>Ga0307477_10001059_pt1 | contig 24813 bp, 24 predicted proteins | sample atmos_gasesECM2C_FD_203316 | JGI IMG/M metagenome (GOLD analysis project Ga0307477, IMG submission 203316) | Hardwood forest soil microbial communities from Morgan-Monroe State Forest, Indiana, United States - atmos_gasesECM2C_515 | ecosystem: Environmental > Terrestrial > Soil > Temperate...
CGACTACAAGATTGATGACACGATCGAACACTTGCGGACTGCGACGGAAAACTTGGACGAGTTAACGGACTCGGTGAAACAACGTCCCTGGAGTCTTATTCGAATCAAGCAACCGGAAGACCGAAAGTTGCCGAAATAGATGAATCGCACGAGAGAGGAGTTTCCTCGCTTCCTTGTGAGCTTCATCGGAGACTAAACATGAAAAACAATTTGGCTATGACTGTCTTTGCGCTTTTAACTATTGTTATGCTGGCCGGCTGCGTGGGCAGGATGGGGCATGCGAACTACTACACTCTCAACCTGCCAGCCCCGCCTGATCCGCCAGCCGCGGAAAATGCGCACACTACGGTGGCGATTCGCGAATTCACTGCGCCCGCCTACCTTCGGCGTGGGGCCATTGTCTACAAGACGTCCCCGGAGCTCGTCGGCTTCTATGCCTACCATCGCTGGGCCATTGACCCGTGTGAGTTTGTCACCGAGTCGATCATCGATCGCCTTGGCGCTACAGGGACCTTCTCCCGCGTGAAGCGTTACGACGGTCAGCCCGATGCTGACTATGTGGTCAGCGGACGGTTGGAGAAGCTTGAGGAGATTGATTATGAGGGCGGTGTCAAGGTCGAGGTCGCAGTCTCCGCCCAGATGATAAGACTTGAGACCGGCACGATTGTTTGGAGTAAAGCTGTTTCGGAAATCGGAGTTGTCAACCAACACGACGTCCCTACGGTGGTATCAGAAATGAGCCACACGATGGAACGAGCGATCGAGAAACTGCTGACGCCGGTGCCCGGGACTTTGACCGCTGTGTCCAAGGCGGCGGCTAAATGAAAATAGCGAGACTCGGGGCCCCAGTTCTCAAAGTCGACTACCCTCACTGAACGCGGCCTCTTGTCATTGCATTGACAGTGTCAACACTCGACACACCATTTGCTGAACGGCAGCGTTGCAGTTGTTGCGTTTGGAGTTGGGGAGGTTTGGCAAGCATTTTGCTTCGGGTGAATTTACAGGACAAATCGGTGCTCGAGATGTGACCCGGGAATTGAAACAGGTTGGGAACTGCGCGAGCAGAAAGTCCCGAGAGGTTGAGAAATGGCTGAGCAGGCTCACACTCAAATATTTGGAAACGTTGAAAATCAGTACGCGACGCGCGAAGATTTTCTCAAGGTTTTTGAGGAGGACCTGACTCCTCTTTATCAGCTTTCGTTTCTCCTTACGGGAGATCACCAGAAGGGAGAAAGGTGCTTTGCAGCCGGCATTGAGGATTGCGCTAAAGAGAACCGCGTATTTAGGGAGTGGGCCCGTGCTTGGGCGAAGCGCGTGATTGTGGAAAACGCAATTCGTGAACTGCACCCTCGACGAAGCCATTCCAATTCGTCCGCGCTCCTCCGAGCTGTTTTCTCTCACAATCAGCAGTCAAGCGGTCCAAGCGGGCATTTTGACGTACAGGCTGTGTTAGGGCTTGCAGACTTCGAGCGGTTTGTTTTCGTGCTTTGCGTTCTGGAGCGCTACCGGGAGCACGAGTGTGCTCTGCTTCTCGGCTGCTCGGCGTCCGAAGTTCGGGACGCACGCACTCGGGCAATCGAGGAGTTGGCCAGTAACGGCGAAATGGCCTCCTCTCGGTATGAAGACCGCAAGTTGGGTCAGTTGGCGGCAGCCCGTATGTCATGAAAGGACCCACGAATGAAGGCACTTGTCGTTAATACACTCGGTCGAGGCTTCGATTTCGAGGACGTTGACATCGCAGCGCCGATGGGACGCGAAGTCCTAGTCAACGTGCAAGCCTCTGGGCTGTGCCACACCGACCTGCTTTTTGCTACTCACGATATCGTTCCAATGCCGGCGGTTCTTGGTCATGAGGTTGCGGGGATAGTCGCTGAAGTGGGTCCGGACGTCGCGCAACTCCGCGTCGGAGATCACGTCGTAGGCTCTCTAGCGCAATCGTGCGGAACGTGCGCTCGATGTCTATCGGGCCGCTCCTTCCAGTGTAAACATCCGGAATTGACACTGCGCCGACCGTCCGATACCCCGCGACTAAGCCGCAATGGGACTGGCTTGTTCCAGGGGTTCGGGCTGGGCGGTTTCGCCGAACGCGCACTCATCCACGAGAACCAGCTTGCTGTCGTACCCAAGCAGCTTCCGTTCGCGCAAGCTGCGCTGCTCGGCTGCGGAGTTGTAACCGGCGCCGGTTCCGTCTTGAACACTGCAAACGTTAGCGCCGGGGACACGGTCGTAATCTTCGGCGCCGGAGGAGTTGGGCTCAATGCCGTTAGTGGAGCGCGCATCGCAGGCGCGTCGAGGATCGTCGTCATCGACCTCCAGGCGAAGCGACTCGACGAGGCCCGACGATTTGGCGCCACCGACCTCATCGATTCCACAAAAACAAAGCCCGTCGAAGCCGTCCGTGATCTTCTGCCGGAAGGAGCAGACCACGTCTTCGACTTCGTGGGGCTCAAGGCGGTCGCCGAGCAGGGGCTCGCAATGCTCGGAGTGGGGGGTGGACTGTACCTGGTCGGCGTGTCGAGGCCCGATGTCGAGATCGGTGTGAACATCTTTAACGCGATCGGTGGGCAGAAGCGCGTTCAAGGCGTCAACTTCGGCTCGACCAATGCCAAGCACGACATTCCGATGTACGCAGATCTGTACCTGCAAGGCCGAATGAATCTGGACGATCTGGTTTCGAAAAAGATTTCGCTGCGCGACGTGAATGACGGTTACGCGGCGTTAAAGGACGGCTCGCTCACGCGCGTCGTCGTTACTTCGTTCTGACTGTAGAAACTCATATAAGGAGACACACAATGGCAACGATGGAAGCAATTACCGAGAGAGACAGGATTAAGACAATCACGACGCACTACATCGATGGAGCGTTCGTTGAGTCCCACGGCCGCGAGGTCATGGACGTTATCAAACCGACCAATGGAAAAGTAATTGCTCGCGTCACGTTGGGTGACGAGGAAGACACGCGGCGCGCGATCGCCGCTGCGAAGCGTGCATTCGTCAGTTACGGCCGGTCAACCAAGGAAGAACGGCTGCGTTACTTGCGCCAGCTCCATGAGGCAGTCTCAGCCCGCATCGATGATCTGACAGCCGTCATGATTGAAGAGTACGGCGGGGTCGCCCAGTTCGCCCGGCTTCTTGTCGAGTCGGGTGTCAACGCCTTCGCAGCGGCCGAGAAGGCGCTTCAAGAGCTGCCGTTGAAAGAAAGCTGGGGCAAGACGACGGTCACGATGGAGCCAGTCGGAGTTGCTGGCCTAATTACAGCATGGAACGCGAACGCTCTGTTCATTTGCCTGAAGCTCGCATCCGCAATAGCGGCTGGTTGTACGGTCGTTCTCAAACCGAGTGAAATGAGCGCGCTGCAGACCCGCACAATGACTGAGGCAGTGAATGCGGTCGGACTACCCCAAGGAGTCTTCAACGTGGTGACCGGCCTCGGCACCGTCGTCGGCGCTGAGATGGTACGCAATCCTGACGTGGCGAAAATATCTTTCACGGGTTCGGTTGCCGTCGGCCAGTCGATCATGCGCGATGGCGCCGCGACGATGAAGCGTGTGACGCTCGAACTCGGTGGGAAGTCGCCCACCGTCCTGCTGGATGACGCTGCGCTCGATAAGGCCATCCCATCGGCTTATCTTGGCATTTATGAACAGTGGTCAGGCTTGCGCTGCCGGAACGCGGCTTCTCGTCCCTAAGAGCCGGCTCGACGAGGTGAAGCGAGCCATACGCGATGAAATGCGTAACTACACAGTCGGCGATCCAGCCGATCCCAACATCGCCGTCGGACCAATGGTGTCGCAAAAACAGTATGACCGTGTTGAGTCCTACATCCGCAAAGGCATTGAAGAGGGCGCGGAAGTGCTCGTCGGCGGAGAAGGCCGCCCGAAAGGTCTCGAAGCGGGTTACTTCGTGAAGCCCACGGTGTTTGTCAACGTGAAGAATGATATGACAATCGCCCGTGAAGAAATCTTTGGCCCCGTGCTCAGCGTGATCGCCTACGACTCAGAAGATGAAGCAATCCGCATTGCGAATGACTCCAAATACGGTCTTCACTCCGCCGTCATGGGAACGGATCTTGAGCGCGCACGTCGTGTTGCCTCTCAGCTACGGGCCGGGCGCGTGGTGATCAATAACATGACGGACGATCCTCAAGCACCTTGGGGCGGATTTAAGTACTCCGGCGTCGGCCGCGAATATGGCAAGTACGGGATTCAGGCGTTCCTTGAGCCAAAGGCCATCCTTGAGTGATCCTGAACAAAACGAATATAAGAGGAAGTCTATGAGCAAGCACGTCAGTATCTCTCCCAACGAAGCCGCCGATCGACTCGCTATACGCGAACTCGTGGAGGCCTACGCACATTGCGCGGATCGCCGTGATGCGAAGGGTCAGATGGCGCTTTTTACCGCCGACGCGCACTTCGTCGTGTACATGAATGCCAAGGATTCGAAACCTTCGCAGGAGCTGCACTCGCGTGAGGCGCTCGCTCCAGTGTTCGCAGACCTGAACAAGTTTGCCGCCACCATGCACTTCGTCGGACAGAGCACAATCCTCACGCTGACCGGCGACCGCGGTACGGGGGAAACTTATTGCATGCCTCATCACCTCACCGTCGATGGTGGAAAGAGAAGCCTCATGATCGCGGCGCTCCGCTATTACGACACTTTCGTGAAGCAAGACGGCGCATGGCTGTTTGCGGAGCGCCTGCTGTACGTCGACTGGCTGGAGGAGCGCTCACTGTCATGACGGCGAAGCCGGTATCTCGCATCCCAAGTTCAAAGAGTCTGCGTTGGAGGAATCTATGAATTACAAGCACATTACGGTTGCCGGCAGCGGCGTGTTAGGGAGTCAGATTGCCTATCAAACGGCCTACAAAGGATTCTATGTAAACCTATACGACATTTCAGACGAGGTGCTGGGTCATGCCAAGGAGCGGCTGACCAAGTTAAAGGACAACTACAAAGAAGACTTAGGCGCAACGCAGCAAACAGTTGACGACGCTTTCAACCGAGTGTCTTTTTACACTGATCTTGCTCAAGCCGTCGTAGATGCGGATTTGGTGATTGAAGCCATTCCTGAAGTGGCCCAGATCAAAACTAATTTCTACAAAGCACTCCGGACAGTTGCACCGGAGAGGACGATCTTCGCGACGAACTCCTCAACCCTGTTGCCCAGTCAGTTCGCCGAAGCAACTGGCCGTCCCGAGAAGTTTCTGGCGCTTCATTTTGCCAACAGCATCTGGAGAAACACTACCGCCGAAGTCATGAAACATCCCGGGACAGATCAGAAAGTATTCCAGGATGTGATCGAGTTCGCCAAGACAATTGGAATGGTCGCTTTACCGCTGTATAAGGAACAGCCCGGCTACATACTGAACTCCCTTTTGATCCCGCTCCTGGAAGCTGCACAAATACTGCTACTCAACGGAGTGGCAGACATGGAGACAATTGACAAGACATGGATGCTTGCGACTGGAGCGCCCGAAGGACCTTTCGCCATTCTCGATACGGTCGGCATCACCACCGCTTACAACATTGTGGTTGCAAAAGCCAATGCAACAGGAAATCCCGAGTTTGAGAAGCTGGCAAATCTCCTCAAGGCGAAATACCTGGATAAGGGCAAGCTTGGCAGAGCCACGGGAAAAGGATTTTACACCTACCCTGATCCCAGCTTTGCAAGCCCGAACTTTCTACGAAATCAATAGACATGAAATCGACGGCGGACCAGATACATCTTGTCATTGTTGGCGCGACTGGAATGGTCGGCGGATACGCTCTTCGCTATGCGCTCAATAACTCCGCGGTCAAAAGCGTAACTTCGATTGGACGCAAGAAACTCGGCATCTCGCACCCCAAGTTGAAAGAGGTTCTACACCAAGACTTCTCAGATTGTTCCGCGCTCACGGATGCACTTTTGGGCCAGGACGCGGCGGTTTATTGCCTGGGAACCTACACTGGGTCAGTGTCGGACGCGGAACTCCGCGCCATAACCGCCGACTATACGATCGAGTTCGCACGAGTTCTCCGCCTCAGCAGCCCCGAGGCGGCATTTTCATTCCTGAGCGGGAACGGCGCCGACCCGACGGGACGAAGCCGGCTTGCCTTCGCACGCTACAAGGGAGAGGCAGAGAAAGCATTACTCGCGTCCGGCTTCCCACGCGTTTATCTCTTCCGGCCCGCGTATATCTACCCCGTGGAGCCTCGCAAGGAACCGAACTTTAGCTACCGAATGTTACGCGCGGTCTACCCGGTGTTTCAGCTGCTTTTCCCGAACCAGGTAATTCGCGCCGACGACCTGGCCCGGGCAATGGTGGATGTCGTGTTGCGACAAACACAGGAGCGCGAGGGCTTGGTTTTCGAGAACCGAGATATCCGAGGCATGGTGAAGTCGCAAACGCCTTAGGCAGAACACCGAAATGAGGCAATCAATGAAAAGAATCGTAATTGTGGGCGCCGGGTTTGCAGGTCTCGCTGCCGCTAAGGCCCTTAACCATGCAGACGCCGATGTCTTGGTGATTGATCGAGCGAATCACAATCTCTTTCAGCCTCTGCTCTATCAGGTGGCGACAACGGTGCTTTCGCCATCTCAAATCGCAACTCCCATCCGGGGACTTCTGAAGAATCAGCGAAATACGGAGGTATTTCTTGGCGAAGTCAGCGGAATTAATAAAGATGCAAAGTTTGTCTACGCCAACAATGAGGATCACAAGGACACTGCGTTCGGTTACGACATCTTGGTGATCGCAACAGGAGTCACGCATAGTTATTTTGGGCACGATGAGTTTGCGGAGTTTGCGCCCGGCCTGAAGGGACTGGCTGACGCGGTCCGCATTCGCAATAAGGTCTTAAAGGCGTTTGAGCGAGCAGAAGCGGAGGATGATCCGAGTCGGCGCCAGGACTTTCTGACATTTGTCTTGGTGGGGGCCGGTCCAACTGGAGTAGAACTTGCCTCGTCACTTGCAGTGCTTGTTCGCACCAAGTTGAAAGCGGAGTTCCGCCGTATCAACCTTGAGGCGACACGCATCGTGCTGGTGGACATGGCACCTCGGGTTTTGGGGACTTTCGCGTCGGAGCTCTCCGAGGCAGCTAAGCACCGACTGGAAAATCTTGGTGTAGAAGTGCGTCTGGGGCACAGCGTTGACCAAATCGACGCGGACGGGGTTGTCGTCGGCGGAGAGCGTATCGCAAGTAAGGTCGTCATCTGGACCGCGGGAGTGGCGCCTTCGCCCGCCGGTAAATGGCTGAACGTGGAGACGGACCGCGCCGGCCGCGTCCGCATTCAGAACGATCTCACGGTTCCCGGACATCCAGACATATATGTAATCGGAGATACTGCTTCGCTGGAGCAGGACGGAAAACCTCTGCCCGGTGTCGCTCAAGTGGCGATTCAACAAGGTCGCTATGCAGGTCGGCGCATCGCTCAAAGCTTGCTTAGTAAGACCTCCCCCAAGCCGTTCCGATATTTCGATAAAGGGAATATGGCCGTTATCGGAGCGGGTTTCGCAATCCTTCAAGCAGGTAAAGTCCGGCTGAGCGGGATTGTAGCCTGGCTTGCGTGGGCAGGGGTTCATCTACAGTTTCTCGCAACCAGCAGTTTGCGTCTCACCGTGTTTTTGCAGTGGATCTGGAGTTTTGTGACCGGTCAGACAGGGGTCCGGTTAATCGTGAACCACATTCCTCTTTCCGATCAGAAGAAGGATCTAAGACTGACTACTGCTGGCGGGGGAAAGAAGTGAGACCGAGCGTCGTGGCAATTCTTCAATTTGTTGCGACTTTCTGACTGCTTATCCTGAGATCCCGCGTTCAGCGCGCAGAACCAACCGCTCCACAGCCCTGAGATGTTCAATCCGCAATCCGCCCTTGCGCACTCGATTGTCACCCTCTCGATTCTGGTTCTAAAGGTCAGCTGCACTGTTACCGGCTTTCACAATCAAATGAGTTCGGCGGATTGTGACTTGCTTATCGGTCCTGGTCAGCGCCATATTTGGTCGTTCATCCGCCAGCAGGATCCCTTTCGGGTATTTACCACCCGTTGACACTGATATGGCGATGACACTGATTTACTGATCAGCGCCTCCCTTCAGCCTGTAACCCCCTTCTTTACAGCAGACAATTTCCGGATTTGTTTGGCGACCCACTTGCCTTGAGTGAAGTATTGCAAACAGCAAGACAAAAACAGTAGGGAAGGGGTTCTTGATGGCAAGTCCAGTAAAAGACAGAAAGCCTGCGGCGCTACCCGCACCCAATAGCGACTTCTACGAACTCCTCGAAACACTGCCGGCGGAAGAATTGGCGGTCCTGAAACAAGTGCGCACTTTCATGGAGATGAAGATCGCACCCATTATCACCAAGTACTGGGTCGAAGATGCTTTCCCATTCGAAATCTTGCCCGCACTGAAAGAACTCAATATTGGCGGCGTCGCGATGCAGGGGTACGGCTGCAGGGGCGGAAGTGCCCAGCTATTTGGCTTGATCGCCATGGAGATGGCGCGCTTCGACTCATCGATCGCGACATTTTTCGGCGTGCACAACGGTTTGGCGATGGGCTCGATCTACTTGGGAGGATCCGAAGAACAAAAGCAGAAATGGCTGCCACCGATGGCACGATGGGAAAAAATCGGCTGCTTCGGACTAACTGAACCGCTAGTTGGCTCCGGCGCTGCGGGTGGGCTGTTGACGACTGCGAGGCGACAAGGCGACACGTGGATCCTGAATGGTCAGAAGAAGTGGATCGGCAACTCCCCGTGGTGCGACCTATCCGTAATTTGGGCGCGCGACGAAACGGACAATCAAGTCAAAGCATTCATCGTTGAGAACAAGACTACACCCGGCTTCAAAGTCGAGAAGATTCAGAACAAGATTGCGCTCAAGGTGGTGCAAAACGGTCTCATCACGATGGAGGACTGCCAGATACCAGAGGAAAATCGTTTACAGCAAGATCAATCGTTCCGCGACACTGCCCGCGTCTTGAAAATGACGAGGTTTTTGGTCGGATGGGAAGCCACTGGATGCGCCATGGGCGCTTACGAGAACGCACTCAAATACTGTCAGGAACGCCAACAATTCGGAAAACCCATCGCCTCATTCCAAATGGTCCAGGACCTGCTTGCCAGGATGCTCGCCAATATCACTGCTTCTCAGTGTCTTTTGGTTCGCATGGCGCAGCTACAGGCAGGGGGCAAGCTGACGGATGCGCATGCGGCGATTGCGAAGGCATTCACAACCTCCAAGTGTCGCGAGACAGTCGCTTGGGCGCGGGAGTTGTGCGGAGGCAACGGCATCGCCGCCGACTATAACGTCGGCCGCTTCTTCGCGGATGCGGAAGCGCTTTATTCCTACGAAGGGACCTTCCAGATGCAGAACCTGATCGTCGGAAAGGCCATCACCGGTTTCAGCGCCTTCGTCTAGCGGAATGGAAATGAAGTCGTGATTTTCACGTTTAACCTGTGTTTCACAGTTGATCAGACATATGGAGTGAAACAAACTCATGACTCTTCAAGCTTCTAAGTCAAAAACGGGAAAGACGGCTGCGAACGGCACGACTGCCCGCTTGTTCTTTCTCAGTGCTAGCGGTGGCCAGGTATTTTCCGCCAACCCCGACGGCTCCGACCTCAAGATCATCGTGAGTGAGGGAAAGCGACTTCCAGACGGCATCGTTGTGGACGTTGAAGCAGGCCATCTCTATTGGACCAATATGGGCGTACCCACCGCGAATGACGGCTCCATCGAGCGCGCGAATCTTGACGGTAGCGATGCTACCCACATTGTTCCTCCGGGCGGCACTTTCACTCCCAAGCAACTTCAACTCGATGAGAAGAGCCGGAAGCTTTATTGGTGCGATCGCGAAGGTATGCGGATTATGCGAGCGAACCTGGATGGCTCCAAGATCGAAACGCTTATCGATACCAGCGAAGGCGACGCACGGCCTGGGAAGGACATAAGGAAATGGTGCGTAGGGATCGCGCTCGACGTCGAAGCCGGACAACTTTATTGGACTCAGAAGGGCCCGGACAATGCCGGCCAGGGACGAATCCTTCGCGCCGATCTCGAAATTCCCAAGGGCCTCAGTCCCGCAAATCGCAAAGACATTGAACTTCTCTACGACGGCCTACCGGAACCGATTGACCTCGAACTCGATCTCGCCAACCGAACGATCTACTGGACCGACCGCGGCGATCCTCCGCGTGGCAACACCGTGAACCGTGCGCCCATGGATCCGGCCCGAGGAAATGGCAAACAAGAACCGGTGATTATTTTCGACCATTTGATGGAGGGAATCGGTATCGCTTTGGATCTGAAACGGGGCCGCATGTTTCTGACCGACTTGGGCGGATCGGTCTATAGCGCAAACCTCGACGGGTCGAACAAGAAGACAGTGCTTGCCGCGGAAGGGAACCTGACCGGTATCGCGTACGCCGAAATTCCTGCCGCGCAATAACGAACGCCCCATAGATCTTAGCGATTAACGATCTTAACGATCGACAAGGAGAAGGGAATGAGCTCGCTAGCTTCTGCTCTAAAACTGGAAAACGTCGTCTACGAGAAGAAAGGTCCGATTGGGTACGTGACGCTGAATCGGCCTAAGGTTATGAACGCGCTAAACAAGGCGACGATCAACGAGCTGCAGGGAGTGTTTGAGGACGCGCGTGACGACTCAGCCGTCCGTGGAGTCATCCTCACGGGCGCCGGTGAAAAAGCATTTGCCGCGGGCGCCGACATCGCCGAGATCGCTAACAACACAGCCGTGGAAGCAGAAGAGGCAACTCGTAGAGGACAGGCATTAACCGACCTCATCGAGAACCTTGGCAAGCCGGTCATCGCTGCGGTGAACGGCTTTGCCCTGGGTGGCGGATGCGAACTGGCGATGGCTTGCACCATCAGGATTGCCGCAGAGAGCGCAAAATTCGGCCAGCCTGAAGTAAAGCTAGGTGTTATGCCCGGTTATGGAGGCACGCAGCGCATGCCTCGTCTGATCGGAAGAGGCCGGGCACTGAAGCTGATCCTCTCCGGCGAAGTCATCGATGCGTCCGAGGCTTATCGCATTGGCTTGGTGGACGAACTGGAACCGGACACGCACGTGATCGAACGGGCCGAAACCGTGTTGAAGAAGATCATGGCGAACGCTCCCTTGAGCGTGAGGTATGCGCTTGAGGCGGTCAACAAAGGATTAGACACCAGCGCGACCGAGGGCTTGCTCCTCGAAGCCTCGCTCTTTGCCGTCTGCGCGTCGACTGACGACAAGAGAGAAGGTACGTCGGCGTTCCTCGAGAAACGCTCGCCCAACTTTCGGGGAAAGTAAAGCGTTGCGCGCCACTTCGAAAGTTTGAAATCGCCGGCTGGCCTGAGTAGCAATCGTGACGAAGGAGATGAAAATGACAGAAGGCAACATATTTTCCGGATTGAAGGTCGTGGACTTGTCGAGCTTCATTGCCGGGCCGGGCGCTGCAACCATCTTGTCCGATTTTGGCGCCGACGTCGTCAAGGTTGAGCCTCCTGAGGGAGAGTTGTGGAGAATCGGGCAAAAGATCCCGCCACAGCCGAATTCGGAAGAGCCTTATCCCTTTCAACTATCGAATCGAAACAAGCGTGGCGTGGCGCTCAATCTGAAAGCTGCGAGCGCGCAGAAGGTTATCGAGCGGTTGGCCAAGTGGGCCGACGTGTTCATCGTTAACACACCACACTCCGCGCGCAAGAAATTGAAGCTCGAATATGAAGATGTCGCGCATTGGAATCCGCGTCTCATCTATGCCGATCTCACCGGCTTCGGCGAGAACGGTCCCGACGCAGCCCTTCCGGGATTCGATCTCACGGCCTTCTGGGCGCGAAGTGGTTTGTTGTTCATGATGCGCGACGCCGGAGAGCCTCCGACGTGGCCCGTAGCCGGCAGCGGGGACAATGCAACTGCGGTCTGCATTTATTCCGCGATTGTGACCGGGCTTTTTCGTCGGGAACGCACCGGCAAGGGATCTTATGTCACGACATCGCTGCTCGCTACGGGTGTCTGGTCGGCCAGCGTTTTTGTCCAGGCCGCTCTATGTGGTGCGAGTTTCTATGGGCTGCACGATCGAACGCATCCCGCAAATGCAGCTTTGAACACCTATCGCTCTTCCGATGGCACATGGTTTGTTCTTGTCGCTACTCCGGATAAGGTACCGGCGGTCCTGAAAGCGATGGGTCGTGAGGACATTCTGACCGATCCGCGATTCTCGGATCCTGCCAAGCTGGCGCAGAACCGTCCGCAACTGACGGCAATACTCGATGAGATCTTCGGTTCGCAACCAATGTCGCATTGGTATGAGGTCTTCAACGGCGTTCACGTCCCCTTCGGCGCCGTGCGAGAGCCGCAGGAAGTCGTTAACGATCCGCAATTGCGAGCGAATGACATCGTCGTCCCGCTCGAAGGGGCTGGCGGGAAACTGACCTCAACGGTCAACAGCCCTATTCAGGTGCACGGCGTGTCGAAAGTACCCGCCAAGCGGGCGCCGCGAATCGGCGAACACAATGACGAAGTCCTAAAAGAGCTTGGTTTCGAAGACAGCGAAATCGACGCCCTGCGTTCAAGCGGCGCGATCCCGGTTGCACAACCAGGCAAACAACCAGAAGAGGCACTCCGAGCCAGCTAAGAGTCTTGGAGCAGGAGTCTCACAGAGAACGAGAAATCGAATTGAAGTGAAGTTCTTGGAGGATCAAATGGCGACAGCAAAGACCCGCGAAATTCGAAATGTAGCGATCGTTGGGACGGGAGTAATTGGTGCGAGTTGGGCTGCTCTATACCTGGCGCGTGGTCTTAACGTTGTCGCGACCGATCCCGGACCAAACGCCGAAGCAAATCTGCGGCGATACATCGATGCGGCATGGAAAGACCTGACGGCTCTTGGCATTTCACCCAACGCCTCGCGCGATCATTTGCGGTTTACGCTCGATATGAAGGAAGCCGTCGCCGGAGCTGATCTCGTTCAGGAAAACGGACCTGAGCGCAAGGACTTCAAAATCAAATTGTTTGCTGACATGGACTCCGCCGCGCCGAAGGATTCGATCATTGCTTCAAGTTCATCCGGACTGACGATGAGCGTGATGCAATCGGCGTGCAAATATCCCGAACGCTGCGTGATTGGCCACCCGTTTAATCCTCCCCACATGGTCCCGCTGGTTGAGGTCGTCGCTGGCGCAAAAACGTCGCTGGAGACTGTTGAACGGGCGCTCTCGTTCTACACCTCGATCGGCAAACGGCCGATCCACGTGCGGAAGGAAGTTGTTGGCCACGTTGCGAACCGGCTTCAGGCTGCTCTTTACCGCGAAGTGGTCTACCTGATCGAGCAAGGCGTTTTGGATGTGGCTGATTCCGATGCTGCGGTGTGCTGGGGACCTGGATTACGTTGGGGGCTAATGGGTCCTAATCTGCTGTTCCATCTCGGTGGCGGCGAAGGCGGGATTCAACACTTCATGGACCACCTGTCTGGCCCAGTCGCCACATGGTGGAAAGATCTCGGCACGATCACTGAGTTCAGTCAGGAGGTGAAGCAAACCATCGTCAACGGCGTATTGAAGGAAGTTAATGGCCGTTCGATCGCAGAACTCGAACGCGAGCGTGACTCCATGCTGCTCGAATTGCTTACGACCCGTTCAAAAGCGAAAGAAGCCTTAGACGCTGGGTCAGACGCTGCGGCTGACTAAATCTGTTTCCCTCAGTTGTGACGCAGAGGGCAGAGAAATGAGAACAGAAGATGATCTATGTTCACTCTCTCGGCCGGGCATTGCGATTCTATCCCGGCCGATCCGCACTTGCTCGTGACGGCCAATTGTTGACCTTTCGCGAACTCCACAGTCGCGTCGAAGGCATCGCTGCGACGCTCACGAGCCGCGGTTTTGGAGTGGGGGATCGCTTGGCTTTATTGCTGCCTAATGGGCCGGACTACATTGAACTTGTGTATGCGTGCAGCATGCTGGGCGTGATCGCCGTTCCGCTGAACACACGGCTGTCGACCAAAGAGATCGACCGAGTGCTCGAAGATGCGAGTCCGCGTGGGATCGTGCGTCATTCATCCCTCGCAGTCCCAGGAGTGCAGTTGAACTGGCAACAGGTGATCGACGAGGAATCCCTTCCGATTCGCAGCGACTCTGCTCTGAAAATCTTTTACGACCCCGAAGCCGTTTTGGGACTTATTTACACGAGCGGTACAACGGGGCAGCCAAAAGGCGTCATGGTGACGCATGGGAATGTTCTTGCTGACATCCACAACTTCAACTACTGGATGCGCTACACCGAAGGCGGAACCTACCTGCATGCCGCCCCGATCTTCCACATCGCAGATTTCCCCAGCATGTTCGCCGCCTCGGCATTCGGCGCCAGCCAAACCACAATTCCGAAATTCAGCGCACAGACTTTCTGCGAGACGGTAGAACGAGAGCACGTAACTCACGCCGTGCTCGTGCCGACGATGATCAATCTGCTCACACAATTCCAGGCCGCTAGGACCTATGACTTGAGCAGCCTCCAGGTGCTGGCCTATGGCGGTTCACCCATGGCGCCAGAACTCGTCCATCGAACACGGGAACTCCTCCCAAGGGTCAAGTTGATTCAAGTGTATGGGCTAAGTGAAACGGGCTTTCTTACGGGCTTGCAGGACCAGGAGCACACCGAAGACAAGCTGATATCGTGCGGACGCCCTTGTCCCGGTGTCGATCTTCTGGTGGCAGACACTTCGGGGAAACAAGTCGATCCGGGACAGGCAGGCGAGCTGATCGCACGAGGCGCCAACGTCATGCGGGGCTACTGGAACAATCCTGAAGAAACGACTGAAGCGTTTCGCTACGGATTCTTGCGTACGGGAGATATCGGCTATCAGGACACTGCGGGATACTTTTACATCCTCGACCGCCTAAAAGACATGATTGTTACCGGAGGGGAAAACGTCTATTCGGGAGAGGTCGAAGCAGTGATCTACGAACATCCCGCCGTTCGTGAAGTGGCCGTGTTCGGCGTACCCGATTCACAATGGGGCGAACTCGTGATGGCTTGCGTAACCCTCAAGCCAGACGCAACTCTTACTGCCGATGAGCTGGTTGCGTTCTGCCGACGAAGCCTAGCGAGTTATAAGGTCCCCAGGCGCGTCGAGTTCTTAGAAGCGGATCTGCCCAAGAGCAGTTCCGGCAAGGTGCTGAAGAAGAGCCTGCGCGAGAGTTTCTGGAAGCATCAGCAACGAGCTGTGAGTTGAGTCCGTACTGCCGTCAGAAGGATCGCCGCCACCGCGGCGTTCTGGCTCGGTTTGCGACGGTAATTAGAACAAGGTAGGGTCTGGCGATGGCGCGCAATTCGGGAATGAAGAACGGAAGAAAAGAAATGTCCGCGCGAAGAACGAGATCGGTTTTGTCTCGCTGTTGGCAAATCGTACTTCCCCCGTTTTGTTCTACCAGCGCACTTTGGGCGGTTGGGACAGACGGTACACCCAATAATGGCACGAACATCTTCTCTCCCGCCTCGACCCCAGCCAAGTCAATTGCGGACTTGTCAATTTTTGTGCTTGTCATCACGGGAATCATTTTTGTCGTTGTTTTTGCATTACTGTTCTATTCCGTCGTCAAGTTTCGTGGGCGAGCGATCGACGCCGGCCGCGAGCCGGCTCAAGTATACGGAAGCACTCAGATTGAGCTGGCCTGGACGATCATTCCGACCCTGATTGTGGTTGTCCTGTTCTTGGCCACAGCCCGAGTCATCCATGCCGTCCAAGATGCTCCAGAACCGCCGGACGCTGTAGAAGTCACCGTCATCGGCCATCAATACTGGTGGGAGTTTCGCTATCCAAAGCTGGGGATCGTCACGGCAAACGAACTACATATTCCCGTGAGCAATCCCAGACATCCCACCCCCACGTTTGTGCAATTGCTCTCGGCCGATACCGACCACAGCTTTTGGGTGCCGGAGCTTGCAGGCAAGACCGACCTCATTCCAAACCATCCCAACCGAATGTGGGTAGACCCGCAGCGCACCGGCGTTTTTCTGGGCCAGTGTGCGCAGTACTGCGGAACGCAGCACGCCAAGATGCTGCTCCGCATTTCTGTCGATGGACCGGAGGATTTTGCCAGCTGGGTGCGCGCCCAACAGAAACCCGAAGTCGAAGACGCTGGTGCAATCGCTGGCAAGCGAGTGTTTGAACGGAATGCCTGCATGAATTGCCATTCAGTGGGCGGAACTCCGGCAGACGGGCGCTTTGGCCCCGACCTGACGCATTTGATAAGCCGCACTACGATTGCAGCGGGCGCAGCTGAAAACACCCGCGACAACCTACGACTTTGGATCCAAAACCCCAGTGCAATCAAACCCAGCTCGCTAATGCCCTCCATGAAGCTGAGCGACGCCGATTTGGATGCCGTTGTGAGCTACATGGAGACGCTGCACTAGAACGCTTTTGAAGGCTGATTATGTCATCCAATGTGATCACCGTTTCCGTCGGTCAAACAGAAGCCAAGCCTTGGGTTGACGAGCTTCATCAGTGGCTGGCCACCGTCGATCACAAAAGGCTTGGCATTCTCTACATCGTCTCGGCCCTGATGTTTCTAGTGATCGGTGGAGTCGAGGCCCTCATCATCCGCATTCAGTTGATGCATTCGCACAACAACTTCGTTTCACCGGAAGTCTTCAACCGCATGTTCACCATGCATGGCACGACCATGATTTTCTTCGTGGCGATGCCAGTCTTGTTTGGATTTGCGAATTATCTGGTCCCGTTAATGATTGGTGCCCGGGATATGGCATTCCCGCGCCTGAATGCCTTCAGTTTTTGGCTGTCATTTCTTGGTGCACTTCTTCTCTATTTCAGCTTTCTCGGTGGGAGCGGGCTTTACGGAGCTGGAAACGCACCGGACGTGGGATGGTGGTCGTACGCACCTCTTGGTGCCCGAGCCTTCTCGCCGGGGCATAGTTCCGACTATTGGACTCTGTCGCTGCTAGTCTCCGGGTTTGGGAGCATCGGAACGGCGATCAATATCATTGCCACAATTTTGTGCCTTCGATGCCCAGGCATGAAGCTTAATCGCATGCCGCTATTTGCGTGGCTCAACCTTGTGATGGCGGGAATGGTTTTGATTGCGATCACGCCCTTGTCGGCCGCTCAAATCATGTTGCTCATTGATCGCTATTTGGGCGGCCATTTCTTCGATACCCAGGCTGGCGGATCGGCAGTTCTGTGGATGCACTTCTTTTGGATCTTCGGACACCCGGAAGTCTACGTTCTCATCATTCCTTGTTTTGCTTTCATGTCGGAAATAATTCCCGTCTTCTCACGCAAACCAATCTTCGGATATCCGGTGATGGTTGCCGCGACCGTATGCATCGCATTCGTGAGCATGAGCGTTTGGGCGCACCACATGTTTACGATTGGCATGAACTCTTACGCCAACAGCTTTTTCACTCTCACCACGATGGCTGTTGGCGTTCCCACGGGAATCAAAATCTTCAACTGGATCGGCACCATGTGGGGCGGCAGGATTCAGTTCAAAACTCCCATGCTGTTCAGCATCGGATTTCTATTCCAATTTCTCATCGCCGGGTTGACCGGCATCATGATGGCTGCCTCGCCGTTCGATTGGCAGCTTAGCTTGTCGTATTTTGTCGTGGCGCACTTTCATTATGTGATTGTGGGCGGAATTCTGTTCGCGCTCTTTGCCGCGTTTTATTACTGGTACCCAAAAATGACCGGCAGAATGCTGAGCGAAAGTCTTGGCAAATGGCATTTCTGGCTGTTTCTGATTGGTTTTCATCTGACGTTCGACGTGATGCATGTTCCAGGCATTCTGGGAATGCCACGGCGGATCTACACGTACGAGCCCAGCCGCGGTTGGGATACGTTGAACTTCATCATTTCCGTCGGCGCGTTTATTCAGGCGCTTGCGATTCTGGTCTTCATTGCCAACCTCATCGTTTCTTATTTCAAGGGAGCCACAGCCGGTAACGATCCTTGGGATGCATGGACACTGGAATGGTCCATCAGTTCGCCCCCGCCTGCGTATAACTTTGCGATGGTTCCGACGGTCGCGAGCCGCCGCCCCTTGTGGGACTTGAAGCATCCGGAAGATCCCGACAGCCGCTATGAGTGAAGGCGAAATCATATGAGCACAGTGACAACTTCATTTCCGAACGCGGCAACAAAATGGCATTTGCCATCTCGCGGGAAGGTGGCGATGGCCGGTCTCATCATTGCCGAATCAGCGATCTTCACGATCTTCGTCGTCGCCTATCTCTTTTACTTGGGAAAGAGTCTGACGGGGCCGACACCGCGCGATGTCCTCGAGACGCCGATCTTCTACACGGTTTGTTTGTTGTCCAGCAGTTTGACGATTCACTTCGCCGCGAAGTTTCTGGCACGCGGCATTACATTTGCTTTCCTTGCATTCTGGTTGCTGACCGTCGCACTTGGTGGATTATTTCTCTACGGCACGGCTCAGGAATGGCACCGGCTGATTTGCGAACACGGACTGACGATCTCGACCAACCTGTTCGGAACGACTTATTACTCACTCGTCGGCTTGCACGGGTTTCACGTCACCGCAGGACTGATCATGCTCATGGTCGTAGCGGTGTTCGGACTGAGTGGCCGTGTGGGTGTGGAGCAATCTGGCCACATCGAAGTGCTTTCGATGTACTGGCATTTCGTCGACGCCGTATGGGTTGTGGTTTTCACGGTAGTTTACGTTCTCGGACGCTGAGGTATCCATGCCAACACGATCGGCGACAGAAGAATTGAACGAGAGCCTGCGCGAGATTGAAGTCCCCGCGCCGACAGCGTGGCCGTTCATTTTGGCGCTGGGGGCGGCGCTGTTATTCGCAGGCCTGGTGACCAGTACGTCTGTCAGCTGTCTTGGCGCTCTGCTGGCGGTGGCGGGTTCTGTCGGCTGGTTCCGTGAAATCTTTCCGCACCAGCATGAAGAGGTTATACCGGTCGCGCCCGAAGACATTCGCCTGACCACGGATCGACGGGCGGTGGAACGGCTTCCGGTCCTTCCAGGGCAGTTGCGAGCCTGGCTCCCGGTTCATACCTATCCCATATCTGCCGGCGTGAAAGGCGGATTGGCGGGCAGCGTCGCAATGGCAGTACTGGCGTGTGCCTACGGGCTACTGAAAGTCGGCACCATCTGGTACCCCATCAATCTTCTTGCCGCAGTCGTTTATCGAGAATCCTTAAGGCTCGTTCCCGCGCAGCTAAGTTCATTTCATGCCGATGCTTTCGCGATTGCCTTTGTTCTGCACGGCGTTGTGTCCATCTTTGTTGGGATGCTCTACGGCGCAATGCTACCCATGTTCCCGCGCCGTCCGATTTTGCTTGGAGGACTCATCGCCCCGGCGCTGTGGTCAGGGCTACTCTACACGATCTTGGGACTGCTGAATCCATTGCTCGCGAGTCACATCGATTGGCTCTGGTTCATGGCGTCGCAAGTGGCTTTCGGAATTGTCGCTGGACTTGTGGTCGTGCGCCAACCGAGCTTTCCTACCCGTGAGAATGTTTCGTTTGCTCTACGGGCCGGAATCGAGGCTCCCGGGACCATGTCACCGCGAGAGAACATGGAGAACCACTGATGAAGATGATGTGGGTCAGAGCTCTCTCTGCGCTCGCGGTCGTCAGCCTGTTCTTCTGCTTAATGATGCTCGCTGCCTGCAGCACTTTTAATCGTGAACCGCGAACCGATCCCGAACCAGTTGCCCCGAGCCAGGTCTTGGACTTCGACACTCTCTACGCCCAGAACTGCGCTGGCTGTCACGGCGCGGAAGGTCGTGGAGGAGCGTCGTTCGCCCTCGCCAATCCCGTGTACCTTGCCATCGTCGATGAAACCGCAGTGCACAACATTGTCGCCAACGGCGGCCGCGGAACATCGATGCCGGCCTTCGCGCAGCGTGCCGGCGGAATGCTGACCGAGCAGCAGATAGAGGCGATTACGAGCGGAATCTTTTCCAGCTGGGGGCACAAACAAGTTATCGACGGAGCCAATCCACCCTCATACGCGGCAAAAACCGCAGGGAGTCTCGATCGCGGTCAACTCGTGTTTGGAACCTATTGCGCTTCCTGCCATGGTTCTGAAGGCGGCGGAACGCCCAAGGGAAGCGCCATCACAAATGATTCATTCCTGGCACTGGTCAGCGATCAGGGACTGCGCACCATCGTGATCGCCGGCAGGCCGGAATTAGGAGCACCCGACTGGCGCGGCAATGTCCCCGGACGTCCAACTCCAATGACCGATCAGGAAATCACGGATGTAGTTGCGTGGCTGGCATCCCGGCGTGCGCAGAATCCCGGGCAGCCTTATTCCGCTATGAGCGAAGCTCAACACTCGGAGAAATAAGATGTCGACGAACCCTGTGACGACCCCGCCCGCTGAAGCTTCCATTTCGCGACGCGGATTCTTCATGAAACTCGGAATCCTGTTCAACGGATTCGCCGCGATGGTTTTGGCTCTGCCGGTGGCGCGTTTTCTTTTCTCCTCCATCACCCGCGGTCGCGGGAACGGCTATCTCTCATGGGTAAGCCTGGGAGACGTGAGCAACTTTCCCGAGGGAGAGACGCGGATGACCACGTTTCGCAATCCCCTGGTCATGCCAACCGATGGAAAAACTGTAGACACGGCGTGCTGGGTGCGTCGCGTTGCGGCCGATAAATTCCAGGTGTTTGCGATTAACTGCGCCCACCTCGGCTGCCCCGTCCGCTGGTTCGCGCAGTCTGGTCTTTTTATGTGTCCCTGTCACGGTGGCGCGTACTACCGCGACGGCTCACGTGCGTCTGGGCCACCAGAGCGTGGGCTCTTCGAATATCCGTACAAAATCGACAACGGAGTGCTCACCATTGACGCCGGACAGCTGCCAACCCCCGGCGATCCAGTGGCACATCGGACTTCGGAGGAGCCGCCATGCGCATGATCCAGAAAATCGGCGAATGGTTCGACCACCGCTTGCAACTCGCGGCGCCGATTCGCGAGGCCGCCGCCCACCCCGTGCCGCGCAATACGGCAAGCTGGTTCTATGTCTTTGGCAGCGCCGCTCTCACCGTATTTATTCTGCAACTGGTCACCGGAATTCTATTGGCGCTTATCTATGTGCCCTCGGCCGGCGAAGCATGGAGCAGCCTGCAGGCCCTGAATCATCAGGTCGCGCTTGGCTGGTTCATCCGCGCCATGCATGGATGGGGCTCCAATTTCATGGTCGCCATTGTTCTGATTCACATGGTGCAGGTGTTCCTCTTTGGAGCTCACAAATTTCCCCGCGAATTGACCTGGATTATCGGCGTATTTCTTCTGCTGATGACTCTGGGCATGGCGTTTACCGGTCAAGTCCTGCGCTTCGATCAGGATGCCTACTGGGGATTGGGAATCGGAGCGTCGATTGCCAGCCGCGTTCCCGTCATCGGAACTTTTGCCGTCAAGTTAATGCTGGGTGGCCCGATCATCGCGGGCGCAACTCTCTCCCGGTTTTTCGCTTTACATGTATTCGTGATTCCCGGATTGCTGATCGGATTTGTTTGCCTCCATGTCTTGATGGTGTTGAAGTTGGGCATCAACGAATGGCCGATGCCGGGACGTGTCGTAAGGCGAGCAACCTATGAGGCCGAGTATCACGCTTTAACCAAGAAAGATGGCGCGCCGTTCGTTCCGTATGCGATATGGAAAGACATGTTCTTCGCGGCGTTCATCATTCTTGCGGTTTCCGCATGTGCATTCTATTTCGGCCCTTTTGGGCCCACAGGACAGCCCGACCCGACAATCATCCAAACTGCTCCCAAGCCCGATTATTTTTTTCTGTGGCTCTATGCTCTACTTTCACTTCTTCCTCCAGCGCTGGAGACGCCATTCCTTCTCATCGTCCCCCCTTTAGTAATTCTTAGCTTGATTCTTCTGCCGTTTCTTTCGGGAGAAGGAGAAAAAAGCTGGAAGCGCCGGCCTATTGCGGTTGTTACCGTCCTGATGACCGCGATCACTCTCGGTACGTTTACTCGGCTGGCCCAGTTCACGCCCTGGAGTCCGCACATGAACGCCTGGAGCGGAGATCCGGTACCCGACCGATACATTCATGGCACGACTGCACTTGAGCGACAGGGTGCGCTCGTGTTCCAGGTCAAGCAGTGCCGCAACTGCCACTCTCTTGGCGACATGGGTGGACAAAGAGGGCCAACCCTGGACAGCGTTGCCGTACGGCTAACACAGGATCAACTCATTCGGCAGGTGATTCAAGGCGGCGGAAATATGCCTGCCTATGGGAACAACTTGAGTCCGGCAGAGACTACGGCGCTCGTAGCTTTCCTAGAAACCTTGCACCCAACAACGCAACGTCCGGCTCGTGATGCGGCACGGGACCTGGTGCTTAGCAACGGCCAATCGCAGACGTCCGGGACTCAACCATAGGTGTCGATGATCTCACACACTCATCACGGAGCGTCAGAGTCATTCTGGGTCTCTAGTACCTTGATTTTCGCTACTTTTCTCTACCTGCGTGCATCGCTCGGTGTTCGCGGCCAGGACCACGGGAAACTTGAGGGCTGGCGCGCTGGTCGTTTTCTGTTAGGTCTCTTGTTCATCTGGATTGCAACGGCTTCACCTCTGGCTGCACTCGATCATGAGATGCTGACGGCGCACATGGTTCAACACCTTTTTCTCATGACGCTTGCGCCTCCCTTGATCTTGCTTGGCATACCTCGAAAACCACAGGGACATGGCTTGCCACAGCGATTGTTACAAACGATGGGTCGTCCATTGAGATCAGAGCCGATGCGGCAATTCGCAAACGTGGTAACTCATCCGGTACTTTGCTGGTTTGCGGGGGCAAGCACGTTGGTGGTATGGCATCTTCCTTCGGTGTTTATGTTCGGCCTGCGATCGCAAGTGTGGCACTCGGTAGAGCAATCATGCTTTCTTGCCTCAGGGCTACTATTCTGGTGGCCCGTGGTCCGGCCCTCAGCGAGCACTTCGAAATGGCCAGAATCGTCCACACTTCTGTATCTGTTTCTGGCTACCTTGCCGTGCGATATTCTTTCGGGTTTTCTAGTCTTCTGCGATCGGGTAGTGTACCCGGTGTTCCTGCCTTCTCCTCGCTTGTTTGGTTTCTCTGCCCTGGAAGACCAGCAATGCGCCGGGGCATTGATGTGGACCTGCGTTACTGTCGTCTACTTGATCGCCGCAGGGATCTTCACTGCGCGTCTACTCTCGCCCCATCAATTGGAAGAACTCGCGATTACGCAATTCGATGCGCGACGCATTGCGGTACGGCACACGGATCCGCAGAGGGTGGAGGTGGCTTGAAATGTCACACAGTTCCACACTCACCGAGTCTCCTTCCACTGAGGTGCAAGACCACCATTTGGGAAGATCCACGCTGCTCTCAGATTACTGGGCACTCACGAAGCCAGAAGTGAACTTCCTCATCTTGATCACAACTGTTGTTGGGTTTTATATGGCGTCGGCAAAGGATGGGAGGCCGTTTTCATTCGCAGGGCTATTCAACACTTTGCTCGGAACGTTGCTTGTCGCAAGTGGGACCGGAGCGCTAAACCAATACCTCGAACGGACGTTCGACGCGCAAATGCGCCGAACGGCTCGGCGTCCAGCCGCCGCCGGCCGCCTCGCACCGTCTGCAGTCTTGACCTTTGGAACAGCATTGGCAGTGATGGGCAGCATCTATCTCGCGGCAGCTGTCAACCTGCTTGCGAGTGCGCTCGCAACTTTGACGTTGCTGACGTATCTGTTTGTGTACACACCGCTGAAACGAAAAACACCGTTGTGCGTTCTCGTCGGAGCTTTTCCGGGCGCCATGCCGCCGCTCATCGGTTGGGCCGCAGCCTCCGGTCGATTGAATCTTGAAGCGGGGATTCTGTACGCCATGCTCTTTCTGTGGCAGTTTCCTCATTTCATGGCAATCGCATGGATGTACCGCGAAGACTACGACCGCGCAGGCTATTTGGTTCTGCCCAAGGGCAATGCGAGGGTTCCTTTCGTGATACTGGAAACTCTATTGCCGCTGCTTGCTCTCATCGCTATCAGCATCCTGCAATTTCCGACACGACACGTGGCGACTTTTTACAGTGCAGGGGCTCTTCTGGGAACAGGATTTACGTACTTCGGGGGGATGTTCGTATTCGCGCGTTCCAGAGTCGCTGCACGCCGGCTGCTGACCGCCTCGATTGTTTATCTTCCACTGGTGTACGGACTAAGCGCGACGTGCAATCGAGCCAGATGATCCAATGGTCGTCCTTGGTTCAGATCAGTCCCGTGTGAAAGATGGTCGAATCGAATGCTTTGGACATTCGGGTGAATGAGGAGCCCAATCGCTGGTTGATTTTGCAGTACAGGCGAACTGGGGAACGCCGGAAGTAGGTTTAGCGAACATGACCTCCGAAACAATAGTCGATTCTCGGCTACCATTACGGGAGTGGCTTGATAGAGGAGGTTGAATGGCGCAGATATGGTTAGTCACCGGCAGCTCTCGTGGTCTGGGTCGCGCAATTGTTGAAGCGGGCCTCACTGCGGGCAATAAAGTGTTGGCGACAGCTCGGGACATTAAGTCGCTGGCTGATCTCTCGGAACGATATGGAGATCAGGTCAAGCTCTTCGCAATGGATGTGACCGACGAAGCAGCAGCAGCAAACGCGGTAATGACGGCGGTCGATGTATTTGGCTCGCTGGATGTGGTCATTAACAATGCGGGATATGGCAATCTTTCGTCCGTCGAAGACACGCCTCTATCGGAATTCCGGGCACAGATCGAAACGAACCTGTTTGGAACGATTATTGTGACGAAGGCAGCTCTTAGGTATTTTCGCGAAAAGAAAGCAGGCCAGTTCATTCAGGTTT
>Ga0307477_10001061_pt1 | contig 24759 bp, 14 predicted proteins | sample atmos_gasesECM2C_FD_203316 | JGI IMG/M metagenome (GOLD analysis project Ga0307477, IMG submission 203316) | Hardwood forest soil microbial communities from Morgan-Monroe State Forest, Indiana, United States - atmos_gasesECM2C_515 | ecosystem: Environmental > Terrestrial > Soil > Temperate...
TCCAGGGCAAGGAGGAGGCGCTGCCCGCCCCCACCAAGTTCCTGCTGTTCCTCTCGGGATTCATGCGGACCTACTGGTACATTCTGTTGTTCGCGCTGGTCGCCAGCGTCTGGGGCTTTTTCCTGATGCTCAAGACCGACTGGGGCCGCACCTGGTTCGACAAGATGAAGCTGACGGTCCCGTTGTTCAAGAAGATGTTCCGCGCGCTGTACATCAGCCGCAGCCTTCACACGATGGGCCAGCTCGTCAACGCCGGCGTGCCGATCCTGGACACGATCAGCATCACCGCCGACATCAGCGGCAACGCCCTGTACCGCCGCATGTGGCGCGCCGTCTTCAGCGCCGTCAAGCAGGGCAAGAAAATCTCCATGCCCCTAGCCCGCAGTCCCCTGCTGCCGCGGTCGGTCGTGCAGATGATCGGGGCCGGCGAAGAATCCGGTAAGCTCGGCGAAGTCCTCGACCAGGTTTCCGAGTTCTACGCCAAGGAGCTCAAGAGCGTCATTAAGAGCGTTACAGCGATGATCGAGCCGCTGATGATCGTCCTCATGGGCGGCATCGTCGGCTTCATCGCCATGAGCATCATCCTGCCAATCTTCAGGCTCAGCCAGCTTGTGAAGTAGGCGGCTGGAAAGCGGCAGCGACCCGCAACCCGTGCATGTGCCGTCGCCTCAGATCGTGCCGGCGCAACGCGGGCTCACCCGTCTTTGAAATCACGTGCGGCGTCCGCGCCGACAAAACGGATTTGGGCGCTGTCGGTCGCCGTTTCGATCGCGGCGCCGCCGCGGTCGCCGCAGACGCGCTGGCGACGTTCACGGCCGAAGCTGGGGCCGACGATAAGCTCTTGTTGTAATTCTGCGCTAATGCGACCAAATCGGCGAAGTTCACCGAGCCATCGTAATTGAAATCGCCCTGGTCCCAGGACTTGCCCGCGCCGCCGTAGTTCTGCGCCAGCGCTACCAGATCGGCGAAGTTGACGCTGCCGTCGAGGTTGGCGTCGCCAAGCAATGTGTATTTGACGAGGAGCTGCCCCGCCACCAAGGTTGGCACGATGCCGTCAGCGCCATCGGCATAGCCCAGAGCGTGGGAGGCATCCGCCGCGGAACTGAAGAGGCTGCCGGAGGAAAGGTACGAGCGGATCGCCGCCACGGGATCGGCGCCCCCGCTGTAGTTAATCGCGAGACTACCGGTGCCTAAATCGAGACGGCCGCCTCCGGCAATGACGAGAGTGTTAGTCGTGTTGGCGACGGGACTGGAGCCGCCGGCGACGGTAAGTACGCCCGTGCCGTTAATCGTGACCGACGACTGACTGAACGAGCCAACCGTGATCGTGGACCCAGATGGACTCTGCGGTGCGTCGAGAAACTGGCTTGGGCTTAGAGCAACATTCGAGATTCGCACTTCATCGATCAAGCCGTGGAAATACTCGCCGCTACCGTCCTGTAGCGAGCCAATACCCAGTCCTGGATTGGGGCCAGACAGAACGTCAAATGGCCGGATCGTTGTGATGGCCGATGCCACTAGAGTCCCATTCACGTACAAGCGCATTGTGCCTGTTGTGTCGTCGAGCGTACCGGCGACATGGACCCATTGGCCCAATGGAATTGGCGCGATAACTTCCGCACTTTGGTTGGATGCGTTGTTAATCTGGAAGACAAGCGAACCATTGAAGGATAGCCGATACGGATCCAATCCCGGTCTACTGTCACCGCGAAAGATGATATTCCCATCGGGGCTTGCTGCGGTTAAGGGTTGGGCGTAAACGTACGCCTCCAAAGTCAGGTTCTGAGTCAACTGAAACTGCGGGTTGTCAGGAACGAACACGCGCTGTTCGGTCCCGTCGAACGAGAGCGACGTGGCATTCTGGTCGCCGTTCAGCGGAACTGTGCTCGCCGGCACGTTCGCGGAATACACGGGCCCATCGATCGCCGTCGCACTCAACCCGTTACCCGAACTGTCAATAATGGTGCCGGTCCCTGTCGCGGTGGCTCCAGGCGTGCCTTCAAATCGGTAATACGCTACAGTCCCAGAGCCGGCGGGGAGGCCGACTCTGACACTACCGCCGCCAGAGAGAGCACCGCCGACCGTGACGATTCCGCCGGTACTGACGAGGAGCGACCCAGCATTTGTGATCCCATTAGCGACGGTCATCGTGGCGCCGTCCACCGTGACACGGCCGTACGGCGGAATTGAGAGGGACCCGGCACTGACCGCTGCGCCAATTGTAACGTTGCTCGCGTTCAATGTCAGAGAGCCGCTGCTTGTATTGATCGGACCGAAGGAGATCACCGAGGCTGCGTCAATTTGAAGACTTGCATCCCCGGCGCTGGTATCGAAACCGCTCGTTGAGAGGCTGGCGTTAGGGAAGTCAAGAACTAGCGTGCCAGTGATTCCAGAGCCGACTGTCGCCGAGAGTGCGATCGCCGAGCCAGTGGCTTGGGCGACGGTTACGGTCCCGGACGACACCGTGTTCGAGAACAGGCCGGAAATCGACGTAAGCGGCCACAAGGAATACAGGATGCTGCCGGCGCCCGAATTGATTGTGCCGTTCAGAGCGAGCCCCGCGGCATGAACCGAAATTGGGCTTCCGCCAGAGCTAATCGTCGCACCGGATGTGACCGAAAGAGCACCCAAACCGTCTTTATTACTGTCGGCATCCAGCGTGATCGATCCAGAGGATGTGATCGAGGCGTTGATGCCGATGTTATTGCTGGCAATGAACGATACTTGGCTCGCGGACAACGGCGCATCCACAAAGATGTCCGTCAACTGCGTCGCGGTCACCGATCCCGAGAAACTCAGTGACCGAGTCAAATCGAGCGATGAATAGCCGCTCGATGTCCCAGTGACGTAAAGCGAACTCACCGCAGAAGCGGGGGTGGAGAAGATCGTAATGACAGAGATCGAGCCCATCGTCGAACCTTCGGTTACCACGATTTGATTCCCGGAGATGAGATAGACTCCAATGCTGTCGTTTGCGTCGCCAGCGGTGATGTTAAGGGCCGCATTTATCACCGACGCCGTCGCGACAGGCGGTAGAGCCACTGCTTGCGTCGCTGAACTCCAAGTCGCGGGAGCGACTTGGCCTGGCATGATTACGCCGACTCTGTAGACGTAGAGCGTGTTCGCATCCGCAGTGGTGTCCACAAAACTGGAAGCTCCCCAATTCGGTGATCCGGGTGCATCGGTAGTCGTCGGGCCGGAAAAGACTTGGCCGACAACGCTGAAGGCCGTGGTCGGGTTGCCGCTCGAATCGGACCACGCCCGCTCCACCATGTATTCGTACGAACTGGTATCTTCATCAGCATTCCACGTCACTTGGATGCTATTGGTTGACAACACCGCTGCCGAGACCTGCTGAGGCAGGGGCGGCGAATCGGCATTGGGAATCAGGTGCGAAGCGGGAACCACTGTGAGCGGCCCAGGCGTGCCATTGCCGGCGGGCTCTTGCCATGACATGCTGAATCCCCATTGGCCGCCCTGCTGATTCTCCAGGAAGACAAAGTTGTACGCCGTGTCGGCGGCGAGAGAGATGGGAATGGTCGTCGTCGGGTTCTGCTATATATGGGAACCCGGGCTCGAACTGACCAACTGGCCGTTTACCCAAAGATATCCATCATCATCCGTGTTGGCGACAAAGGTGTACTCGCCCGCGAGATCGGTCACGATCTTCCCGTCGATGAAAGTTGAAAACGAATCGGCGTTGAAGCCCTGAATAAACGGGAACGAACTCGCCTGTTGTCCGCCCCGGTAATTGATTTCTGGAAGGTTCTCGACGATTGCCGGCGTCCCTTGCCAAAGCTGGCTTCCGAAAAAATAGGCCGTCGCCCCGAAGTTCGTCGTCGTCGCTGGCGAGGAGGGACTGCTGGGACCCGAATCGCCATTTCCGGATGCATTGACCTCGTAGTAATAAGTGGTGTTCGGCTGCGCTGTCCCGTCGACGAATGAGGTTTGGTTCACCACGCTGCCAACGGGCAAATACGGGCCGCCGCTCGCGGGAGAGCGAAAGATCGTATAGCCAACCGCGCCGGTGGATGGCGTCCAAACCACGTTGGACCCGGCACCGGCCGTGCTTGCGGCAACGACGCTTGGGGCCGACGGCGGCCCGCTGGGCAGCGAGGCGCTGGGCGTGCCGGTGACGACGAACTCTCGAAGGAAAGTGGTCGGATCTTGGACGAGAAGCTCCACTGCACTGATGTTTCGGGCCAATGGTTGGCCTGCGGTATTGCTGACTATCGCCAATTGAGAAGAACCTCTGTCGACGTAAATCGTTCCGCCCTGGCCGTCAGGCACCGTCGTCAATGAAAATCCCTGGCCACCGCTTAGGGAGAGGAAATGTGTGCTTCCCACGGGCTGAACCAAGACATCGATCGAGAATATCTCAGCGTTCTGGTCCTGATGGCCGCTAATGACGTCGATTTCCGACAAGTCGTAACCGCTCGAATTGGGAACCGCCCCACCGGCGGTCCCGAGATTGTAGACGAAAAATGGCAGCGGTCCGGCCGCGGATGAGACGACGTTTGCGTTGTTTGATGGATCGCTTGCGCCACCGTCTCCCACGGCGGGCTGGCCCGGACTCGGGGCGGGCGCCGTCTGTGTCTGCGTGATGCCGTTGGTCAGGAGGTTTGCTCCGAGTGTTCCGCCCGCGGCCTCACAACACGCGACATAATTTGTCGACGAAGGTGCGACATTCAGCACCAGATCATTGACGGTATTGGGCGTGATCGCCGAGGCGTTCGCCCATTGGGAGAGGGTGGTGCGCTGCGAGTTAAACCCGGCGACGTAGAAGGAGTGGCTGGGCTGGGGTGCGAGTGGGCCGGCAACGGCGTTCGAATAGATGATCGGGTCCGGCGGCGCGACAATCGCGGCGAGGAGCCGGCGTCGTTCGAGCGCCTCGGCTTCGTGGCAGTAGCCCCCGTGGCGAAGGCTGTTCGAGTGCGGCCTGGACCGCACGCGCGCCGATCCTCTTCCTCCCACACCTTTATGCATTTTGCCACCTTTCCGAGTGCGGGCCCCATGTCCGTGAGATGCACGCCGGGTGTCCGGCGGAGTGCGCCCGAGAGACCGTAATATGTTACCAAGCGCCGGAAAGCAATCCAATAAAACTGCGCCGCTGCAATCAATTGGCGCAGGGCTTAATGCTTAAGCAATCACAATCGAACGAGATGACGGCACGGCGGATCATGGAACTTGGACGCCGGGAGCTCCACGCGCTGCGGGCCGAGAAGAAAGCCAAGGCCGGATGACGCGGCGAGCCGTGTACGACGCAATGGTCTTTTTGCAGTGGGGTGGGCTTCCGGCCGACCGGCAGCACGGCAGCGTCAAAGCGCGCTATGACGGCGCCATCCGCCTGTGCCCTGAGCCCCGAGCTCGTTGAGGAAGTTCGGGACCTGCTAAGCCGTCCAAACATCCGTGCCAAAGCGCCGCACCTTACCGATGAACGCGTCGTGGCTGTCCTCGCCGTCGCCGCTAAACATGCGGATTGGTTCCAGGACGTTCCAAAGGCATTCACGCTCCCCGCTCACCCCGACGATGACCACCTTTTCAATCTCGCAATTGAGGCGCGGGCGGAGTATTTGGTTACCTGGGAAACCCGGCTTCTTGGACTTCAAGGCGTTCAGACGGCCGAAGCCAAGCGGCTGCGCGAGCTTGCACCGGGCCTCTCCATCGTGAGCCCAAGGGATTTGGCCGAGACGTTGAAACGCGGACTCGGGTAGCAACGAAACGCGGTGAAGTCATCCGCAGCCGAGGCGCCTGACGCGTTGGCGCAGCCCGTGCTTCCCCTTGCCCGGCGGCAATCCTATCATCATTCCCCATGGAACGACGCAAATTCGGCGACACGAATCTGGAAGTCTCGGCCATCGCCCTGGGTTGCTGGATCTTCGGCGTGGATTGGTGGGGTCACTACAGCGACGACGACGGCTTGCGCATCTGCAAGTTCGCCTTCGACCAGGGCATCACCTTCTTTGATTCGGGCGACGCTTACGGCAACGGGCGGTCGGAGACGATCCTGGCAAAGTTTCTTAAGACCGTGCCGCGGGACAGAGTCGAGGTCGGCAGCAAGTTCGGCTACGACTTTTACAACGATCCCGGCGTCCCCGGCAGCCACAGCGAACGTAAGCAGGATTTCTCGCCGCGGTTCATGCGCTTCGCCCTCGAGCAATCGCTCAAGCGGCTGGGCGTCGATGTCATCGACCTGTACATGGCCCATAACATCAAGCTGCCGCAGTTCCGCGACGACTTGTTCTCGGAGTTGGAGAAGGTCAGGGACGAGGGAAAGATCAAGGTCTGGGGTGTTTCGCTGGGTCCGGCGATCGGCTGGCGCGAGGAAGGCGTCAAGGCCATGCTCGATCATCGGGCCAAGGCCGTTCAGACCGTCTTCAACCTTTTCGAGCAGAACCCCGGGCGCGAGTTCTGCGAGACCGCCCGCGCCACCCGGGCCGGCGTCCTGTCGCGCGTCCATGACAACAGCAGCATCCTCAAGGACGTGGTCAAACTCGACACCGAAATCACCCAGAGCGACCACCGCAAGTTCCGCGACCAGTCCTGGAAGATCTACGGACTCAAAAAGCTCGAGTTGGTTCGTCATTACGCCCGCGATCACGGCATGACTGTGCACCAGCTCGCCTGCAAGTGGCTTTTGGGGCAGGGCGGCCTCACCTCGATCACCGGCACGTTCCTCAACGAGCACGAGATCAAGGAAGCCGCCGAGTCCACCGACAAGCCGAACCTGTCGATGCAGGAGCTGTGGCAGATCACCGAGGATTATGCCCGCGACTGGAACCTGGGCCCCGAGGCGCACCCGTGCGATCTCAAGAGCAGCACCGACCCGAGCGGCCGGGTGCGCAGCGGATACGTGCCGCCGCCGGTGTTGATGGCGTGAGTTAATGCACTCGTTGCGTTACGTCATCCTCCACCACGCCGGGATCGCCGAGCCGCACTTTGATCTGATGTTCGAAACCCTGCCCGGCTCGATGCTGGCGACCTGGCGATCGGCGGTATGGCCCATTGATACGCCCACCGTGCTGACTCGGCTGCGCGATCACCGCCGGCTTTATTTGGAGTACGAAGGCGACCTGACCGACCAGCGCGGTACCGTGATGCGCGTCGCGGAGGGCACCTGCCAGGTACATGTCGGGGAGAATTCGATTTGGACGATTCGGATTCTCGGCGGCGCCACGCCGCACGTGTTGATCCTCCGTCGGCTTGACGCCGATCAATGGCAGGTGACATCTGAAACAACTGCCGGCTTCGACGTTGTTTGAGCAGAAGACCTCTTTCTCACCGCCTGCGACAGTCCCGGATCACGCTCGGGTCGCGCTGAAGACGCCGTGTGAGACATTGTGACGGCCCTGCGAAGAGAACGTGCCGGACAAGGAGGTAGCGGCGGCGTTGGTCGTGCCCTTGACGGAGGTGGTTTTGTGAGCGCCGCTCCTAGCGTGCAGGGTGACCACGTCGCGGCGGTTGACGGTGCCGGTGAAGACATAGGTAAGCGACTGGCCGCCTGAGGAGATGACAAAGTCGCCGAAAATCGCGCCGGACTTGCGCTCGCTGGTGACGGTGAGCGTCAGACTGTACACGATTCCGTTCGATTGAGTTGCGCTGCCAACGAACGGCGCGCCCGTCAGAACAGGAATCGGGACGTGGGACGCCGAGAGTAACTGGCGCGATTCGAGCAACTCGACGCACGCGGATGCGGATTGAATGCGATGAGGCCTGGCGATCATGTTGCATCCTCCGAAGTGGGAAACTAAATCCGAATGCCCGGATGAAGCAAGGTGTTGGAAAAGGTAATTCGCGGCTCTGTAGGAATCAACAAAAATCCGGCGAAAAACGAGGTGAATCGCCGAATTTGCTTTGCCGCTCGATCGATTAATATGATTCTCGAGAAAAGCCATGGCAGAGGCGACACTCGCCGCACCGTCGGCGCTGATTCGAAAACTGGACGATCGACTGGCCCGCTACAGCGAGTTGGAGGGTCTGCTCAACGACCCTGCCGTGCTCGGGAATCCGCAACGGCTGGTCGCGCTGAGCAAGGAAAGAGGGCAGCTCGAGCCGGTAATCGAGCGGTATCGTCAATATCACAAGAGCGTCGAGACGGTGCGGGAGCTCCAGCAGTTGGCCGAGAACACGGCCGAGGCGGACATGGCAGACATGGCCCGCGAAGAGCTCCCGCAGGCCCAGGCCAGGGCCGGCGAACTATTGGAGGGCATCAAGGACGAGTTCGTCGCGGCGGAAGACAACGCCGTCGAATCGTTCTTCCTGGAGATTCGAGCCGGCACCGGCGGCGAAGAAGCCGCGCTCTTTGGCCGCGACCTGTTTGAGATGTACCGGCGATACTGCGAGAAACATCGCTGGAAATTTGACGTCAACGATTTCTCGCTCAGCGAGCGCAACGGATTCAAGGAAGTCATCGTCAACATCAAAGGGCCGGGAGCGTACCGGCACCTGCGATTCGAGGGCGGCGGGCACCGCGTGCAACGGGTCCCGGAAACCGAAGCCCAGGGCCGCATTCACACGTCGGCGGCCACGGTCGCGGTTCTGCCGGAAATGCCGGACGTGAAAATTGAAATCAACCCGAAAGACGTCGAAGAGTTTGGCTGCCGCGGCGGCGGGCCGGGCGGACAGAACGTCAACAAGGTCGAGACCGGCTGGTTCATCCGCCACAAGCCCTCTGGACTTCAGTTCAAGATGACCGAGCACAAGAGCCAGGCCCAGAACAAGGAACGCGCCTGGGCGTTGCTGCGGGCCTCGCTGTTCGAAGCCGAGCGGTCGAAGCAACACGCCCATCTGACCAGCACGCGAAAGGCCATGATGGGCAGCGGCGATCGCTCCCAGCGCATTCGCACCTACAACTTCCCGCAGAACCGCTGCACCGACCACCGCCTCGGCGGCGAAGGGGGCGGCGAGAAAAACTTCAATCTCGATCAGATCATCGCGGGGAACCTCGATCCACTTATTGATGCGCTCCTTGAACTGGACAAACAGCAGCGGTTGGAAGAACTGTGAGGCTCAAACCTCCCGGTCCACCGCGGCGGCGATCCGGCGTACCGCGCTCATCATTTCGCCGAATTGCGGCGGCGTGATCGATTGCGCCCCATCCGTCAGGGCGTGCTCCGGATCGTTGTGGACCTCGACGATCAGCCCGTCGGCGCCGGCTGCCACCGCGGCCCGGCACATGCTGTCAACCAGGTAGCTCTTCCCCGTCCCCTGGCTGGGATCGACGATCACCGGCAGGTGACTGACGCGATGCAGTTCCGGCACCGCCGCCAGTGCCAGCGTGTTGCGCACGTACTCTTCATACGTGCGAATCCCCCGCTCGCACAGGATCACGTTCTGGTTTCCCCGCGAAAGGATGTACTCGGCGGCCAGCAGGAATTCCTCGAGCGTCGCGCTCATGCCGCGTTTGAGCAACACCGGCTTGCTCTGCTCCCCCACCGCGCTGAGCAGATTGAAGTTCTGCATATTCCGGGCGCCCACCTGAAGCACGTCGGCATAGCGTGCCACCAGCTCGACCTGCTCGACGGCCATGACCTCGGTCACCACCGCCAGCCCGGTCTGTTCCCGCGCCAAGGCCAGAAGCTTGAGGCCTTCCTCCGCCATGCCCTGGAACGAATAGGGATTGGTTCGCGGCTTGAAGGCACCGCCGCGAAGCCCGACGGCCCCGGCTTCTCTGACAGCGTGGGCAATCTCCACGAGCTGCGACTTGCTTTCGACGCTGCACGGGCCGCCGATGATCGCCACCTTTTTGCCGCCGGCTTGAGGCACGGCCGGGCCGGCCTGGCCTCGTTGCATCAGCGCGATCACCGACCGCTCCTTCTTGATCTCCTTCGAGGCCATTTTATAGGGAGCGAGGATCGGCACGACGCGGTCGACGCCGTCGACGCTTTCGAAGGCCGTGCGGTCCTTGAAGCGGTCGTTGCCGATGACCGCGACGACCGTCCGTTCCGTCCCGACAATGACGTGATCCTTGAGTCCCATCTCGCGCACCAGTTTGACGACGTGCTCGATCTGCCTCGCGGTCGAGCCGGGTTTCATGACGACGATCATCGGGGCCTCCGGCGTGGGCAGCCTTTCCAGGCCACCCAACAAAAAAGCCCCAGGACCGCGTCCTGAGGCTTTGGATTCGTTCGTTTATCCGATCAGCTCAGAACGCGCGGCAATGGGGCTGGCTAAAGTACCAACCAAAGTAAAACCCGGGGGCCGCGCCGAACTGACTCATATCTCTGGTCAATGCTATCAAAATACCTGAATCTGTCAAAGCATTTTTGCTTCCAAGATTACCCCTTGAACAAATTCCCGATGACCGCCCCTGCGATCCCGCCGGCTGACGCATCCTTCACCTCCTGACGCGGCAGGAATTGGCCGATTTCTTCGGCCAGGTTCATGATCGGCATGCTCTGGAGCCAGACGCGGCCGGGACCGGTGACGGTCGCCAGAAACAGGCCCTCACCGCCGAAAAGAATGTTGCGGAACCCGCGCACCATCTGAACGCTGAACTGAATCGAAGGCTGCTGGGCGCCGACGTGTCCGGCGTGAACCAACAACCGCTGACCGGGCGCCAGGTCTTCGACGACGACCTCGCCGGACAGATCGAGCCAGACCGTGCCGGGACCAGTCACGCGCTGGAGAATGAATCCTTCGCCACCGAAAAACGCCGCGCCCAGCCGCTGCTGGAACGCGATATCAAGCTGCACGCTCTTTTCGGCGCAGAGGAAGGTCTCCTTTCGGCAGATCAGCGACTCGCCCGGCTGGAGAGCGAAAGGCAGGATCTGCCCCGGAAATCGCGAGGCAAAAGCGATCCGTGCCGGTCCGGCGGCGGTATAATCGACCACGAACATGCCGCCCCCGCTGAACGACCGCTTGATCGCCTGGAAGAGGCCCCCGCCGGTCGTGGTGTTCATCTGGACATTGTCGGTCATCCAGCCCATCACGTTCCGCTGGCTATAGACCGTTTCGCCGGCCTGGAGGTCGATGCTGACGGTCTGCATGGTTGTGCCGGAGATATTGAATTGCATGGATCGAAGGCTCCTGTCCCGATAGACCCCCGACAAGGCTACCATCCGGCCGCCCTCCCGCAAAATCTTGGGGCTACGTCGATTACGACAAGGCAATTTTTCGGCAAAGGCAGGGTATTGCCACATTTCGCTTGAAGTCGCCCCGCCCGCCAAGTTAGAAATATGGCAACTGGATGGGTTTGACGGACCCCCCGGGCGCAGGTTGTCCGCACCTTGAGGGAAGGAGAATGCCATGTCAGGGGCAGGCACGAGGAAGCGAGAATCGGTTTGCAATTCCAGTCAGCCCCAACGCGCTTTTGCGCGGCGATCTCGTGAACGACGCGGCGGCTATTGGGTCGAGCCGCTGGAGGACCGTCGGCTGCTGGCGGTGACCGCTTCCGTCACCAATGGCACGCTGAGCGTGAACCTGTTCGCATCGGGCGATATCGCCAACCTGGCGTTGAATGCCAACCAGCAGATTGTCGTCACCAACGGCGCCGCGCAGAACATTCTCACCACCGCCGCGTCCGGCGTAACCTCGCTCAGCGTGACCGGGACCGCCACCGGCACGCAAACTGTGAATTTGAACAGCGCCTTTACCTTTTCCGTATCGGCCACGACCAGTCAGTTATCCGACATTACCGTTGGCGGCGCGCTATCGGCCGGTTCGGTCAACTTTGCCGCCAGCAACAACATCACCCTGAACGCATCGCTTACCACTTCGGGAACGATCAATCTCAACGCCGACAGCGACAGCAACGGTTTTGGAACTTTGTTGGTCGCCTCGGGAACAACGGTTAGCGCGACCGGCCATACGATCACCGCGCACGCCGCGACGCTGACGCTGAGCGGCACTGTCAACGCCGCCGCGGGAAGCGTTAATTACTCGTTCTCTCCCAACTTTTCGATCAGTAACGGCCTTAGCCACACGGTCAGTTCCGGCACGGTGACGTTCAGCCAGACGACCTCCGGCTCGCCGTTCAACTTTGCCGATTCCTCGCCAGCGGGGCTGACCGGTATAGTTGTCCTGAACTTCCCGTTGTCGCCGCTTTCAACTTCCGGGATCAATACCAGCGCCGGCAAAGCAGCACTCCAGATCACCGCGGCATCCATCACGACGACCGGTGCTCTCAACACGGGAACCGCCCCGCTCACTCTCAACGCAACGGACGTGGTGATCGGCGGCGCCGTCACCTGCGGCACGATCACCGTCACCACCCCCGACAGCATCACCGTCAACGCCAACCTCACCGCCTCCGGCGTCGTCACACTGACGGCCGACAGCGACAACAGCGGCGCCGGGACGCTGACGGTTGCTTCGGGCGTCACGATCAATTCCAGCGGCAACAATATCGTGACCCACGAGGCAACGCTGTCCAACGGCGGCACGCTTAGTGCCAGCGCAGGAAACATTACGTTCTCGTTTTCCAACCCCTTTTCGATTACCGCGACGGGAAGCATGGTCAGCTCCGGGACGCTCACGTTCGAGCAGCTCACGGCCAGTGGCAGCATCGATCTGGGTCTTACCTTCGGCGCCGGAACAACCGGCACTGTGGTGCTCGACTTCCCTTTGGCAACTTTCACGGTCACCGCTGCCGATACGAGTGCCGGGAATGCGAATCTTCAGATCACCGCGGCGTCGGTCACCACCAGCGGCGCGATCAAGACCGGGACCGGCGCTCTCACGATCAACGCCACTGACGTCACCCTCGGCGCCGCCGTCACCTGCGGCGCGGTGACCGTCACCGCGCCTGACAGCATCACCGTCAACGCCAACCTCACTGCCTCCGGCGTCGTTGCCCTGACGGCCGACAGCGACAGCAATAATGCCGGTACGCTCGCAGTCGCATCCGGCGTCACGATCAACGCCCAAGGCCACAATGTCGTGGGGCACGCGGCGACGCTTAGCAACAGCGGCACAATCAGCGCCGGCGTGGGAAACATTACGTTCTCATTCTCGCCGGTTTTTTCGATCACCCCCGGTGGGAGCCTCGTCAGCTCCGGGACGGTTACGTACGAGCTGCTCTCGACCAGTGGCAGCCTCGATCTGGGCCTCACATTCGGCTCCGGAACAACCGGCACTGTGGTGCTCGACTTCCCCCTAGTGAACTTCACGGTCACCAACGCGGACACGAGCGCCGGGAATGCCAATCTTCAAATCACCGCGGCATCGGTCACGACCAGCGGCGCAATCAAGACCGGAACCGGCGCTCTCACGATCAACGCCACCGACGTGACCCTCGGCGCCGCCGTCACCTGCGGCGCGGTCACTGTCACGGCGCCCGACAGCATCACCGTCAACGCCAACGTCACGGCGTCCGGTGCCGTTACGCTGACGGCGGACAGCGACGACAACAGCGTCGGGGCATTGAACGTCGCTTCGGGCGTCACGATCAACTCCGAGGGCCATAACGTCGTGACGCACGCGGCCACTTTGGCCGACAGCGGTACCGTCATCGCCGGCGCGGGCAATATCACATTCTCCTTTTCCCCATCGTTCTCCAGCCCGGCGGTCGGCCCTCTGGCGAGCTCGGCAACGGTGACGTTCGAGCATCTTACAGGGGCCGGAAGCACCAGCTTTGGAGCCGCGTTTGGCGCCGGAGTAACCGGCACGGTCGTTCTCGATTATCCATCGAATTCGTTGACGGCCAACATAGACACCAGCGCCGGCAACGCGAATCTCCAGATCACCGCCGCGTCCGTTACGACCGGGGCGATCAAAACCGGGACCGGTGCATTGACGATCAACGCCACGGACGTCACGATTGGCGGGGCCGTCAGCAGCGGCCTGACGACCGTCGCCACGCCTGACAGCATCACCGTCAACGCCAATATCACCGCGTCCGGAGTCGTGACCCTCGACGCCGACAGCGATAGCAATGGAGTGGGGACGTTGACGGTCGCATCCGGCGATACAGTGAACTCGACCGGCCACAACGTCGTGACCCACCAGGCCACGCTGGCCAACAGCGGCACCGTGAACGCCGGGGCGGGGAACATCACGTTCTCATTCTCCCCGTCGGCATCCATCGCTTCTTTGGGCACGCTGGTCAGCTCGGCAACGGTGACAATCGAGCAACTCACGGCAGGCGGAAGCGATAGTCTGGGAGTGACGTTCGGCGCAGGCGTGACCGGCACAGTAGTGCTCGACTTCCCCCTCGCCGCGTTCACCGTGACCAGCGCAGTGACCAGCGTCGGCAACGCCAACCTCGATGTGATGGCTGCGTCGATCACGCTGGACGGGCCGATTGTGGCGGGAACGGGCACAATCACGCTGAATTCAACTGACGGCGTCACTCAATCGGGCGGATCGATCGCGGGAGCGGGGTTGGTGCTGTTTGGGGGCCAATTTACATTGAACCAGGCCGCCAATGCGGTGTCGACGTTGGCCGCTCAGGTTACGGGACCTCTGCAATTTACGGACGCTGGTGCGTTGACGGTCGGGACGGTAGCGGGCACCCCCGGAATTATCACGCAGGGCACTGCCGTCACGTTGTCGGCCGGCGGCGCCTTGACGACCACCGCGCCGATCAATACCGGCGCCGGTGGGTTAAGCCTCGCCGGCGCGGACGTGACCATCGGCGGCGCCATCACTTGCGGCGCGATCACCGTTGCTACGCCCGACACCATCACCGTCAACGCCAACGTCACCGCGGCCGGGACCGTGACGCTGACGGCCGACAGCGACAGCAACGGCGCCGGCACGCTCGCCATCGGCTCCGGAGTAACGGTGAGCTCGACCGGCCACGACATCTCCACGCATCAAGCAACGCTAAACATCAACGGCACGGTCAACGCCGGCGGCGGCAACATCACCTATGCGTTTTCACCCGCCTCGGGGTTGACGTCGCTGGGTGACACGATCAGCTCCGGGACCGTGACGCTATCGATTTCCGCCCCGGACAACGCCGGGCTTACCCTCGCAACTGACGCCGGGATTACCGGCACGTTTATACTGGATCTTCCGTTGACGAATTTTTCCACCAATGGCCTGAACACCTCGGCCGGCAATGCCAACCTTCAGATCATTGCCGCGACGACGGCGGTGAGCGGGCCGCTCAACGCCGGCACCGGCACGATTACGCTGTCGGACAGCACTTCGGCGACGATCGCCGCGGGCGCCAGCTTTGCTGCCAGTAGCCTGACGTTCACCGGCGGCGGCGCCTTTGCCATCGGCGTCGACGTGGGATCTGTTGTGCTGTCGATTACCGGCGCGGGGACCTCGGCCGCTTTCAACATCACGCAGCACGTCTCCGCCCTGGCGCTGAGCGGCGGGGCGAGTGCCAGCCTGGCCGCAGGCGGCGCGGTCGAGCTCTTCACCAACGCCCTGAGCGTCGTCGGTGCGGTCAGCAAGCTGGACGTTTCCAACGACGCCGTGCAGATCGCTTACACCGCCGGCAACGATCCGGTAGCGCAGATTCGCCAGATGCTCTCGACCGGCTATGCCGGCGGGGCCTGGAACGGCGCCGGCATCATGACGAGCAAGGCCGACGCCGCCCACGGCCTGGGGTTTGCCGACTCGGTCGACGGCATCGACGCGGCGCTGCCTGCCAACACCCTCCTGATCAAGTGGACCCGTTACGGCGACGCCAATCTCGACGGATCGGTGAACTTTTCCGATCTCGTGGCCCTCGCGCAGCACTACAACACCGCTTCCGGCGCCAACTGGGACCAGGGAGATTTCAATTATGACGGGAAGGTGAACTTCACCGACCTGGTGGCGCTGGCGCAGAACTATGGAGGTACAGCCGTTCCGGCCGCGGTATCCGCCTCGGCGTCGGCCGCGCTGACATCGGCGGCGCCGGCCGCGGCGGATCACCGCCGTCGCCCCGCGCGGCACAGCCGCGGCCATCACCACGCTTGATATCTACTGTGCCACGAACTCGACCGGGATCGTGTTCTCGGCGATGCGCCGGGCCTGTTCGTCCTCGATCGTCACCTTCAGAAGATAGCGGCCGATGGTCAGATTGGCCGGCAGCGCGATGATCTTGCGAAGGAAAAAATCGTGCCTCCGGCGGCGCGACGTGTCGACACAGCTTGTCTTGCGATCGCTCCAGACCGGAAGGCCCGATGACTCGGTATAAAGCACGATGTCCTGGCTCAAGCGCGTTTCGTATTGTCCCCGCTCGGTGATCTCCGAACGGAAGTTCTCAACTTCGCAATAGACCACCGCCTGATGCGTGGCGCCCGCGACAAAGCGGGGCGGATCGATCGGGTCGTACGAGCCGAACGTTCGCACGGCGGTGCACAGCGCCACCGTCGGAATCGCAAGCTCCGCCTGCCCGCGCAGTCGATCCGACAGCTCCGCCAGCGGCCGGATCTTATTGGTGAAGAGCATGTTGTGGTCCTGGCGGATCGCGTTGCGGAAGTTCGTCAGCGAATCCATCAGCGCCCCCAGCAGTTCACGGTCTTCGGGCTGCAAGCGTGAAAGCGATTGGGCATCAGGAACCGGCTCGTCGCGCAGGAGCTTGAGCAGTTGATCGTCCACCTGGGCCGTGATGTCTTCGGGAAAGTCCTTGGCCCGGCGTTCGAGCTGCGCGGACAGGGAATCGGAATCGGCCGGCGCGGCCGCCGCCGCGGTCACGGCTTCGTCTGCGGCCTTCGACGAAACCGCCGCGTCACGCTTGCGCCGGGGCACAACGGCCGGCGTCTCATGCGAGAGCGAAACACCGGAATTCCCCATGACCTGCGACTCGGACCCCTGCCGCGACCCAGGATCTTCTGTCGTCTTCACTTCATGCGGCGCGGTCAGCCGTAAGGCATCTGGATCGGGCCACTGCGTTTGATCGGTTTGGTCCTGGCCGCCGTGCCGGGCGACAAGCGGCTCGACGCTCTGGGCATAGCTGGTCGCCCGCTGTGCCAGGGCCTGTGGCGTACCGGGCTGCACGCGCCCCTGCGCATCCTCGGCGGGACTCTGCGTTGGTGATGTGTTGTTCGTCGGCGCCGCGCCGGCGCCACCAACAGCGTCGTGCCGGACCAGCGGCGAGGTCTCCGGGTGCGGCGGCGACGAAGCCGGTTGACACCCCACGCATCCGATCGCAACCACCAATCCGGCAAGCCAGAGAGATCGCGACATGTTCATCATCCTTCCTTGGATCGCCCGCGGCCGGCCTCATTGCCGGCCAGAAACTGCCATTCCACGCGACTATAAGGCAACATTTTTGCATTGCAAGGTGGCACTCAACTGTCGAGGTCGCGGAGCCCCAAGCGGCACGAGAGACAAATCGTCGCCACTTCCCGTTCCGCGAACATCATCAAAAAACATCCGTAATATTAGAAGTTGTCGAGCCAGATCGGGCACTCAGATTGATTGATGGTTTGCCCGATGCGGGACCGATAACAACCCCGGATTGCTCGCCGCATCCGAAAAGCACAACGAGGCTCGGGCGGCCTCGCGGAGTGGATCCGATCTGGGGTCAGGGCGGCCTGGCGGTGTCGCCGGGCGCGGGATCAACAAATCCGAGGTAGGAAAAGGACGCGGCGTAGCGCCAGTTTTTGGCGGGTGCTATGAGCCGAATAACCGTTTCATCGCTGCTGGTCTGCGCCGCTTTGGCGGCCGGGTTGGCCTTGTTCGGGACCCGGCGTCACGTCGCGCGCGGCGAATTCGTCGCGGCCCCGCGGCCCGCGCCCGTAGAGCCCGCCCCAACTCCGCCGGTCGAAGCTTCCTTCAGCATCGTGCGCGGCCGCCTCGGCTTCTGGCGCATCGTCCGAACCTTCGACGGCGTTTGGTGGTTCCTCAGCCCGCAAAACCGCACGCAATTCCTCAACGGCGTCACCACCGTCCGCCCGATGCTCCGCGGCCGCGACCCGCTCGGGCCCGACTACCTCTCGACCGACTGGGACCGTCGCGACGACGAAGGCAGCCAACTTCGCTGGGCCGAGGCGACGCTGGCACGTATCCGCCAGGCCGGCTTCACGAATTTGGGCGCCTGGTGCAGCCCGGTGATGCACCGCTGCCAGGTGCCGATGACCCGCGACCTGAACGTGTGGCGCTGGGTGCCCTACGGGGCGCGGCTCTTCAGTCCCCAGTGGAAGAGCGGCGCCGAAGCCGCGATCCGCGAACAAGCCTTTTCGCTGCGCGACAACCACAACCTGATTGGATATTACATCGACAATGAACTCGATTGGGACGACGACGCCGTCGGCCCCCGCGTCTACTTCGACCAGCTTCCCGACGACGATCCCAATCGCCTCGAGGTGCTCGGCGTCATTCGCGACATCTGGCCGACGCTCGATGCGTTCAACCGCGACTGGCGAACCACCTTCGCCCAGTGGACCCAGCTCGAGCGCCAGCCCAAGCTGCCGATGAGTCCCAGCGTCGGCTACGACCGCCTCGCCGACCGCTGGCTGTATCACTACGCGCGCCAGTATTTCCAGATCACGACTGCGTTGATCCGCAAGTACGATCCCAATCACCTGATCCTCGGTTGCCGCTACCGCGGCTGGGCACCGCCGCAGGTGCCGCGGGCGGCACGATCGCTTACGGATGCGCAGTCGCTCAACTATTATGCCGCCGACGCCCTGCTTGACGCGCGTGTTTTTCCCGCCATCGCCGAGGAATCCGGCCAGCCCCTGATCATCAGCGAGTACTCCTTCCACGCCCCCGACGGCCGCAGCGGCAACCGCAACCGCATCCACTTTCCCGGCGAAGTGCCGACCCAGGAAGCGCGGGCGCAGGGATATCGAACGATGACCCAGCGCCTCGCACGGGTGCCGTTCGTCATCGGCGCCGACTGGTTCCAATGGATGGACGAACCTCCCAGCGGGCGCCTGATCGATGGCGAAGACGCCAACATGGGAATCGTCGACGTTCACGACCATCCCTACGAGGCGCTAATCGAAGCCGTGCGGCGGACCACGCCGCTGCTGAACCCTCTGCACGGCGGCAGCGCCGCTGCCCAAAACCAAACCGTCTGGCGCGACGCACCTGCTAACTCTCCCGACCCGGCCGCCGTAGCTGGTGCCGCGGATTTGATAGTCAAATGAGATACAAAACTTGCGCGGTTGCGGTCCCCGCGGCTTCAGGAATGGGAGTTAGCCCCCGCCCGGGCATCACGGCTCACCAGTTCCCCCAGCGCAGCCGCCGCCTGATTGACGGGGCCGTCCCACGCGCCGGGACGACTCTGACGGAACAGACGCATCGTTGGGTACCAGGGCGAATCCTGTCTTGCCAGGAGCCAGCGCCAGTCCGCGGCAAAGGGAAGGAGGACCCAGGTCGTCTTGCCCAATGCGCCGGCGAGGTGGGCCACCGCCGTGTCAACCGAGACGATCAGATCGAGGCCGACAATGAGTGCGGCGGTGTCGGCGAAATCATTCAAATCCCCGGTCCAGTCGGTCAGTCGCATTTCCACCGGCGGCGCCTGAGCCTGCCTGGCAGCCTCGCCTTTTTGTAGACTATAGAATCGAACTCCGTCGATCCGGGCCAGGGGAGCGAGTTCGCCAAGCGCCAGCGACCGGTTTCGATCATGACGATGGCCAGGATCGCCCGCCCAGACAATCCCAACCCGTAAAGCCGCAGGCTCCCCGGCCAATCGACCCTGCCAGGCCTTTAACAGTGTCGAATCGGCACTGAGATAAGGAATCTCCGCCGGAATGGTCTGAAGTTTGGTGTTGAAGACCCGCGGAAGGCTCAGGAGCGGACAGTAGGCGTCAAACGACGGCAGTTCCTTGCTCCCGGTGAAGGCGTGCTCAATATGACGCTGGTTGCCTATCAGGCGCAGCAGTTGGGGCTGGCACTGGACCAGAACGCGTCCGCCGCGAGCCGCGACCAGAGGCACATAGCGGATAAACTGGAGTGTGTCGCCCAGCCCCTGCTCAGTCTGAAGGAGGATTCTCCGGCCGCCTAACTCGTCGCCGTTCCACCGGCGGCGGGCAAAGGCGTCGGGAATCAAGACGCGGTTCGCCTGCCATCGTGACTCATATTCCGCCCAACCCTCATCGAGCTTCCCCCCAGCCAGCAGCGCGGTGGCCAGCGCGAAGCGAGCTTCGGCGAAGTCCGGCTGGACCGCCAGTGCGGCGCGATACGCGGCGATGCCCTTGTCATGCTCCCCGGCGGCGATCCATAAGTTGCCAAGGCCGACCCGCGCAGCGGTGTAGTCCGGCTTGAGGGCCAGCGCGTTCTGAAACGCCGCGGCCGCCTCAACCAGATGTCCGCCAGCCTGAAGCGCTGCGCCGAGATTGTTATGCGCCTCGGCATAGTCGCCTCGCAACGCCAGCGCGCTGCGGTATTCGGCAACGGCCTGGTCGTGCAATCCTTCGACCTGAAGCGCGGCGCCGAGGTTGCAATGAGCCTCGGGATAATCAGGCCGTAGAGCCAGCGCCTCGCGGTACGCGGCGATCGCCTGCTGATTCTGACCGCTGGCGGCCGCCACTACGCCCAGGTTATTGCGGAATTCAGGCTCGTGAGGATCCGCCGCGATCGCCCGGTGGATCCAGTCCGCCGCAACGTCGTGCAGACCCCTCCGGTGAGCTACGAATCCGACCATGTGCAGGGCGCGGGCATTGTTGGGTTGGCGGTCAACGACCTGGCGGTAAAGCGTGTCGGCCTCTTGCAGCCGCCCGGCGTTGAAGTGGGCGACGGCCAGATCGAACAGGTGTCCGGTCGTCTGTTGTTGCGGCGCGGACTCGTGCACCGGTGGGGCATCGGCAAAAACCCCGATCGGCTGCGGCTTGCGATGAGGCTGCTCTGTTGGCTCACTGCCGGCGGCGCACCACCTTCGCCACATTTGCCGATACGCCCCGTCCAACTTTGCGGCAAACCCGCGGTGGTCCATCAGCGGCGATGCCACCAGTCGAGCCCGCATCGACAATCGCAGGTCGCGAAGTCGGCCCAGATCGCCAGCCAAATCTGCCGCAACCCGCGCGAAAGACTCGGGGTCGTCGGTCGCCAGCTCCGGGAGATTCGCGGCGTGCAGGATGCTCCGGCCCGCCCGCGACACGCTGGTTCTGCCTGCCAGGCTCACCAGCGGCACGCCCATCCACAGGCCATCGCAAGTGGTCGTGATTCCGTTAAAAGGAAAGGTATCGAGGGCGATATCGATCTCGTTGAAGCGCTCGAGATATTGCCAGTCGGTCTGAGTTTTTCCGACCAAGATCAGCCGCTCGCCGGGCAGGCCCATGTCGATCAGCCGCTGGCGGACGATGCGGGCGCTTTCATCGCTGGCGACGGATACCATCAGGCGCGAGCCGGGAACGGCGGCCAATACTTTCACCCACGCCTGCACACACGCCCGGCTTGTTTTGATGATCTTGTTCAGCGACCCGAATGTGATGTATCCATTCTTCAACGCAGGCGGGGGTTGCAGCACCGGGGGATTGTCAGCGGGCGTATAGCACCAGCAGCTCGGTGCGATCCGCACCAGGTTTTCGCTGTGTAAGTGTTCGGTCTGCCCGGGCGGGTCCTGATATGCATCGGTGACACGATAGTCCATGGTAGAAAGGCCCGTCGTGTCGAAATAGCCCACCATGTTCACCTGAATCGGGGCCGGCTTGCGGCAGAAAAGCGGCAGGCGATTGCCCCCGCCATGGCCCCGAAGATCGATCAGGATATCGATCCGGTCTTCGCGGATCAGGGCCTCGACCGTCTGGTCATCCTTGCCGCGCACGTCCGTCCAATGCTCGACCATCGTTCGCAGCCGCGAGGTGATGGCATCGGACTTTTCTACGTCGCTGTAGCAGAACAGCTCGAATTGCCGCGGGTCATGATTCTCCAGCGCCGCGGTGACGAAATGCGGCACCGTGTGCTCGCGAAAATCCGGTGAGAGGTAACCGACCCGGAGCTTGCGGTCGGGCGAACGGTCGTTTTCGTGCGGCCGTAGAGTGGCCCGGACCGGCTGGCAGATCAGCCGATCCCATTCCTGGTGCTCGCGCCACAGTGTCGGGGCGTCAACCGCCGGGTGGAAATGAAGCAGGTACAGCAGCGTGCTGCGCGCCGCCGCGTTGGTCGGATCGTGCTCGACCACCTTGCGATGGCAGGCGGCCGCCTCTTCGATATCGCCCAGTTCCGAAGCGCAGCCGCCCAAGCCGTCGAATGCCTTGGCGTACTGCGGCCGCAACCGCAGCGCCTGGCGATATTCGCCGGCCGCCTCGTGAAACCGGCCCATCCTGCCCAGCACGTTGGCGAGGTTGAAATGGGCTTCCGGATAACTGGGGCGCAATTGAATGGCGGTCCGGTACGAAGACGCGGCTTCGGGGATGCGCCCGAGGGCCTCGAGGGTCACGCCCAGGTTGCTGTGCAACTCGGGAATACTGCCGGCTAGCTTGCGCGCATTGAGCAGATTGGTCAGCGATTCCTCGTGCTTGCCCATGCGGCCCAGCACGGCGGCCAGATTGACGTAGTACTGCGGCTGGGAGGGAGCCGAACGGATCGATTTGCGCATCCATTTTACGGCTTCTTCGGGCCGTCCGCTTTCGTGCGCGATTGTCCCCAGCAGGTGAAGTGCTGCGTGATCGTCGGGCCTCGATCGCAAATGATCGCGAAGGTGTTGCTCCGCTTGCTTCGAGCGGCCGGCGCGATGGAGGGCAATCGCTTCGCGCAGCGCCATGCGCGCAAAGTATATCTCGATTCGCTCGAATGACCAAATCGATCGGCTCGACCGTCAATCACAGACGCAGCCGCTAGCAAGAGCCCAAAACCCTTTCCGTGATGCTCCCCTACGCCCGGAAATGGCGCGATTCAGTCGTCTGGAATAAATCCACTTTTAGGGCATTGCCCACAAAATCGCTCGATCACGCGGACTCAACAACGTTAATGATGTCGTCATCCTTGCTGAGCCTGAATCGAAATCGATTTTGTGGGCAAAGCCCACTTTTAGTCAGAATTTTTTGTCTCAATCGAGTCCTCTCAAGACAGTATGTTTCTTTGGAGTGAGTGTTGACCGGATGCAGTCCGCCATTCTGGCGTAGTTGCAGTGCTTTTCATCAGATCATCATGAGATCTTGTCGAATCCGACGTTGACTGGCAGGCCGAGCGCTACGTACTTTGCGCGGCGCGATCAAGTCAATGGCCGGAGAGAGGCGACACCAGAGAGTGATGGAGTTCGACCCGGCGCTTTGCAGCCGGGCATTGCAAGGAGGCGCAACCAGTACACCGCATTTTCGATCGGACCGAAACCCAAGCGCGCCGCAGGCGCGCTGGTTCAAATCTCGTTTCAGTGAAAGGAGTCGCACTATGCGATGTTCTTCGCGACACCGCCCCACCTCGTGGGGCCGTTGGATCGGGTTTGGCCGCAAACGCCGCCGCACGGCGGCAAAGCTCTATCAGGCGACATTCTGTCCGGAGCAGTTGGAGCCGCGAATGCTCTTGTCATTCAACGCCCACCTCACCGCCCCGGCCAGCGGGTCCCTGAACGCCGCGTACACCATTGACCTGTGGACGACCGGCGGCGCCGCCAGCAAATGGGTGGTCAATTGGGGGGACACGCACACGAACACGTACACCAGCCCGTTTCTGACACCGCAAGCCGAAACCCACACCTTCACGTCAGCCCCGACGACCGCGCTGACGGCCACCGCGACGCTTTCGACCAACAGCTTCGTAACGTCGAAAACCGCGTTTGCGCTGTCCCCGCATTTCGGCAGCGGGGAGATCTACACGGGAAGCGGCCAAACCGTTTACTCGCCCCCCAGCAGCAGCCCAACCAACAACGTCAACGCCCCCGGCGCGGTGATGGTGGTCAGTAACGCTTGTACGGGCGGCAATTTCATCTACATGGCCAGTCCGTACGATGGCAACGAATTCTCGATTACCCGGTATTCGGGGCCGACCAACACGAGCTTGGGCGGCGTGGTCGATCAGTCCTGGGGCGGCAACATGTCGGGGGTCAGCGCGGGAACCTTTGTCCTGCCCCAGTTCGGCTCCGGCGGCACCGAGGTCGATACGCCCACCGCCATGTATCTCGATACAACCGATGGCGATCTGCTTATCGTCGGGCAGGTCAAAATCACGCTCAACGGCGTCACCACCTACTCCTGGGGCGCCGCACACATCAATACGTCGTCGAGCGGCTCGGTCGACTGGCAGACCAATGCCGGGCTCCCCTCCGGCTCCAATCCCGGCCTCAAGCCAAATGCCGTAATGGAAGACGACCGACACAACGACGAGGTCGACTTCCTGGCCGGCACCGATGGGACCCACATGGTCGTCGTTTCCATCCCGGATGAGCCCTATTCGGGAACCCCCAACTGGACCACCACGGTCACCGGCGCCACCGCCGCCAATACCGTCATTCCCGTCGATGACTCCAACGAATCCGGGAATGTGACCGTCGGCGGCTATACTACTTACACCGCCTGCTGCTCGTGCTGCGGTTGTTGCACGACCTACACGGCCTCCGACTTTACGCTCGTGCGGATGTCTGAATCGACCGGGTCGCTCGACACGACGTTTGGAAACCACGGAATCGTGCGCACCAACTTTGGAGACTACCTCAACAGTTGTTGCTCATGCTGCGGCTGCTGTAGTTGCGGAAGCCCGTCCTACGACTCCGATTACAGTCTCCTTGAATGGGAGGATACCAATACGGGCAATTGGTACTTGATCGCGGTTGGGTCGTCCAACGTCTTTGGCCCCGATGAGTTCGCCCTAGCAAGGTATAACGAATCGAATGGAAGCCTTAATACTGGGTTCGGTCCGTACGGGTTTGGCATCGCCGTTCCTGGGGTGGTTGGCGATGCCTACACCGCGGCGCTGGAGGGGAGCGGCGGAAGCAATACCAGCGTCGAGACGGATCCCAATGCCCAAATTGTCGCGGCAGGCTCGAACGGA
>Ga0307477_10001063_pt1 | contig 24734 bp, 23 predicted proteins | sample atmos_gasesECM2C_FD_203316 | JGI IMG/M metagenome (GOLD analysis project Ga0307477, IMG submission 203316) | Hardwood forest soil microbial communities from Morgan-Monroe State Forest, Indiana, United States - atmos_gasesECM2C_515 | ecosystem: Environmental > Terrestrial > Soil > Temperate...
TGTTCCTGCTAATCACCATTCTGTGGGCAACCGCGACCTGGAGGGCGATCGCAGCCATTCTTCGTCGCATCGCGGCGCGGCTCCGAAGATCGCGCTCTACGTGACCCCGATTGGCGCGACCCAGATTGGCGTCCTCTGGATCATCTATCCTTCGTTCTGTTGGCGGATTGTGTTACCGTCAATAAATCAGCAGCCTTGCGAGCAGCAGTAAGCTGAACGCGTGGCTGGAATACCAGCCCCGTGCAGCGGGGCCGTCCACTGGATCGCTCGGATTGGCCGAAGTTCTTGCTCGTCTCACTTCTGACGAGACACTTCCGGTTCTTTCTCAGTCTCGCCCAGTATCTCAAGCGCTTGGTCCACAAGTTTCTCCAACTCGCGGAGCTTTCCGGCGCTGCCTAGCGGCTGAGCGCCTTCCATGAGCTTGCCCACCGCCGAAGGGTCCTTGCCGCTGCTTTGCCACCGCTCGATCCCGGCGCGCACCCGCTTCATCTTCGCCTGAATGCGCTGAACGCGGACCTGCCAGCGCTCCATGGAGGACGCCTTCTCCACCAGCGGTTGTCCCGTCAGGAACTTCCGATAGGCCGCGATGGCTTCCGTACCGTAGGCGCTCTGACAAAGGCGCGTGGGGAGATCGGTGCCTGTAGCGCCGGTGTTCACGCCCACGAGAACGCAGCCATGATTGTAGTGCCAGGCGAGGTAGGTTTCCCAATCCACGAGGGAGCCGGGCATGCCCGCGTTTGCCTCTACGCCCGCCCAGGCGGGATTGCCGTGCTTCTGCAACTCGTCATAGATGGGTTTGAAGCTCTCCCCGAGGACGTCGATCGGGTAGGTGGTCCAACCGGGCCGGGAATACTTGTTGAACGCCGTCCAGATAGGAGCGTTCCTCATCTCGACGGGCGCGGGCGCGGCGACGTGGGGATAGAGCTTCTCCGCAGGGATGCCCGCCTCGACGAACTGCTCGCACCAGAAAGCAACGGTTTCTTGAACAATCCCCGCGAGGACCTTTCGGAAATCGTGCGGCGGCTTGGCCGCGCTGAAGCCGCGATCCAGGAGCGCCCGGTAGCCGAGCGGTCTGGCGGGCACGCCGTCTTCCTCCATCATCTTCGTGCGCTCGGGATCGGATTGTGAGTAGTCGTCGATGCTCGGCTCTAAACCCACGACCACTCCCGCGAAGAGGGCTTCCTTGCCTTCGGCCTTGAGTCTGGCAATCTCCTCGCGGAGGACCGGGGCGATGACTTTGGAAACAATCCGCGTGACCTCGGCTCGCGTTCTCCCGCTCGTAAAACACATGTTCGGCGGCAGGCGTTCGAGTACGCCGTCGTTCAGGTAGCGCACTTTGTTCGGCGGCCCGTCCCAACCCTGCCACTCGACGTTGTACTTGTTGTTCGGGTTGTAACCTGGCTTGCCCGGATCGAACCAGTTCCAGAGGTCCGGGCGGCTCTTCCAAGCCTGGTGGAAATCAAAATGCAGCATCACTGCCATTTCGTGCTTACGCGCGGCGGCGAATGCACTCCGAATGCGGTTGGGCAATTGGTCCTCAAGCTCATAGGTCGCATTGGGCAGGCCAAACCCCAGAAGCCGAGTCTTGCCGTCGCCCTTCACGCCGATCCGCTCGGCTAGTTCCCCTGCTTTCTCTGGGTCGCTCCAGAAAATGAGGTATTTCAATTCTCGCGATGGGGCAGGTGCCTTGTCATTGACGAGTGGCGCTGAACTGGTTTGCTCTCCGCCATCGGCACAGGCACAGGCCAGCAGTACGATTACCAGTCCACTGAGGGGCAATGCAGTCCGTCTCCATTTCAGCCGGGATTTCCCATTTGGACCTCCACCGACGACCATCGCCGGTAGTTTTGCAGATCGTACCGAGGCGTGAAGCGTGAAACCACAGTTTTCTTGGTTCGCGACCGTCGCATTCGTTGAGTTTTGGTCAATCATCTTCACCATTTTGATCTTTCCGACAGCTTCCCACCGACACGCGAACAGACCACCGCCATTGCCGCGGCCATTTCGCATGTTTTGCATGCTCTCCACGATCATCCCGAGACCGCCGTCGGCAGTCGCAACCGCCGGATTCGCTCCAGGATCAGGCGGAGCACTTTTCGAGGGACGGCGACCTCCGCCATCTGGAAGACGACCGACCGGGCATGATGCACCACTTTCGCCCCGATCTTGATCAACCTCTCCCGAAGCGTGGTCAGCGACCAGTGCTTCACGCCAACGGGCAACGCCAATCGACGCAGGAAGTTCCCCAGGTTGTACGCCAGGGCGAACAGTTGCAGCCTGACCTGGTTGTCGGTGAAGTCATGGCAACTCAACCGCGTCCACTTGACCGCGTTCTTGCCTTCCTTGATCCACTGCTCCGCCGTCCCGCGACCGTTGTAGAACCATACCACGCTGGCGGCTCCGCCTCCGAGGTTGGTGACGATGAAACCGACACGGGGAAACAGCTCACCTTGATGCCACTCGACCTTGGCCACAACGCGGCGAGCCTTGTCCCAACTGGATGCCCGGTACATGAAGTCGTGATACCGGACAATGGGCTTTGCTGGCGGTCGGCCCACCGGACGCTTCAGCAGATGCTCGATTTCCCGCTCCAGCAGATTGTTTGACTTCAGGCGGATCGCATAGCCGTAGCTTTCGGCTTCGAGAAACATATACAACTCGGGAATGGCGAACGCCGCATCGCCGCGAAAGAACTTCTTCACCGTCGTGGTTCGATAGCGAGCGACCACCGGTTCCAGAACAGACCGCCAGTCATCGGCGCTGTGGACATTCCCGTGGCGAAGCAGAGCACGTTCCAGGTCGCCGTACTGGTTGAAACAAAACGCCGGGTGGTAGCACGTGCATTCAAAGTGGCCGTTGTACGCCGAGCCTTCCTGATGGCCGTAGGTCTCGCTCACCGAGCTATCCATGTCCAGGATGATCCGGTCGCCGGGCTTGCGTTGCCCCAACGAGTCGATCCACTTGCCCGACAGGTCGGTCACGGCTTTCAGATTGCTTTGTTGTGTGAGAACCTCGGTTTCAAACCGGCCCATCTGGCTGGTAGAGGCCGCGGTGCGTTCCTTGGCTCTCCCGCCCACCACCTGTCGCATCGTTGGATCGACGGCCAATCGCTCGGCATCGTTGGTATCTTCGTAGCCGGCCAGGCGGCTGTAGATCGATTGCCGAAGTAGTCCCACCATTGTGTGTTGGGTGTTCTTCCCCGTGCGCCAATCCTGGAGCAGAGTGCCGGACATGCTCGTCAAGCCCATCGCGTCATCCAGTTCTCGGTAGACCAGCAATCCCGCATCGCTGGTGACTCTCGAGCCGTGGAATTCAAGCTTGAGAGTGCTGTCAAAACTCACCCGAAAAGCCTCCCTGCTGCTTTCACCCATTGGATTCTCCGGACTTCCTGTCCTGAATGTCGAAAAACGGCTTGATTTGTGCGGGCAAACGACAATTAATTCTACGCGGTGTCCAGTGCCATCCGGGAAATCCGGGATTATAACACGCTCTGGTGAGCGTCGCCGCGCCAGCCGTCAGCATTCGGTCTTCTGTCTCGTTCGAGCTACAATCCCGGCATGGCTAAGACCGCAATCGTAACCGGAGCCGGCAGCGGCGTGGGACAGGCGGCAGCGCTGCAACTGGCCCGTGAAGGGTGGAACGTGGGACTGACCGGCCGGCGGGTCGAGGCGCTGAACGAGACGATCCGCCGGGCGGGCGAGGCGGCGGCGCGGATGCTTGCAGTCCCGTGTGATGTGGCGGATGCGGGGCAGGTCCAGAAGATGGCGGCCGCGGTCGAGAAGAAATTCGGGTCGGTGCGGCTGCTGGTCGCTGCGGCGGGGATCAACATCCCCAGGCGTAGCTGGGAAGTCCTCAGCGTCGAAGACTACCAGCGCGTCATCGATACCAATCTTACCGGCACGTTCAACTGCGTCCGCGCCGTGCTGCCGGGCATGCGCGAGGCGCGGGATGGGACGATCGTCGCCATCGTATCGGACGCCGGGATTCTCGCCAGCCCCAAGGCCGGCGCCGCCTACGTCGCCTCCAAATTCGGCCAGCGCGGCCTGGTGCAATCGATCAACGCCGAGGAACGGCAAAACGGCATCCGCGCCACCGCCATCTGCCCGGGCGACATCAACACGCCGATCCTCGAGCAGCGCCCCGTCCTGCCGACGGCGGAGGCGCGGGCGAAGATGATGCAACCGCAGGACATCGCCGCGTGCGTCATGCTGGCGGTCAACCTGCCGCCAAGGGTGATCCTGGAAGAAATGCTGCTAAGGCCGAGGTGAACGGAGACTCCGGCCTCAAAAGGTTTTCCGCCTTCGGCGGAACACAGTCGATGGCCTTCACCTCGTGATTGTGGCGACGGTGACCACTTTACCATCTGGTCCCAGCTTTCGGACCCGCGGTCGCCAGCGGGTTGGCGGCGCATCGTCAAATTCCAGGACGTATAAGTCCTCGCCGGCGACAGCAACGCCCGTGGGAATCCAGGGATCGGACTGGAGTACGCCCGTTATCTTCCTGTCCGGCGAGATCTTGAGCACCTGGCGACAATTGGTGGCGGCGGCATAGATGGTGCCATTGGCGGCGACGGCCAAGCCGCGCAGATAAGGGCGCGGCATCGCCGGATCGACGTCCCGCGTGCATCCGTCGATTGCGATCCCGTCTACCAACATCGAAGCGTGTCCGTCCGTGCCGATCTTCTGGACCGCTCGTGGGTAAGCCACGTAGAGCGAACCATCGGGACCACAGGCCAAACCTTTGATTCCTCCAAGCCTGTCCGCCTCGGCGACCATGGCGGGCAGAACCGCCGATGATTTGCCCTGCGGGGTCAATCGCATCAGTTCCAGGTTGCCCTTCGCGTAATACAAATTGCCGTCTCGATTGAAGACGAATGGCTGACCGTCCGCGGCGATCAGCGCCAGACCGGAACCGGCTGGCAGTACCCGCGCAAAGCGGGGCGCCCGGCGCTGCTGAAACCATTTGTCGAAATCCACGCGGGCAAAAGCGTCAGCCGCGTCGATCGCCAGCCAATGCCCGCCTCCCATACTCGCGGCCGTGAGTTTCCCATCTGTGCCGAGCTTCCAGACAATCTCTCTACCGGTCCCTTCGGGCGGCGGAGGAGAATTGTCAACGAAGAAGACTTCTCCAACGGAGGTGACCACAATCCCCGAACCAGGATGGGCCGTCGCGGGCCGGACCACCAAGCCCCATCCCGCCAGCACCGTTGCGACGATGAGCGTAAGCCGACAATTCATGCGACCTCCGTAACAGGTAGTAGAGCGACGTCACGAAAGTAATCGCGATTTCGGATGTGAACCGCCGCCGCCGAACGTCGTCGGCAAATTTGCGCAGGATAAGGAGGTTTGGAGGCTCGAAGCTACGAGGTCAGAAGCCAAACTTCTCTCCGGCTCATCGGACGGATGCGCGATTCTCGCGCGATCCGCCGACGCACCATGCTCCGACGCCGGTGGTCCGTTGCTGAAACCGCGGATGACGCGGATTTCACGGATGGAGAACCGCCGGCACTCTGACTCGATTTCTATCCGTCACTGCTTAGAGCATGTTATGCACTTTTGCATGCCTCGCGATGGTCCGCAAAAGGCCCGCATGCGAGGCGACGCGACGAAGCGACTCATCAAAACGAGTCGTTGAGGAGCGGCAACAACGCAGACGGAGCTTTTGCGCACCACCGAAGGCGGCACGGAATCGGCGCATCTGCGTCGTCGCGACGGCTCAAACGGTCGTTCAGACCCGGCTTTTGCTATCGCTCCTCGCATCCGGGTCGATTCCGTGCCGTCGCGGGGCGCGCAAAAGTGCATAACACGCTCTAGGCAACGAGGAAAAGTCATGGTCCCATCGGGCCAAGACTGTTGATGAACCAGAACATGTACCCGAACACAAGGATTCCAAGTAGTACGGCCAGGAGCGCGACAATCTGAAACCGCCTCAAGGCCCGGGAAGCGGGCGGGAATGGCATTCGTGGCATTCGGGACTGTCCCGATATACTTCATTAGGCATATCTTCTCAGCTTCGCTTCGCGATCCGCCGGCGTACCATGGCCCAACCGGCCGCGCTGCCGACGGCAACTTTCGGCTTTTGAACCCGTTTGCCCGGTCGTCAAACCGTGAAATGTCATTGAAACGCAACGCGTGGGTTGTTTACCGAGCCTTTCGCGTTTGGACGTCAGTAGGCAGTCGTCTCAACCGTGCCTCCAGATCATCGAGGATGGTCTCGCTTCGATATCCGTCGGCAAGTCGCCGAACATATTCGTCGGCTAGGTGCTGCACGAGTTCCTCAGAGATCCCAAGTTCCCTTCGCACACGGGTGGATACATCGCAGGCGATTTTGTCACCGCTCTTGAAGAGATCGCACAGATCGCAGAGTTCGTCAATGGCCCGACGACAGTCATCAGGGCTCGCCAGCAGGTGCGAGCGGTGCTCCCAGTAATTGTGTGAAAGCCAGTTGCGCTGCTTTACGCAATCCAGCAGCACCTTGCGTTCCTCTTGCGTTATTCCCACATCATCAGCGACGCGCGCGAGGAGCTTCCCCATCGTTAGTGGTTCGCTCTCAATCGTCCGCCATTGTGCGTCGTCCGGCCAAGGATTACCCTTGCGGAAGGCGAAGAGCCTCACAATCCACAGCTCGACCTCGACGCATTGAGCGTAGTACGAGGCTGCACCAAACCATGCGAATACTTCCTTCCGGTCTTGCTCAATGGTCACAAGAGCTCCCTTTGTGAGCGCGAAGATACGGGGTCAGCAGGTCAGCAGCCGACTTCTCCCCCGCTCATCGGACGGATGCTCGATTCTCGCGCGATCCGCCGAGGCGCCATGCCCCAACCGGCCGCGCTGCCGAAAGCAACTTTCGGCTTTTGAACTTCTCAACCCGTTTGCCCCGTGCCTTCCCAAGCCTCACCCGGCTCACGCCCAACCACCAGCGCAGGTCCGTGGATGATACCACAACAGTTGTACCTGTTGTGGCTGGCCCGCATCACCTTCGCACGCCTCGAACTATCGCCTGCATCCGCGTAAACATCCTGGCGTGCCCGCTACTTAAATTCGTAAAAAGTACGCATTTTCATAATCGCATCTCTTTTAACGATTTAAGATCAATTTATGCCATTTATTGAACAAATAAAACTTTTTGTGAAATATTCTTCTGGCTTTTTCCGTTCTGATTTAGTAAGGTATGGATTCGCCAGTCGGGCCAGGGACCCGATGGCATCGACTTCACCTCTTGCGCAGGAGATTCGCCTCATGCTCGCCCCCAATCAAGACCCCCGCCGCGACGTCGCCCCAACTCCATCCCATCGCCGGCGCGTCGGCCTCAACTTCCAACGGGAACAGGACCTCAAACGCAAGCTGCGCCAAACCGCGCCCAGCGAGCCGTGGGTCGAGGCCCAGATCAAAAGCGCTCACGACATCCAGGAAGGCGGCGGCGAGATTCTCTACCGCTATCACGACCCCCACGTTTTCCCGCCCGGCGGCGCCAAAACCAAAATGAAACGCTGTCCCCGCTGCGGCGTGTTCACCCCGCCCAACGCCTTCGAGCAAGCCATCTGCCTCGACTGCGCCGACCACGCTGATGGGTGGGGGCCATCTCCTTCCGCGGTCGCAATCGAGCGCCTGCGGATGCTCCGCTTCGAGATTCCCCAACGAAGGCTTCGTGGCGAAGATACCGAATCCCTGCTGCTTGAGATCGAACGCTTCAATGCCCGCCAGAAACGCCGATCGGAACGCTCCGCGGTCCCGAAAGAAAACCGCGGATGACGCGGATAAAAGAAAGCGCGATAAATCCGTGCTTTCCCCCACCTGTGTTATCCGCGTCATCCGCGGTCTGATCCCGGCGATTCAGAATGCCCGTGCGAAAAAAATCCGAATTTTTTCGAGTTATCGGGGGGATAAATTTACCCATATTAACGAAAAATGGACTAAAATACTAACCAAATCATCCATATTACCCAAGTTAATGGGCCTTTGGCAAAGTGTCGGAATCGATTCGAAAATATAAGTCTCGATTTGACAAGGCACAATTTGATGAAATGTGCGCTGGCGCCCAATAGGATGGGAAGTGAACAAAATGCAAACACTAACCGACGACCTGACCGGCCCCCAGCGGGCCGCATGGGAATTGAAATATCGCCGCGGCTGGAGCACGCGACGGATCGCCAACTACTTGGGCACCAACCGCCGTGCCGTTCAGGCGCGCCTCGCCCGGGCTCGCCAGCAACTGGGCGCACCCCCGGCACGCCGCCGCTCCTTGCCGCGCCGCCGCGGCGTCTTCGCTATCTCCCTGACTGACGTCATCAACGTCTGACCCTCCGCCCCTTTTGCTCCCCGCCTCCCTCCGCGTCGCCGGGCCGGCCGCCTCCCTCGCGCCCGGCGACGCCCGCCGGGGAATCAATGACGGTCACCTCAACTGATGGATATCTTGTGAATGACGAAACTCGAATGACGAATCAAATCCGAAATTCGAATGACGAATGACAGAAACGCGCCCTCGATCGTGCATCCATCGTTTCGTCATTAGGTCATTCGTCATTCGAATTTGATTCGTCATTCGACTTTCGTCATTCGAATTTCAGACGGATTCGTCATTCGAGTTTTCAATAAACCATCCCACCAAGGCAATCCAATGAACTGCTCTCGTCGCTTCATAGTCTGCTGCATTCTCCTTTCGGCGTTGGCCGGCTGCTCCACCCAGGACACGGCGGCACTCCAGCAGGCGCGCACGCAAGCTGCCGCGACGCTTCAGGACGCACAGATCGCTCACGATCAGATCCAGCAGCAGCTCACCACGCTTCCCGCCGACGATCCGGTTCGCCAGAAACTTCAAGGCGAGCTCGATCAACTCGATCAGATCGTCGCCAAGGCCCAGGCGTTTTTGCCGGCGCTCGATGCCGCGATCAAATCGACGCAAGCCGCGTCAATCGATCCCACGCTCCAGCAGGCCGCCGGCGCCATTCCTTACGGCTCGCTGGCGCTGGCCGCGATCACGCTGGTGTTCGGCGTCGTCAAGCATCTCCAGGCCGGCAACCTGGTCGGCCAGCAGCAGCAGACGCAAAAGGCTTTCGAGCAGGTGCTCGCCGCGATGGACGCCGCGATCCCCGCGCCCACGCCCGAGCAGAAGGCGAAGGTGGACGCGGTTTTGGATACGGATGTGAAGGCGAAGGTTGCCGCGGCAAGGAGCGCCTGAAGGGAAATGACGAAAATCGAGTCTCGAATGACGAATGACAGGCGTCATTGGTCAGTCGTCATTGGTCATTTGTCGGTGATCGCCACGTCACCGGGCGCTCTCCCCACGCCGGAGCAGGGCAGCGCCGCCCCGGAATTTGACAACTGATGTGTGACACCCCGGTCAACTGATTAATGACAACTGATCAGTGACCAATGACCCTTTCCGAATTTGATTCGGTCATCCGAGTTTCTGCCGAAGTCTTGCCCAACGCTCGCGGCGCCGATATCGTGTGTTTAGCGTCGTAAAAGCGTTGACAACTGCCGAACGCCCGCCGGAAATACAGATGCAATCGACTCCGCAATTACTGAAGGCTCAGCCCCGCCCCTCGGCGAAATCTCCCAGGCCAGTGACCAGAAAGCCTCCAACGCTTGCGACGCTAAAGAGGAAGCTCTCCGCGGGTTCCAAGGGCTCCTTGCGAAAGGCCGAAGCCAACGCCGCCAAGCTCATCGGCCGCCCTCGGGCGTAATCGTGAAAACCAAATGCCCCGTCGGTCCACTTCGCCGCGTCGTGTCGTGCCGAAGCATGGGACCATTGTCGGGTGGGCAGACTGTCCGCCTCTCGATGACGATACCGAGAAGCGGCGGCCCGTCATTGTAGTCGAGCCGGATGTAATAGCGATTATCGTATGCTGCTCATCGACAGCGGGCCCGCGGGAATCAGACAGCATCGCCCTCCCGAATCGGGCAGAACAGCCTCAAACGCGGACTGGTTTGCCGCGACCGTGCTGGGCGATTCCTCGGTGGTTCATCCCCATCGATCATGCCAAGCTCGCCACCTGCGAGTTTTGCGGCCACCTGAGCGGGCGCACGCTCCGTGAGGTGCTCGCCGCATACCTGGCGAGGCGCGACGCTGCGTCGTGAGAACGAAGCTCGACGCCGTGTTGGATACGGATGTAAAGGCGACGGTTGCGGCGGCGAGAAGCGCCTGAGGAAAATGACCAAACTCGAGTCTTCGCTGAATCCCGAACCCGAACCCTCCCTCGATGCCCGACCAGCTCACCACCCCTCAGCTCGAAGCGATCCAGCGGCTGATCATCCAGCCGCTGCTGGATGCGGTGCGGGTGGAGATGCAGGCGGGCCACGAGCGGCTTGCCGCGGCCATCGAGAAAGTGGCCGACCGTTTGGCCGCTCACGTCGCGGACGAAACGTCTCGCGATCGCGCCCGGGACGGGCGGATCGAGACGCTCGAACGCCGCGTCGGCGCCCTCGAGCGCTTCCGCGGACGCGTGCTGGTGGTGTATGGGGTACTGACCATGCTGCTCAGCTTCGCCTGGTCGCTCCTGCGCGACTGGCTGGTCGAGCCGGGACGGAGAAGGTGAGAGAAGAGTTTCAATTGACGCACACGCAAAGGAATCGCGTATTTTCCCCTCTCCGCCGGGAGAGGATTAGGGTGAGGGGAAACTGAGGGCACCGTCATTGGTCACTGGTCATTTGTCACTCGAGCGCGCCCCACGCCGGGGCAGAGCGCAGCGGGCAGCGAAGCGCCGCCTCGGATTCTCCGGTCGCGCCTCGAGAATCCGGGGCGGCGCTTCCCGCTCTGCCCCGGCGTGGGGAGCGCCTGATGACAATGCGACCACGAACAAATGGCCAATGACTACTGACCAATGACATTTGTCTCTTGTCATTCGCGCCTCATACTCCCTTCACGATTATCATTACCCTCACATGCTCCATCGCATCCTCCTCGTCACGACGATCCTCGCATGCTCGAGCGGCGCCGCTCGCGCCGCCCTCGACGATTCCGGCTGGACGATCATCGTCCCCGGCATCCGCCAGGTTTTCGTTTCCAGCTCCGCGGGCAGCGATACGGGCAACGGCTCGTCAGCCCGTCCGTTCAAGACCATCGGCCGCGCCGTGCGCGCGGTCGGGCCGGGGACCGATCTGCTTCTCAAACGCGGCGACGTTTTCTACGACACCTTCGGCTCCCACACCTGGTCCAATCTCACCGTCGGCGCCTACGGGACCGGCGACCGCCCGCTGGTCCTGTGCGAGACCACCCGCGACTCGGCCCTGGTCCTGTTCAACAGCCACGACCTGCGGATCGTCGATCTGCACCTGGCCGCGTTGCATCGGGATCCATCCAAAAGCGACTTCCGCCTGGTGGCCGGGCAGCACGGCATCTACTGCAAAAGCTGCAACTACGTGCTGGTGGAAAACTGCCTGATCGAATACTTCGGCAACGACATCACCCTGATCGGCGGCGCCTCGGGGTTCGCCCTGCGGCGGTGCGTCATCCGCAACGCCTACAGCGACGGCCGGGCGTTTTCCCAGGGAATCTACCTCGAGTCCCAGCAGAACGCCCTCATCGAGGACTGCGTGTTCGACGCCTGCGGATGGAACCCCATCCTTCAAGCCGAGTGGAAGCGCAGGCAAACCACCGCGACGACGTCTCCGGCCTCCGCGCCGGCCACGGCGCCCGTGGTCCCCTCCTGGATCGCCGCCCTCCAGCCCCGCGCCGGCCAGCCGTTCCCGGGAACGCCCAACATCTTCAACCACGCGGTCTACAACAACGACACCGGCGGCGCCGGCCCGATCACCATCCGCAACTGCGTCTTCGTCAACTCCGCCTCGACCGGCGTGCAGGCCCGCGCCGGCGGCGTCATCGATAACTGCCTGTTCATCCACAACGGCATGGCCACCGACGCCTTCACCGAAGGCCCCAACGGCCAGATCGTCCATTGCGTTTGTCTTGGAAGCAACGAATGCCCCGACTGGGCCGGCGGCGGGGGACTCACCATGATGAGCGACTCCGGCACGCTGTCCGCCAACATCGTCGCCCACGGCGCCGAGTCCGAACAGGGCGCCGCCCTGATCCTCACCATGCCCAACGGAATAGCCGTCCGCCCCAACCAAAAAGCTTCGATCGATCACAATATCGTCTTCGACTGGCCCGCCGACGATCTGTGGATCCCTCAGACGCGGGCCCGGGTGCGGGTTGCCGACAACGTGCTCTGCCGGACGCCGAAACGCGTCTTCATCATGACCGATGCATCCCCCGCGAGCTATGTATTCGACTCCAATATGTATGAAGAGTCGCCGGGCGGCTTCTGGTGGAAGGGGAAGCCGGCGAAATTCGACGCTTTTCTGGCCGCGAGCGTCTCAACCAGTGACAAGTGCGTTCCGCCGGGGTCGGTGCAGTTTCCGGATCCAGGCAGGACCATTGAGAGCTATGCCAAAGCGATCGGCCTGCCCCCGACGCTGCACGACTTCATGGCCGCCGCCGACCAGCAATCCCGCGACCATTGGGACGTGCGATTGACCGCGGGCGCGGTGAATGACTACGTTCGCGCGGGGTTTGGGATGGGAAAGTGATGCGGCACGATAAAACGTGGAGACGTAGAACGTAAAGACGTGATACGTAACAAAGCCGGGCCGCGATCGGGTTACGTCTTTACGCATTACGTTTTACGCATGAGGCCCCGTCATTCGAGTTGTAAACGCACTCAACGGCTCCATACCCCCCTGCACCCATGCCCATCCATCGCCTCGAAGCCGTCACCGTCTGCCATCGCTATGCCGATTTCCTCGGCCAGACCCTCCCGCACAACCTGCGACACTTCGATCACTATCTGGTCGTCACGCACTTTGACGACGCCCAAACACAGGACCTGTGCCGCCAGCTCGGCGTCGAGTGCCGGGCGACCGACTTGATGCACTATGACGGCGACCCGTTTGCCAAAGCGCGGGCGATCGACTACGCCCTCGCCTACCTGCGGCGGGATGACTGGGTGGTTCACCTCGACGCCGACATATGGCTCCCGCCGCTCACCCGGCAATGGATCGAGCGGGCCTTGCCCGATCCCGATTGCATCTACGGCATCGACCGCTGCGAGTGCGTCGGATGGGACGCCTGGAACAATTTCATCACCCGGCCGATGCGCCAGCACCATCAGCACCTGCACCACTGCCTGACCGTTCCGCCGCCGTTTCCCCTGTCGGCCCGCATCGCCCTGGCGCAGTACGGCGGCTATGTTCCGATCGGGTTCTTTCAACTATGGAACGCCGGCCGCTTCCCCGATCGTCGCTACCCGCTGGTGCAGGGCTCGGCGGAACACACCGATGTGCTTCACGCGATCCAGTGGCCCGCCGGCAAGCGCCGGATGCTCCCCGAGATTATCGCGGTGCATCTTACCAGCGAAGACGCCCCGATGGGGGCCAACTGGAAAGGGCGGACGAGCAAGCCGTTCGGACCGCCGGGCCAGGCGACGTCGACTCCACAGCGGTACTGAAACGCCGGAATGAGGTTTTTCCCCCCTCTCCCTCCGGGAGAGGGAAAGGGTGAGGGGAAGCCGGGGAGACCTTCCGCCTCCGCCCCTCACCCCAACCCTCTCCCGGAGGGAGAGGGAGTAAAACGGCGCGCATCCGTCGTTTCGTCATTCAGTGATTCGTCCTTCGAACTTGATTCGTCATTCGACTTTCGTCATTCGAGTTTCTTGGCCCTCTCCTAGATAAAGCCGTCAAACTATTCCACTCTTGCCCCTCGCACTCATGTTTACAACAGATACTTTCACCGACACCGCCGGCACGCTGCTGGAAAGCCACACCGGCGAAACCGGCGCAGCCTGGACGAGGAACCCGTCCTTTTCCACCGCCAGTGCCGCCATCACCGCGGCGGGGCGGTGCCGCGGCAACGCCGTCAACGCGGTGTACTACGAGTCGGGCGTCCCCGCGTCGGCGGACTATGACGTGGAAGCCGACTTGTACGTCGCCTCGAATGCCAACCTGTGCGGCATCATCGCGCGTCAAAGCACCACCGCGCCGACCTATTATCTGCTCGACTATGAAGCGAGCGGCAGCTTCCGGCTCTATACCGTCGTCAATGGCGCCACGCTTAACACCACGTCCTACGCCATGGCGCTGACCGTCGGGCAGACGTATCACCTGCGGCTGGCGGTGCGCGGCAGCCAGGTTGCCTGCTTCGTCAACTCGCAGCAGATCATGTCGGTGACGGACGCGAACATTTCCGCCGCGGGCCGCGCTGGCGTCTTCTTCGGGGCGGCCGACACCGATTCCACCGGCTACCAGCTCGACAACTTCACCGGCGCCGTTCCCGTCGCCGCCGCGGTGACCGATCCCAACCTGCTCTTCAGTCCTTACAACTGGTACAGCGACGGCTCGGGCGCGATGCAGGCCACCAATGTCAAGGCGTCCAGCACGCTGGCCCAGAGCAACAACGCCGGCGCTTATCTCAGATTCACAGTAAACGCGGCCGCCGCGGGAAACGTCAGCCTGATGTTGGATACGTCGCCGCTCAACGGGATTACCGCGGGGAACTGTCCGACCCTGGCGATCAGTGTCGATGGCCAGGCCTTCACTTCACAGCTCCTGGCCTATGCGACCGGCACAACCCGCCTGCCGCTGGCACTCAATCTGCCCGCGGGCAATCATGCATTTGTAGTGTGCTTCCGAAGCGTCACGCTCAACAGCAGCCTGGCGATGGGCGACCGCTGGAACACGCCCGCGTCGGTGGTCAAAGTGACCGGCGTGGAGATTGACGGGAAAGGCTCCGCCACCGCAAGCCAGACGGCCCGTAGCAAACGGATGATCGCGTACGGCGACAGCATCACCGAAGGCGCCGACGCCGTAGGCTCGAGCAACGCCAACGCCGACCAGGACGCGACGCAGATTTGGCCGCTCCTGGTGGCAGGCGCGCTGGATGCGGAAGTGGGCGTGGTCGGTTTCTCCGGCCAGGGATGGACCGTCGGGGGCTATGGAAACGTGCCGAAGTTTTACGACACCACGACGCCGGCCAACTCGACGTTCGACAAGTATTATTCGGGAACGAGTCGATTGATCGCCTCGGCGCTGGCCCCCGCGCCGGACTATGTTGCGGTCTTGCACGGGAAGAACGACGCGTCGCAGGGCGCTTCGGACTCCGCGGTAACCGCCACGGTGACCGCCTGGCTCGGCGACGTCCGCGCGGATGCCCCGTCGGCGAAGATCTTCGTCGTCACTCCCTTCGACGGCAGCAAGCGCTCGGCGATCGCCGCCGGCTTCGGCGCCGCAAGCGATTCCAACGCCGATCTGATCGACCTGGGAACCGCGATCGAGCCGACGTTGTCGTCCGGGGGACTCAATACCAATGACGGCATCCATCCCAACGTGCGTGGCCACGCCACGTTCGCGTCGATGCTCGTCGACCAGATCGTCCCGTTGCTGGAAAGCGGCGGGGGAGGCGGGGGCGCAGGATCGTTCACAGGCTCGTGCGGCACCTTCTACGGCGGGGCGGTCGAGCTATCCACCGGGAGCTTCGCCGCGTGACAACCGCCTTGGGAATGACGAAACGCGAAATTCGAACGCCCGCCGGAATGACGAAAGTCGAAATTCGAATGACGAATCAAATCCGAAATTCGAATGACGAATGATCAAAAAACGCACCGATCGCGCATCCCTCGTTTCGTCATTCTGTCATTCGTCATTCAAGTTTCGTCATTCGAATTTTTTAAGACGTTCTACGCACTACGGACCACCCCCCATGCCCTCCACCCTCGATCTCAACGCTCGCGACAACGTTCGGACCGGAACCATCGGCGCGCAGGCCGTGAGCAGCGCCGGGACCTACGACCTGGTGGCCACGCTCACCAACCGCTTCGGCGGGGGGATCGTGACGCTGACCGGCATCGTCGGCGGCCCCGGGCCTCTGACGGGCCTGAAAATATCGGTCGCCGCGACGCATGGAGGCACACACAAGGACCGCCTGGTGGACGCCGACTTCAACACCGCAACGCGGCTTCTTCCCTTCTGCTCGCCCAGTCCCCATCAGACCGCCGCGGGACAGACCTTCCAGTTCGAGCTCGATCTCACCGGCGTGGCTGAGATCAAGCTCTATGGAAAGAGCTCCAACGGCGCGACGATCGCACTGGAAGTTGGATATTGATATGTGTTCTCTGTGCTCTATGTGGTAATTCCCCGATGGCTGTGCACACGACATTCTCCAAAGCTGACCATCCTCCCAAGGATCAGGGTCGCCCGCCCGCCAACAGTTCCACGATGCGCGATCGTTTTCAGCTCCTGGTGGAATGCTGCGACGAGCGCGAGCAACGCGAGCTGTTCGACGAATTAAAAGCGCGGGGTTGTGAGTGCCGGGTGCTGGTTTTCTGATGCCACGATTCGAGATAAAACTCTCCTCCCTGATCCACGACAGCTTCCGCGTGCGCCAGGTCGCGGGGATGTTTGATCTCCCGATGGAAGCGCGACGGGAGACGGTCGTCAGCGCCCAGGCCCCGGGCGAAGACGAATCGTGGGACATCGGCGTGATCGTCGGTCCCTCCGGCAGCGGGAAATCGACTGTGGCCGCCCACGCCTTCGCGGATGCGCTCTATCACCCGGCGCCCTGGCCGGCCGACCGCGCCGTGATCGATTGCCTGGGCGACTTGCCGATCAAACGGATTGTCCGTGTCCTGACCGCGGTCGGCTTCTCCAGCCCGCGGTCGTGGCTGGTCCCGCATCGCGTGCTGAGCACCGGCGAGCAGTTCCGCTGCGAGCTGGCGCGGGCACTGCTGCAAGACCGGCCGTTGGTTGTGTTCGATGAATTCACCAGCGTCGTGGATCGCGCGGTTGCGAAGATCGCGTCCGCGGCGATCGCCCGGGCAATCCGCCGCGGCGCGATTCCCGTACGGTTCATCGCCGTTACGTGTCATTACGATGTAGTGCGATGGCTCGAACCGGATTGGGTGTTGGATATGGGCGATGCTGTGGTGGGGCAGACATTCCTGTCTGCCATGGTGACAGAATCCGGGGCGTCGCCGCGATTGGCGCGGGGGCGCGCCGCCCCGGCTTCTCCGAAGATGGCAGACAGGAATGTCAGCCCCACTCAGGCAGACAGGAATGTCCGCCCCACCAGGGGCCGACTCCATTGGGGGCGTCTTCGGCGACCGCCCATACACCTTGCAATTCGCCGCGCCGCCAGCTCCCAATGGACCCTGTTCCGTGACCATCACTATTTAAGCGGGCGCCTTCATCCCGGTTCCCTCTGTTTCATAGGTTCAATCGACGCCCGCCCGGCAACATTTATTGCGGCGCTGCCGTTTCCTCACCCGCGCCGCCCCGGCTGGCGCGAGCATCGCGCCGTCTGCCTCCCGGATTTCCAGGGCGTCGGTATCGGCAGCGCGATGTCTGACTTTGTCGCCGGTCTCTTTGCCGCCACGGGAAAACCTTATTTCAGCCGGACCTCTCACCCCGCGATGATCCATCACCGCACAGGTTCCGCACTATGGAAGATGCTACGCAATCCGGGGATGGTCAGCCGCTCGGGGCGTGCCAGCGCCAGGACGACGGGAATGAGCGCCACCACCAGCCGCGGACGCAACACCGCCGGGTTCGAGTACGTCGGGCCGGCACGCGTTGAAGACGCTCGTAGATTCGGGATCGCGTAAATCCTCCCGCCCGTTTTCCCCATGCGTATCAACGCCGACATCCGCAACAACATAATCGAGGCATTGAAGCTTGGCATGCCGCTCGAGATTGCCGCACATCGCGAGAAGCTGAATCTTTCGGACATCCATCAGGAGATGCACTACGACCGCGAGTTCCAGAGGAACACGAACAAGGCCACCGCCGATTGCATGTTTGACCTGCTGGAGAAGCTCAAAAAGCTCCAGAACTGGCAGGCGATCGCGTTTCTGCTGACTTCAATCTGGCCGCAGCAGTTCGGACGTAATCCCTCACGGCGCCGGCGGCGAAGAAGCCGATTCCGCGGTCCGGGTCTCCCGCAGCCCGATTGCTCCAGGCTCAATGGCCAACAGACGCACGAGCTCGACAAGCTCCTTGCCATAGTCCATGGACGAGAACCCGCGCCTATCACCGGAGGAGATCAAAGCGACCGCCCGGGCCAGATCGCAGGAATCCCTGCTCCAGTTCATCAGAAACGCCTGGCCGGTCCTGGAACCGGGAACGACGTTCGTCGGGGGAAACCACATTGACGCGATCGTCGCGCACCTGGAAGCCGTCACCGCGGGCGAAATCCAGAACCTCCTGATCAACATTCCCCCGCGGCACATGAAGTCGCTGGCGGTTTGCGTCTTCTGGCCGGTGTGGGAGTGGATTACAAAACCCCATCACCGCTGGCTGTTTGCCAGCTATGCACGGTCGTTGTCGGTGCGCGATTCGCTGCGGTGCAGGCGTTTGATACTCTCGCCTTGGTTTCAGTACAACTGGGGCGACCGCTTCCAGCTTATGTATGACCAGAATACCAAGGACCGCTTCGACAACGACCGCGGCGGGTGCCGCATCGCCACCAGCGTGGGCGGCAGCGTCACCGGAGAGGGGGGCGATCGCGTCGTCGTCGATGATCCCCACAACGTCATCCACCGCGACAGCGACTCCGTCCGCCGGGCGGCCCTCGATTGGTGGGACCAGGCGATGAGCACGCGGCTCAACGACCCCAAAACCGGCGCGAAGGTCATCGTCATGCAGCGACTCCATGAAAATGACTTGTCCCAGCACGTGCTCGCCCAGGGCGAATACCAGCATCTCTACCTCCCGGCGGAGTTTGAGCCGTCGCGAAAATGTTACGTTAAAGCCACTCGATGGCAGGATTGGCGAACACGCGAAGGCGAATTGCTGTGGCCCGGGCGGGTGGGTGAAGCAGAAATTGCTGATTTCAAGCTGCGTCTGGGGCCCAACGGCTATGCAGGTCAGTTTCAGCAACGTCCGGTCCCCGCGGGCGGCGCTCGCTTCCGTCGCGAATGGTTCCGCTATTACACGATCGTCTCTCTCGACGGAGAGGTCATCTATCAACTGCCTCAATCCAACGGCGCCATGAAGCTCGTGCGTGCGGACGACTGCACGCGTTTTGCCGTCATGGATCCCGCCGGGACGGAACGCGACCAGAACGACCGTGCCTGCTTCACGGTCATCCAGGTGTGGGACGTGACCGAATCTCACGAGATGCTCCTGGTTTATCAATATCGCCGGCAGGTGCAGACGCCGGACGCAACCAGGGCGCTGACCGACATCTCCCGTGACTTTGAAGTTGACTATGTCGCCGTCGAAAAGGACGGCCTGGGCCTGGGAATCATTCAAAACGCCATGAAATCTGGTGTGACGGTGAAGCCCGTGCGCGCCCGCGGCTGCAAGGAAGCCCGCAGCGAGATCGCCGAGATCCGCATGGCCGCGGGGATGATCTACTTTCCCCGCGACAGCGCGTTGCGCATCGAGTTGGAGCGTGAGCTGGTTGCGTTTCCCAAAAGCGAACATAGCGACCAGGTGGATGCGCTGGCGTACGCCGCGATGATCGTCCAGCGCCGCGCAGGGCCGCCGGGGACGGAAGGATCGGGGGCGAATGCATCGAATGTCGAGGAATCAGAAGGAGAGTCTCAGACAGAGGATAACGACGATTGGGAGTGATTTACCCCCTCTCCCTTTGGGAGAGGGCCGGGGTGAGAGGAAACCGGCGAAGATCTCCCGCAGCTTCCCCTCACCCTAACCCTCTCCCGAGGGGAGAGGGAATAGCTCCGATGTGGCACAGCCGCCCTCGGCTGTGTTCCGCCGAAGGCGGAAAACTGTTTGCCGGATCACTTCGACTTTCAGTCGAACACAGCCGAGGGCGGCTGTGCCACAAATAACGCATGACCGATCCCGTGTACAACCTGAGCCTCATCCCGACGTCCTCCGGCGACTATGTGGCCGAAAAGTCCAGCGCAACCGTCGGCGGATCGTCGTTCCTGTATCCGCTGCCGCTGGGAGCGCCATACAGCGACGTGTTTCGCAAGAGCCGCGCGCCTTCGCCGCGCGAGCTCATTCAGCAGCTCGTCGGCACCGCTTATGCCTGCGCGACGCTCAATGCCGATCTGGTCGCGTCCGCCACGCTTCGTCTCTATGTCGCGACCCGTACCGGAGATTCCCAACCCAAAAGCTACCTCGGCCCGCGGCCCGTCTCGCGCAAAGCCCTGCGCCACCTGTCCGACAATCCCGCCCTGGCCGACACGATCGCGGGAAGCATCGCCATCCACGAGGTCACGCATCACCCGTTGCTGAACCTGCTCAAAAGCCCGCAGTCCGACCCCGACAATCCCGGCCTGAGCGGCTACGACCTGCGCTGGATGACCCAGCTCTATCTCGAATCCGTCGGCCGGGCGTATTGGCTGATCGAGCGCGATGGATTGGGAGTCCCATCCCGCATCTGGCTCCTTCGCTCGCACCTCGTGCGCGAGGTCGCGGACACGACGGGACAACGCATCATCGATCACTATGAATACGGCGGTTCACGCGGCGTCATCTACCAACCGTCGGAAATCATCCGCTTCCATTTCCCCGACCCGGAAAACCCATACTTTGGCGGCTACTCGCCGCTCCACGCGGCCATCGAGAAAATACGCATCAGCCGCAAGGAAGACGCCCATCTCAACGCGATGCTCGAGAACATGGGCCGCCCGGACGCGATCTGGTCTCCCAGGGGCGACAGCGAGGGCGGCGGCATCGGCTTCGCCGAGGCCCAGCGCATCCGCAGCGCCTTCCGCCAGGCCTACGCCATGGCAGGCCGCGGCGGGCTGCTCGTCAGCGAATACCCCGGCACCCTTCAGCCGCTCCAGTGGGCCCCGCAGGACGTCGTCGAGATCGAGCGCAACAAGGCCCTCAAGACCGACATCTGCAACGTATTTGCGGTCCCCGATGCCAAGCTCGAGCGCAACGCCGCCAACCTGGCCGGGGCCAAGACGGCTGACTATGCTCACAAGACGGACGCGGGCCTGCCGCGATGCCGGCGGATCGAAGAGACTCTCAACGCCCGCCTGGCGCCGATGTTTGATAGTTCCGGGCGCCTGTTTCTTGCCTATGACTCCCCGGTGCCCGAAGACGAAGTCTTCGTGCTCGAGCAGACCCGCACCGCCAGCCTCAGCGGCGCCATCACGCGAAACGAGATTCGCGCTGCGGTCGGCCTCGACCCTGTTCCCTGGGGTGAGCAACCCCTCGTGCCCAACAACATGGTCGAGGTCGATCCCGCCACCGGAAAACCCCAGCACTTCGATCCCAGCCAGGCGATCAAGGAGCTGGCGGAGGGGCAGAGAGCACTGGTCGAAGCGCAGACGAAGACGGTCGCTGTGCTTGAGAACCTGGCAGGTCAGATCGACGCGATCGTCGCCGTGAAGAACGCTTCTGACGGGAGCGCAGGTTAATTCGCGCCACGTCCCCACGCCGGGGCAGAGCGGGGAGCGCCGCCCCGGATTCTTAGAGATGGCAGACAGGAATGTCTGCCCCACCGGAGAATCCGGGGCGGCGCTTCGCTCCCCGCTGCGCTCTGCCCCGGCGTGGGGTGTTGCCGAATGGTCCAGGGCCCCTGACAATTTCCCCATGCCTTCTCCGGGGAAGAAGTGGCGACATGTCATCATCAATACGAAGTCGTCGTGGCTTCACGGTGACGAACGCGGCTTCCGAAGTCGCGGGCACCGCATTCATTCTTCAGGTGATTACAAGCACCGTCTACTCAAGGGAGAACACGAGGGATTGAATCGATACGGCGTCGGCAAATCGCGCCCTGAAGTCCATCTGAGCGGCGCCCTTCGGCCCGTCATCGGTCGGGCTCTGGTCGAGCGACTGACCGCATGCGGACACGAAATCATCGCGTTGGCGGTAACCAAGGTTCACGCCCATTTTCTCGTCGAGCTTCCGGACAACATTCTCAAGATCAAAACGATTGTCGGAGATGCCAAACGATGCGCATCCCGCGCCGTGAAGCATGAGCTACCGGGCTCGATCTGGGCAGCGGGCGGAACGTACAAGCCCATCCGCTCTCCGAGTCATCAACGAAGCGCGTATGGGTACATACTTTACAAGCAGGGCCCCGGCGCGTGGACTTGGTCGTTCCGCGACCAAACAAACGAGGGCCGATGGGGGCGAAGACGTCCCTGAGTCGAGCGCCCCCCACGCCGGGGCAGAGCGGGGAGCGCCGCCCCGGATTCTCCGGTGGGGCAGACATTCTTGTCTTCCAATTCGGAAAGTCCCGCCCGTCGCACAACTTGTGCAGACCCTAAATCACCTGATCCCATCATGCTCAAGCCCTTCCACCATGTCGTCGAACACACTTCGACCGGTTTTCATATTCCCGAGAACCTTGCCCGCCGGATCGACAAGCTGTCGCGCGGGCTGCCGCGGGAATTTGGCTACCGGCGCATCGCCCGCAAAAGCGACGAATTCACCCTCGACCCCGGCGAGCGGACCGACGTCAGCTTCATCACCACCGACGCCCTCGACCGCGAGGGCGAGGTCGTCATCCCTTCGGGCGGCGACTGGTCAACATACAATCGCGTCGTCACCTTCGCCCATCGCTACGATCAACTCCCCGTCGGCTCGAACTGGTGGATCCGTCCCCGCGGCAACGGTCTGGTCGCCAAGACCCACTACCCCGACAAACCCGCCGACTGGGGCGAAGCGCCCTGGCTGCCATCCGCGATACTCCATTTGATGCAGCAGCCGGTTGCGACCTGCACCGGCAAAAGCATCGGATTCGTCCCGCTCAATGTACGTGGCGCGACGACCGATGAGATTGCGAATCGTCCCGAGCTGCGCGGCGCGCGGGTGATCGACCGCTGGGTCGGCGTCGAATACGCCGTGGTTCCCGTCCCCTGCAACCCGCAGGCCGAGATGCAGGCCGTGGCCAAGGGGATGGAAATGGGGTTGATCGACGCGAAGGTGATGCGGCTGATTGCGGAGAGCAGCTACGAATCCAACCACGCGGGCCGGTCGGGTGAACGTTCGTCGTTAATCGTTACGATGGTTCGTCAGGAGGTCCGAAGACAAGTTCGTGAGGGACTCAAACAGCTCAGAGGGGCAGTAAGTTGAGCCGTCTTCCGCCTGTGCGGAATGGCATCGAAGAATTGCTTCAAGCTCTTGGGGCGCGTACCCTTGTCGCTTATGGGAAAAGCCGAGCGTATTGAGATCGTTCGCTCAATCGAGAAGATTCGCGGCAGTTACGTTGTTTGCTACGTGACCAGCACCCGGGAGAACGTCATCTCGCCGATGGCGATGGATGCGCCGCGAAAGATTTACGAACACCTCCGCGTACTCCCGGGGAAGGCTAACATCGACCTCTTTCTTCATAGCAACGGTGGCGAGGCCACTGTTCCGTGGCGGCTGGTTACCCTGATTCGCGAATACGCAAAAGAGTTCCGAGTATTGATTCCACATCGTGCTTTCAGTGCGGCGACGCTCACTGCAATGGGCGCGGATGCGATCGTTATGCACCCAATGGCCATGCTGGGACCGACCGACCCAACTGTTGGTAATGACTTCAATCCCCAGGACCCGTTGAACCCCCAGCGACGAATCGGTATCAGCGTTGAAGACGTAACCGCGTACTTCGCCCTCGTCCGCGAGGACGCGGCGATCGAAGGAGAAGCATACCGGCTCGAAGCGTTCGAGAAATTAGCCAGCAGTGTCCATCCGCTTGCGCTGGGCAATGTCAAACGCCACCTCTCGCTGTCTCGGCTCATGGCGCACAAACTGCTCACCCTGCACATGGACCCGACGCGAGACGCCGCGAAGATCGACCAAATTGTTGAAAATCTTACCTCCAAACTCTTTTACCATGGGCACCCAATCAATCGGCGCGAGGCGAGAGAGCAAGTCGGGCTTGCGACGGTACAGGATGCCTCTGATGAGCTCGAACGGTTAATGTGGAGCCTCTATGCCGAATACGAGGGTGAGATGAGAATGGAAGAGCCGTTTCGCCCGGATGTCGAGTTCCTGGCACGTTTTCCCGATCTTCAACCGATGCCCGGCCAACCGTGGAAGGTCACGCCGCCGGCCCTGCTTCGGACCGCTGCTATCGAGAGCGTAAACTTTTCCGACTTTTACGAGATGGAATACGAGGTGTCCGGTGAGAAGCAGCCAACGGGCATGACTAACATCGCCATGATCACCCGGCGTCAAGGCTGGGTACGTGTTTGACCGATGAGAATAATGTTCTTGACGCGGCGGCCGATCCTCCATAAGGTTGAAGTTGCGCGTTTCGGTGGAGCGCTGCGATGGTCACGGTGAGAACCCCTAACAGCAACTTGCTGACGGAGATAACGGTGCAACCGGTATCCAACGGTCGCCTGTTGACCGCTCCTGCTTCGTCTCAGTTCGGTGGCACTTCGGCCCCTCTTCCCCGTCCAATCCTGCCGCCGCAACTTAGTTCCTCAACTGCGCCGACCGTGCGACTTCCATAAGCCGCGAACGACGTTCACGACCCCGATCACGGCGATGGTTTTGCCTTCTTCAAATCCGTGTTCGTCCTGATGAAGATCAAACAAAACGAGGGCCGGACGGACCTTGCCGGCCGTGCCGCTCGAGAAGGGAAAGTCGCAAAGCACGATTTCGCCGAACATAGGGTTTGACTGCGAGCCTTATCTGGCTGACGGCTGGTCTTTCAGCGCAACGACTCGTAGATCTGATCGTCCGGCGAGTCATCGCTGAGGAATTGCTGATATGCCCCCTGATACCAGGATTGATTATCCGCGTCTTCATCGGTCAACACGATGACCCGCACCCGTCCACCCTTTGGAAGCCGGGCGGCGGCATCGGGCGGGATTGTCAAAG
>Ga0307477_10001064_pt1 | contig 24733 bp, 16 predicted proteins | sample atmos_gasesECM2C_FD_203316 | JGI IMG/M metagenome (GOLD analysis project Ga0307477, IMG submission 203316) | Hardwood forest soil microbial communities from Morgan-Monroe State Forest, Indiana, United States - atmos_gasesECM2C_515 | ecosystem: Environmental > Terrestrial > Soil > Temperate...
CGATCTCGAGCGCGCGGCGTTGAGCCGCGATGGTGAACTGCGATTCAGCGCGCTGAATCTTGCCCTGCGCGCCCACCAGTTCGGTCGTCATCTCTGACAGCCGTTGCTGGAGTTGTGCGATCTCTTTCTGCTTCTGCGCAATCGCGTCGGTGACTTCCTGAACGTGCTTCTGGCGGTCATTAATCTCGCGCTGCTTGGTCGCTTCGGCAGAAGCTGCGAACGACTCTTGCTCATTTTGCAGTGCGACTTTCAAACCATCGAAGGTGGCGAGAATTTTTTCCTGCGTGAGCCCTTCCTGGGCCTTGGCCTGAACCACCGCCGTTCTGAAGCGGGTGCGTTCGTCGAGGGAAGGAATCGCTGCCAGCGGATCCAGATACTTGTGAATGATGGCCGCGACCTGAGTCGACTCGAAATTCGTCTTCGCCAGAATCTTCTGGTAGACGTGCTCGACTTCTTCGCTCATCGGCTGAGTGCTCATCGCTGGATACGTAGCGGCGGGAACGGCCGCTACCGGCGCCGCCGTGGCGGGCACAGTCTCGGGCGCAGCCTGGGAGTGGGCCTGCGGCTTGGCTTCCGCTTTGGGGTCGTCGTCTTCGATGATGACGTGCTTGATGCTATCGATGAATTTATTGCTCATAGCTGGTGCTCCCCACTGTTCTGATACGTACACGGGCGCCCGACAGTTTCCCGGACGAACGGACCATGAATCTTCTTTTCTCGGTATGGTACTGAAAATGAGCGCTTTGGCATAGTTACGCGTGGGGTGGGTGCCTGCCCTGCAAACAGCCACTAACCCCGGCCACAAGGGCGATCCCGCGCAGCAGGTAACAAAGGATGCTATGTCGTGCGAGAGGTGATGTCAACGGCGGGAGAAGCGCGAAATATTGCACTTCGCGAAGTGGTGTTTGCAGAAATCTACTGGCTTTCGGTCGGGCTATGCGGTCGCAGCGATCGCGCGATCAGGACCAGCCCACCGACCAGCAATATCAGCATCACCACGGTATTGAACAGACTCGTCGGCTGGAAATAGATATGCAGGTTCGCGATGATGCCGGCGAAGATGAACAGCGCCCCGGCGACCGTGAGCAGCCATCCGAATGTGCTCTTGCCGTTCCAGAAAAGAATGCCGACGCCGAACAACATGGGCAGGAGCGTGATGCCAAAACTGCTGCCTCCCCAAAAGCTCCAGTAGGAGCCCACCACGCTGACCTGGTGCGTGATCAGAAAGCCTCCGACGCAAGCCATCGCAAAACCGAGCAGAAAGATGCCGAGACCGCCCGGTGTTCCGCCGACGTCGCTGACAGAACGGTTGTCGTTGTTCATGAGCGGAAGCATAGCACTTCATGACTCCTTGGGGAACGGAGAAGCACGTCGTTCGGAAACGGATTCATCCGACTCTTAGTGAGTGCATGCTCCGGCAACTTGCTTGCTTCCGCTAATGTCTCTACACTCGTCCCGAACCCGGTGACAGAGGCGATCTAGGGCCGATCGGAGATCTTAATTCTTGACCTGGTACTTTCTCTTCTTCTTCCTCTCAGGATTTTGCAGCGTCTTGTACGAACTGGTCTGGTTGCGGGAGTCCATGGCGCAGTTCGGCGTAACCACCGCCATGGTTTCGATTGTTCTTTCCGTATTCATGGCTGGACTTGGTGTGGGGTCGTGGGCCAGCGGCAAATGGCTGGGCCGGTCCAACGGCGCCGGCCGCCTCTCCGCGTTACGCGTGTACGGACTCATTGAGTTGCTGATAGGGGTGTCGGGCATTTTCGTGTCTTACGAGTTGCTATTCGGGCGGCGGATTCTCGAGCATTCAGGTCTGTCGTCCTCGATGGCCTACTACTGGCTGGCTGGTCTGTGGGTGGCAATCACTCTGCTTCCCTGGTGCACGCTGATGGGCGCCACCGTCCCAGTCGCGATGCAGGCCATCGGGCAAACCCTGCCGACCGAATCACGACGCTCGTTCAGCTATCTCTACACCGCCAATGTCGCCGGAGCGGTGATCGGAACGACGGTTCCCTTGCTGCTGATCGAACTGCTGGGATTTCGTGGGACGCTGAAAGTTGGCGCGGCCTCGAACGGGTTGATCGCTTTGTCGGCATTTGCCTTGTCACGACGGGCGCCGAGAATTTCCCCAGCCACTTCTTCCCAGGCGGGACCGTCGACAGTTTCTCTTTCGGGAGGCGGTGCAATCCTCGCGCTTCTATTCCTGAGCGGGCTGACCTGTATGGCGATGGAAGTGGTTTGGGTTCGATCCTACACGCCTTACTGCGGCACGGTGGTCTACACCTTCGCGTCGATCCTCGGGGTCTACCTGTTGGCCACTTTCTGGGGAGCGATCGGCTATCGGTTTTGGAGCAGGCGGTGGACGCGCGAGAATCCGGTGGTCTGGAGCGCCCTCGCAGCGTTCGCTTTGCTACCGCTCCTGGCGACGAATCCGGAGTTGCACATGGCGCGACTGCCGCGGCTGTTGTTAGGTGTCCCGCTTTTTACCGGGTTGCTGGGGTTCATTACGCCGATGCTGGTGGATCGCTTTTCGGCGGGCAATCCAGAACGGGCAGGGACCGCTTATGCGGTCAATGTGGCAGGCTGTATCCTGGGGCCGCTGGTGAGCGGGTTCGTTCTTCTGCCTTTCCTAAGCGAGAAGTGGGCCCTGGTGTTGCTGAGCGTACCTTGGCTCATCGTGGGACTTGCTCCGCTCCGTACCAGAGCCAACCTCCGATTCGCGACCCGGTCAGCGATCTACGCTGCGCTGGCGATAGCCGGCGCGCTCATCGTGACCGGCAGAAGCTACGAGGAGCACTATAGCAACCGCAAGGTGCTTCGGGACCCGACGGCAACCGTGATTGCGATCGGTAACGGGATGCAGAAAACGTTGCTGGTGAACGGCTATGGCATGACCAGCCTGACTGTGATCACCAAGGTGATGGCGCATCTTCCCTTGGCTTTTCTCGATCGGCCACCGGAGAATGCGCTGGTGATTTGTTTTGGCATGGGCACCACGTTCCGATCGCTGCGTTCGTGGGGAATTCCTGTAACCGCCGTGGAACTCGTGCCCAGCGTTCCGCGCCTGTTCAGCTATTACCACAGCGACGGAGACGCGGTTTTGGAATCGCCCCTGTCTCAGGTTGTGATCGACGATGGTCGCCGTTACCTCGAACGCACCGATCAGCAATTTGACGTCATCACGGTTGACCCTCCGCCTCCTCTGCAAGCGGCGGCATCCAGTCTGCTTTACTCCGAAGAGTTCTATCAGGTGGCGCGGCGCCGTTTACGTCCGGGAGGGATTTTGCAGCAGTGGTTGCCCACCACGACGGACGAGGATGCCGTCGACGTCGCTGCCGTTACGCGTTCGTTGCGCAATTCTTTTCCGTATGTGCGCGCATTTCCGGACGAATTTGGTATCCACTATTTATGCAGCGATCGTCCCATCTCCCAGCGTAGTCCTGAGGAGTTGGTGCGGCGAATGCCCGCCGACGCGGTGCGCGACCTTACGGAGTGGGATGAGCCATCGGCGGATGGGCCAATGGATGCGGCGGAAGACCGGCTTGGCGACCTGCTCAAGGGCGAATCGACCTTGGATCAATTGCTCGCCGGATCACCCGACACGCCCGCTCTGACCGACGACCGTCCGATCAACGAGTACTACGTCGTGCGCAATAGGCTACCGCACGAGCATATTGCAAGTTCGATTGCTAAATGATGTGAGTTGCCCTATGCGCATCCTTTTAATTGGGGGGAATGGTTTCATCGGGCGGTTCATCGTGGCCGCTCTCAGACAGGGAGGACACGCGGTGGCGGTGTTTCACCGCGGCACGACCGAGGTACCCGCGGGCGTGGTCGAGATTCGAGGCGACCGTAACCAACTCGACGCCACTGCTCCGGAGCTGAAGGGCTTCGCTCCCGATGTCGTGATCGACCTGGTCATCAGCTCGGGTCCGCAGGCGGAAGAGCTGATGAACTTCTTCCGTGGCGCGACCGGTCGCGTGGTCATGCTGAGCAGCATTGACGTGTATCGCGCGGTGGGCATTTCGGACGGCACCGAGAGCGGGCCGCTGCAGGAGGTGCCGCTGACTGAAGAGTCGGAGCTGCGGCAAAATCTGCATCCCTACTCACCCGAGAGCATGCAGCTCATGCGCAAGTTTTTCACCTGGGCGACGGATGATTACGACAAGATCCCGGCGGAGCAGGCGGTGATGAACGACCACGAACTTCCCGCCACGGTGCTGCGATTGCCGATGGTCTACGGACCCGGCGATCCGCTCGATCGTTTCTACCCCGTCGTGAAACGGATTACCGATGGACGGCGCCGCATCATCTTCCCCGAAACGATAGCCGCCTGGCGCTCGCCGCGGGGTTACGTCGAGAACGTGGCCGCAGCCATTGCGCTTGCGGCCACCGATGATCGCGCCGCGCAGCGTCTCTATAACGTGTGCGAGGAGCCTTCGTTCAGCGAACTGGACTGGGCACGGAAGATCGCCGGCGAAATGGGGTGGGAGGGGGAGTTCGTCATCTTGCCGGTGGAGCGTACACCGCGCCACCTGCTTAAGCCCGGCAATGCCGCGCAACATTGGACGGCGAGTTCGGCGCGGATCCGCCGCGAACTGGGGTACGAGGAGCCGGTTGCGATTGAGGAGGCGGTCCGGCGAACGATACGCTGGCAGCGGGAAAATCCGCCGGCCGTCACCTTGCTGGCGCAATTCGACTATGGGGCGGAGGACGCTGCGATGGCGGGCTACAACGGATGACTTGCCGGGGCCTTCGCTCCTGCCTTCTGCAGCGCGTCTAGTTCCGCCAAAACTTCCGTGCTGTGCTTGACCGGATCCACGCTGGTGTAGGTCTTGGCAATCTTGCCGTTGGGATCGATGAGGAATGTGTGCCGGTTTGCAAATTTCACCAGACCTAGATTCGTCAGCGAACCGTAGGAGTCGCTCACCTTGTGGTCGGTGTCGGCCAACAATTTGAAGTTCAGGCCTTCCTTGGCGCAGAACTTCTTGTGCGAATCCACGCTGTCGATGCTGACCCCAAGCACGACGGCGTTGCGCTCGGCATATTTCGTCTGGTCAGCTTGAAAGTTGTGGGCTTCGCGGGTACAACCCGGCGTTTGGTCCTTGGGATAGAAGTAAAGGACCACCCACTTGCCGCGATAGTCCTTCAGGCTCACCGATGAGCGTTCCTGCGAAGGCAGCGTGAAATCGGGCGCGTTGCTTCCTTCCGCTGGAGTCGCTGACCGCGACAAGACCCGCGGAACCAGCAGCACAGCAACGATTACGACCACCACCAGCAGCACAATGCGCACCATGGAAACCTCCGCGGGACCGCAGGCCGCCATTCTAAACCCGGCAGAGCCTGGTTTTCCGGCAGCAAAAATTCCCGCGCTTGCACTATGATGAAGTATTGCGCATTCTACGACGGAGAAACCAGACGTGGCTCAGACGGAAACCGACGGCTCAGAAGTTTTAGAAACCAGGGAATGGGTCGACTCTCTGGATTATGTTTTGTCCAAGGGCGGTCCCAACCGGGCCGGCCGCCTGCTGCAACAGTTAGCTCTGCACGCCCGGCGTGAAGCCGGCATCAACCTGCCTTTTTCGGCGACCACTCCCTACCAGAACACGATTCCGGCGCGGCAGCAGGCTCCGTTTCCAGGAAGCCAGGAGATGGAACGCCGCATCAAGAGCCTGGTTCGCTGGAACGCGCTGGCCATGGTCGTTCGCGCCAACAAAATTCAGGAAGGCATCGGCGGACACATCTCGACGTTCGCCTCCGCGGCCACGTTGTACGAAGTCGCGTTCAATCATTTCTTGCGGGCGCAGACCGAAACCGGCGACCGCGACGTGGTCTATTTTCAGGGACATGCCGCGCCGGGCATGTATTCCCGCGCGTATCTGGAAGGCCGCATCCCCAAGGAAAAACTGCAGAACTTTCGCCGCGAACTGAAACCCGGTGGCGGACTGAGTTCCTACCCGCATCCCTGGCTCATGCCCGACTTCTGGGAGTTTCCGACCGTCTCGATGGGCCTGGGTCCGATTCAGGCGATTTACCACGCGCGTTTCATCAAGTACCTGGAGAATCGAGGACTGAAGCAGAGCACCGGCGGAAAAGTCTGGGCCTTTCTTGGTGACGGCGAAATGGACGAACCCGAATCGCTGGGCTCGATCACGCTTGCCTCGCGCGAAAGGCTCGACAACCTGATCTTCGTCGTGAACTGCAACTTGCAGCGGCTCGACGGCCCAGTGCGCGGCAACGGGAAAATCATCCAGGAGCTGGAAGCGATTTTTCGCGGCGCGGGATGGAACGTCATTAAGTGCATCTGGGGCTCCGACTGGGACAACCTGATCCAGAACGACCGCGACGGACTGCTGGTGCGGCGTCTCGGTGAGATCAGCGACGGGCAGTACCAGAAGTATTTCGTCGAAAGCGGAGCCTACTTCCGCCAGAACTTGTTCGGCAGCGACCCGCGCCTGCTGAAGATGGTCGAACATCTTTCCGACGAACAACTGGCGCGCATGCGGCTGGGCGGCCATGATCCGATCAAGGTTCACGCTGCCTTCCGGGCTGCCGTCGACCACACCGGCCAGCCCACCATCGTTCTCGCGAAAACCATCAAAGGCTATGGGCTCGGGGAAGCGGGCGAGGGAAAGAACATTACGCACCAGCAGAAGAAACTGAACGACGAAGAGCTGGAGATGTTCCGCTCCCGTTTCGGGATTCCGATTCCCGACGACGAACTGCACAACGCTCCGTTCTACCGCCCGTCCGACGACAGCCCCGAGATCAAGTACATGCAGGCGCGACGCCAGCAGCTCGGCGGATACATGCCGCAGCGCAAAGTTCGCGCAACGCCGCTAAAGCCCTTCCCCGATTCGCATTTCGAGGAGTTCCACAAGGGCACCGAGGGTCGCGAAGTCTCGACCACCATGGTGTTCGTGCGCTTGTTGGCCAAGTTGCTGCGTGACCCTGAACTCGGCAAATACGTCGTGCCTATCGTCCCCGACGAAGCCCGCACGTTCGGCATGGAAGCGCTGTTCCGCCAGGTTGGGATCTATTCCAGCGTCGGCCAGAATTACGAGCCCGTCGATATGGACACGCTGCTCTACTATAAAGAAGCCAAGAATGGCCAGATTCTCGAAGAAGGCATCACCGAGTCGGGCTCGATGTGCTCATTCATCGCGGCGGGCACGGCATATTCGAATCACGGCATCAACACGATCCCGTTTTTCATCTATTACTCCATGTTCGGCTTCCAGCGCATCGGCGATCTGATCTGGGCGGCTGCCGACATGCGCTGCCGCGGATTTCTCGTCGGCGGTACCGCCGGCCGCACCACGCTGGCTGGCGAGGGCCTTCAGCACCAGGATGGTCACAGCCACGTGCTGGCGCTTCCGGTGCCGAATCTGCTGGCCTACGATCCTGCGTTTGCTTACGAGATTGCCATCATTATTCAGGACGGCATCAAGCGGATGTATATCGATCAGGAATCGATCTTCTACTATCTGACCGTCGGTAACGAACCCTTGGCGATGCCGGAAATGCCGCGCGACGGCAAGGTTCGTGATGGAGTACTGAAGGGGCTTTACCGCTTCAAAGTTTCGGCCAAGAGTGACGCCAAGTTACGCGCGCAATTGCTGGGCAGCGGAGCGATCATGTTCGAGGTGCTGAAGGCACAGCAGATTCTGGAAGAGAAGTACGGCGTTGCCGCAGATGTCTGGAGCGTCACCAGCTACAAGGAGTTGTATCGCAACGGCAACGATTGCGAGCGCTGGAACCTGCTGCATCCCGCAGATACGGCGAAGGTTCCCTACATCACCGAGACTCTGAAAGATGCCCAAGGGCCATTCATTGCGGCGTCCGATTACATGAAAGTCCTGCCCGAGAGCCTGGCCAAGTGGGTGCCCGGCCAACTCGTCACTCTCGGGACCGATGGCTTCGGTCGCAGCGAGAGCCGGGTTGCACTGCGTGACTTTTTCGAAGTTGACGCCAAGCACATCGTGCTGGCAACTCTGGGCGCGCTGGCGCGCGAGAAAAAAATCGGCACGGATGTAGTGAAGCGCGCGATTCAGGAACTGGGGATCAATCCGGAAAAGGCCAACCCGGCGATCAGCTAAGTAGCGCACTGGCCCCCGAGACCTTGCGGCCTACGCTGTCAGAAATTCGCTTATTAGAAAAGGAAATCGACGCGGTGATTGAATTTAAACTCCCGGAATTAGGCGAGAACATCGAACAAGGTGACTTGGTGCGCCTGATGGTTGCGCCCGGCGCCGCGGTCAGCGCTGGCCAATCGGTAATGGAACTCGAGACCGACAAGGCAGTTGTCGAAGTCCCGTCGTCAGTGAGCGGAACCGTGCAGGAGATTCGCGTCAAGGAAGGCGACAAGATCAAGGTCGGCCAGGTGATCTTTACCGTGGACGGTGCGGAGGCGAAATCTTCTGCGAACTCGAGCCAAGCCACTGCGGAATTGCCAGCTCCTCGACGGCAGGACGGGCCGGCGGCTCCGTCTGCGGCCGCCCCGGTGACGCCTGCCCCCGCTCCCAGCGCAGCTTTTTCGCCTACCGCCAGTGCCAGCGAGTTTAAGCTTCCCGAACTCGGCGAGAACATCTCCCAAGGCGATCTGGTGCGCCTGATGATCTCAGCAGGCACCAAGGTCGCCGAAGGCCAGCCGGTCATGGAGCTTGAAACCGACAAGGCTGTGGTCGAAGTGCCATCGTCGGTGAGTGGGGTCGTCAAGGAAGTGAAAGTCAAAGAAGGCGAGAAGATCAAAGTGGGGCAGGTGATCTTCACGCTGGAGGGTGGGGCCCCCGCGAAACCCGAAACGACCCGCTCCCGCAACGCGCCGGTCGAACACGTTTCCGGACAGCACGGAGCACGCCTGGCATTTCAGGCGGCGATCCGCGCCGAAGGCAAAACCGAAGAACAGGCACTTCCTCCCGACCAGCCCCAGCCCGTGCCCGCGCAATTCAGCATGCCGGTGCAGCTAGGCAAGGTTGCCGGGACCGAGAATCGTCAGCCGATTCCGGCCGCTCCGCATGTGCGGCGCCTGGCGCGTGAGGTTGGCGTCGACATCTACGAAGTAAAAGGCACGGGCCCCGGAGGCCGCATCAGCGAAGACGACGTCAAGGCTTACGCCAAGGCGCTCCTGTCGGCCGCAGCGGTCGCATCGCAGGTGCCACTGCGCGCCGGCCACTTCGCCACGCCGCAGCTGCCGGACTTCGCCAAGTGGGGCAAGGTCGAGCGCGTCTCGATGCGTGGCGTTCGCCGCAAAACGGCTGAGCATCTGGCGGAATCGTGGATCACTATTCCGCACGTAACCCAGCACGATCGCGCCGACATCACCGAACTCGAGCAGTTGCGTGCCCGCTTTGCTCCCAAGGCCGAAGAAGCCGGCGGCAAGATGACGGTCACGGCGATCGCTCTGAAAGTGTGCGCCGCGGCGCTGAAAGTTTTCCCGCAGTTCAATGCCAGCATCGACATCGAGAAAGAAGAAATCGTCTACAAGCAGTACATCAACATCGGCGTCGCCGCCGACACCGACCGCGGATTGCTGGTTCCGGTGATCCGCGACGTGGATAAGAAGAATATCGTCGAACTCGCTGTCGAATTGTCGCAGTTCTCGAAGAAGGCTCGCGAAAAGAAGCTCACCCCCGGAGAAATGGAAGGCGGCACATTCACCATTACAAATCTCGGCGGCATCGGCGGTGTCGGTTTCACTCCCATCGTCAATCATCCCGAGGTCGCAATCCTCGGCCTCTCGCGCTCGCGCATCGAGCCGGAGTGGATCAATGGAAAGTTCGAGCCGCGCCTGATTCTGCCGCTATCGCTCTCCTACGATCACCGATTGATTGACGGCGCCGATGCAGCCCGCTTCCTGCGCTGGATCGCTGAAGCCTTTGAGCAGCCGTTCCTGCTGTCGGTGCAGGGATGAGGAAATCCGGTCTCAAAGTTTCAACCTGCCGGGTTCAAAGAGGTGGTGTCGCTTTGCAACCGTGAAACTCTGAAACCTTGAAACCTTTTCACCCAAATGACTGAATCCCAATCGTTGAACATTGCAGTAGTCGGCGGCGGCCCCGGAGGGTACGCCGCAGCCTTCCTCGCCGCCGATCTCGGCATGACGGTCACACTGCTCGATCCCGAGGTGAACCCGGGCGGAGTCTGCCTCTACCGCGGCTGCATCCCGTCGAAGGCCTTGCTGCACGTGGCCAAGCTGCTCGAAGAGTCGCACCAGGCCAAGAATTGGGGAATTGAGTTTGCCGCGCCGAAAATCGATCTGGCGCGTCTGCGCACCTGGAAAGAAAGCGTGGTCAAGAAGCTGACCGGGGGGCTCGGCGTTCTCTCCAAGCAGCGCAAGGTGCACTACGTGCAGGGACGCGCCGGGTTCGAGAATTCGACCACGCTGCGGATCACAAAGTCCGACGGCACAGAAGAATCGCTCACCTTCGACCGCATCATCCTCGCAACCGGATCACGCCCGGCCATCGTCCCCACCCTAAAGCTTGAGTCGCCGCGCATGATGGATTCCACCGGGGCTCTGAATCTCGAAGACATCCCCGGCACGCTCCTCGTCGTCGGCGGCGGATACATAGGCCTCGAACTAGGCACGGTGTATGCCGCGCTGGGCACGAGCGTCACGGTGGTCGAAATGCTGCCCGGACTGCTGCCGGGAGCGGACCGTGATCTGGTCGCGCCTCTAAATAAGCGGCTGGAAAAAATGTTTGGCGGAATCCTGCTCAATACCACAGTGGCGTCGCTCAAAGACGAAGGCAGCCGCATCCGCGCCACCTTGGATGGCCCCGAGGTCAAGGAGCGCGATCAAGTGTTCGATCGCGTGTTGCTGTCGGTGGGCCGCAAGCCGAACTCAGAAATCCCCGGCCTCGAAAAGACCGGCGTGCATGTCGGCCCGCGCGGCTTCATCCAGGTGAACAAGCAACTGCAAACCGATGATCCCGGCATCTATGCGATTGGCGATGTCGTCGGTGAACCCATGCTTGCTCACAAGGCCATGCATGAAGGCCGCGTCGCCGTGGAGGCTATCGCCGGACACAAAGTCGCGTTCGAGCCGAATGCTATTCCCGCGGTCGTGTTCACCGATCCCGAGATCGCGTGGTGCGGTTTGACCGAAACCGACGCCCAAAAGGAAAACCGTGAGATCCAAGTAGCCAGGTTTCCCTGGGCTGCCTCCGGTCGCGCCATCACCCTCGATCGCCCCGACGGCATGACCAAGCTCATCTTCGATCCGAAGACTGAACGTTTGCTGGGCGTCGGCATTGTCGGCGCCGGCGCCGGTGAGTTGATCGCCGAAGGCGTGCTTGCCATTGAAATGGCGGCGCTCGCTCGCGATGTGGCTCTCACCATTCATCCTCACCCGACGCTTTCCGAAACTATTATGGAGTCCGCCGAAGTTTTCTTCGGCACGAGTACGGACATCTACCGCCCCAAGCGAGGATGAAGCGGCCGGCCCCCTTCTCCCCAGTGCTTCGCAGGTTCGGTTCCGATAAGATGATGTCTCACTCTTTCGACTCGCGCGACTTCACCCCGAAGCGCACGCACAGTCGAACGGAAGAGAAGATGATGCCTTCCTTTCCTCGCGCGCTCTGGATTTCTGTTCTCTGTTTCGCAGTTGGCTTGCCGGCGCTGGCCCAGACTTCCCTCAGCCAGGTCCTGCAACCTTCTTCCAGGCCGGCCAGCGCATCCAACCCGCCCACCGATCCGTTGAACCGCACGACGCCATCGGGGACCGTGCTGGGATTTCTCCAAGCCGCGCAGAACGGCGATAACGGCATCGCTGCGCAATATCTGCAGATGAGCGTGGCGCACCGTCAGACCGACGGCGAGCAACTTGCCTCCAAACTGAAGTACGTAATGGACAATGCCTTCGCCGGGAGTCTGAGGGACGTCAGCACTCAGCCCGAAGGCACTCCACAGGAAGGCGTTCCCCCGGGCCGTCAGAAGGTAGGCACCATGTCCGCTGGCGACGTGGAAGTCGACCTCGATCTGGTGCGCGTCGCCGATCCCAGTGCCGGCAAGATTTGGTTGATCTCCTCCGACACATTGACCAGGATTCCCGAACTCTACGAACAGGCGCAAGCGCGGCAAGTCGAGCACAAACTTCCCAGCCTGCTGGTCAAGCATCAGTTCGCCGGGATGCCTTGGTGGCAGTGGCTCGCACTGCTGGTGGCAGTGCCGATCGCGGCCGGCGCCGGCTGGCTTGTGCTGGTTGGGCTGGAGATTCCGTTGCGCTGGTGGGCACGGAGACGCGGCCACGCGGATGTCGCCAACTGGCGCTCGGTTTCGGGTCCGGCCTGGCTGTTGGCGGGAACCTTCATTCATCAGGCCATCGCCTACAACCTGCGCATGCCGCTGTTGCCGCGGCACTACTACTACGAAGTCACTTCGGTCGCGCTCATCGTTAGCGCAACCTGGATCTCCTGGCGCGTGGTTCGCTGGTTGTTGTGGCGCGTGCGCAATCGGGCCCTTGTCCGCGGAAACACTGGCACAGGATCGCTCATGGTGCTGGGGGAACGCATCATAAAGGCGGCCATTTTCGTTGCCGGCGTGATGGCGGTGCTGGGAAGGCTCGGCTTCGACATGAGCACAGCGCTCGCCGGCCTTGGTATCGGCGGCCTGGCAATCGGCTTCGGCGCCCAGAAGACAATCGAGAATCTATTTGGCGGAGTCTCTGTCCTTGGCGACGAAGTCATTCGCGTCGGTGACGTCTGCCGGTTCGGCGACCGCACGGGCACGGTAGAAGATATCGGATTGCGATCCACGCGCGTTCGCACCGATGAGCGCACGCTGCTGGCGATTCCCAACGGCACCGTCGCGACGATAAACATTGAGAATCTCAGTCGCCGCGACAAGATCCTGTTCACGACAAAACTCGGATTGAGCTCCGAAAGCAAGTCCGACTACGTCCGCTACGTGCTCGCGGAAATTCGCCGTCTCCTCTACAGCCATGCCCGCGTCGAAAGTAATACCGTCCGCGTGCGCCTCATCGACATCGCCGGCACTTCTCTGACCCTGGAGGTTTTTTCCTACATCCTCACGCGGGACTATAACGAATATGCTGCCATCCGCGAGGATCTGCTGCTGCGAATGCTGGATATTGTCGAAGATTCCGGTAGCGGCCTCGCGCGTCCGGCCCAGACTCTCTACATCAAACGCGATGCGGGTCTGGCAAAAGAGAAAGCCGACAGCGCCGTAAAGAAGATTGAGGAGTTACGGGAAGGGAAGCAATTGCCATTCCCAGACTTCCACGAAAAGGATATCTCATCGTTTCGTGGGTCGATTGATTACCCGCCGCAGGAGTCGGCGCTGCGCCAGCCCGCGGAGGACCAAGGTAAGTCGCACTAGTCGAGCGGCTTTTCATGCCGTCGGCCCGGTGGCCGGATTATTTCTGCTGGGCTGCGATTTCCGCCAGTCGGTGTGTTCCCGAGCGTCTGGTCCCCGAGCGGCTGAAGTCAGGTGGAGAAAACCAGGAAGAAAAGCTAAAGACGCGCCGACCATCGGCGCGCGAGCCAATTCAGAAACACGTGCGTCGGGAAGTAAACGAGCAGAGGCACAGCGGCTAAATAGACTGCAACGTACACCCACCCCGGCATGACGTGCTGCTCATGGAAAAATAGTCCCCGAGCCCAGTTCACATCCATCTCGGGATGCCAGTAATAATTGATCGGCACCACGATCCACGCGGTCAGCGTTTGCAGCCGCCAACCGCGCCGGTCGTAGCCCAGCCGCCAGATTGCCCACAGCAGCAGCGGCGGAGTCACCACGTGAAACAGGCTCAGCAGGCGGATGAACAGCGGCAGGCCGGGATCGAACATGTATTCCGTGCCGCCAATCATGTGGTGGCCGGTCAAAAGGGCGTCGGCAAGATCGACAGTATATAGCGTCTGGAATAACAGTAATCCGCATGCGACCCAGGAGAATGCCAGCGCACTTTCCAGCCACAGGCCGATGCCGATCAGTACATTCCCGATGTCGCAGAAGAACAGAAAATTCTGTGGCCCATACTGCTTCCAGTACACCGGAGCCCAGACGATCAGCCACGCCGTCCAGGCGATTTTGAGCCACAGCGCTACCCGCATGCAGGGCAATTGTATGCGACTGCGAATCCGCCATCTTGCAGACCGCCTCTGCCGGCTCGCATAGCCGGCCAAGAAATCAACATAACTCGAATTACCAGCGTAACTTGCTGGCTCTTACACCTGTTACCTACGATGGCTTTGGTATGGCTTTCCAAGCTCTTCTCTTCTGTCCCGATGACAAAACCGCTCGCACTTTGACGCAGGTCTTAGGCGAGCTGGAGTTCAGCGTCGAGGGCTGCACAGAACCTTTCGCTGCAGTGAAGAAGTTGATGAGCCAGCATTTCGACGCTCTCGTGGTGGACTGCGATAACGAGCAAAACGCCACATTGTTGTTCAAAAGCGCGCGCAATTCGACGTCAAACCAGGCGTCGCTTGCCGTGGCCATAGTGGAAGGTCAGGCCGGGGTGGCGAAGGCGTTTCGCATCGGAGCCAACCTCGTCCTGACCAAACCTATCAACGTCGAACAATCCAAGGGAACTTTGCGCGTAGCTCGTGGACTTTTGCGCAAGGGCGAGCCGGGAAAACCAGGGGCGCAAGCGACGACAGTAACCGAGGCTGCGCTGGCTGCTGCGACTCCACCGGCCGCCGCCACTGCACCTGCGCAGCCCGCTCCCACCAGACCTCTTCTCCCCGCGAAACTGGCGGCCACGGTTGTGCCCGCGTCCACAATAGTTGCGCGCCCGGCGCCTCCTCCAGCGCCCAAACCAGTGATCAGCGTTGCAGAGGCCCAGGCAGCAGCGAGTTCGGGCTTGGCTCCGCAGAGCGAAATCGACGATGCCGCCCGCATCTCGGCCGCGGCAGCTGCCAAAGCGCTCATGACACCGCCTGCGGTCAACAAGATTACTCCGTCAGCACCGCCGGCACCGAAGCCGCCAGTGGCTCCGACTCCTGTTTCTGCCGTTCGGCCTGTCTTCGTCGGTGCGCCGGAAGGTCCTGTGGGCAGCTTTGGCAGAGGAACCGCCAGCGCACCCGCTCCGGCACGAGAAACTCCGGTTGTTCCTGTTCCCGAAGTAATTCCGCCAACTCCTCCCCACAAGGCCGAGGAACTCTTCGCCAAGCCTTCGGGGCCTGCGCAGAGCGCGAAGCCCGCTTCGACCACCGATGCGCCAGTCGTATCTGAGCCATCGGCCGCACCATCATTCACCTTTGGCGGAGCTAACACTGCCGAGGAATCCGGTGGTGGGAGCAAGAAGATTTTGCTGGGGGTGGCAGCAGCCGCGCTGGTTGCAGCGGGTTTATACGTCGGATGGTCGCATTTCCAGGGACGCGCCAGTCAACCTGCCAGTCAGTTGCCCGCCGTCTCGACTTCCTCGACAGCCACGTTGAACAGCGCCCAGCCTGCGCCCCCGAAGCCTGCCGCATCCATACCCGTGCCCAGTTCGCATCCCGCTGCGCTACCGGCAACCATCGATGGCCAGCCAACCGCGACGTCAGGGAATAACGAACCCGCTAACGAAGTAAGCACTGCAGAGGAAGCCCCGACGCCGCTAACAAATTCGCTGTCACCAACAAGCAAATCTGCCTCTTCCGCCAAACCCGCTGCGACGCCACTCGTCGTGAAAGGTGGTGCAGTTCCGGCGGTTCGATCGGCCCCTGCGGCTCCAGATACGCCAGCTCCGAGTGTCATGGGGATGGCCGCAACAGGCTCTGGCGGAGCACTTTCGAACCTGGTCGATACTTCTCCGACTGGTCCCCAGCCAATCCTTCAGAAGGTGAATATTTCCCAGGGTGTATCGCAGGGATTGCTGATGAAGAAAGTTCAGCCGGTCTATCCCAGGACTGCCATGGCGATGCACGTTGAGGGCGTCGTCGAATTGGCGGCAACCATCTCTAAAACCGGTGACATTACCAGCGTGAAGGTGCTGAAGGGCGATTCCCAGTTGACGCGGGCTGCCATTGATGCAGTCAAACAATGGAAGTACAAGCCTTATCTGCTCAACGGCGAACCGGTCGAGATCACGACCCAGGTGACGATCAGCTTCAAGCTGCCTCACTAACCGAACGGCCCATCCATCAGAGAGGGCATGCGAATCACTTCGCATGCCCCTTTTCTCTCGAGCCAACATCTTGCCTGATCAGTCTACCGGCTCGCCGGTGCTCGGATCCAGGAAGAGACGGCGGCTGTGCCCCCCGCCCTCGAAATTGAACATTGGGCTGATGGAACTGGCGATTCCGTCGAAGGAACCGTTGCCAATCCGGGTTCCGCCCAACCAGTTGTCTTCGACAAACCGGATGATCGAACTCTGATCGGTAACGGTGTTATCCACGAAGTTACGCTTGGCCCAGGGGGAGATCACCAGTAGCGGCAGCCGTGGTCCGTGACCGCAACGGCCCAGGGCGTTGGTGTTAGCTGGGTTCAGCCCCGGCAACGAGAGGGGTGAGGTGCCGCAGGCGCCGGGTCCAGAGAGGCCGTCAGACGGGCCCATCGAAGGGTTGACGATTGGGCCCATCTGGTGGTCGTACCATCCGTCCGAATCATCGTACATAACCACCACTGCGGTGCTTCTCCACGAGGGCAACTTTTCGAGAAAGTTGATCGTGTTGACGAGGAAGGTCTGCTCATCCAGGGGATCGGAGTAACCCGCGTGTCCGTCCTGGTAGGCCTGGGCCTTCAGGAAGCTCACGGCGGGGAAATTGCCCGCGGCGGCTGCGGCGAAGAAATCCTGCAAGTCATACTGATGGTTCGCCGGCCCGGCATTGCCGATCTCGGCCAGCGAGGCAGGACGAGTGTGCTTCAGGTTTGCCGTGGATGCGTAGTAGTTGAAGAAAGAGTGGTGTGGGATGTAGTCGCTGGTGGTTCCAGCAAGTCCGGCTGAACTTCGGGTGCACCCGGTCGAGCCATTGGCATTGACGGTCGAGAGATTGAAACCACCCATGAACGATCCCCAAGTCACACCTGCGGCGCTGAGCAGATCGCCGATATTCTTGCTGCCCATCGTAACCTGATTGCGCGTGGGATTCGAGCAAACGTCCCCGATCGGGTCAGGGTCGCCGATCACGGTGAGCGAATTATCGCTGCCGCCGTTGACCTCGTTGCCGGTCCCATTCAGCGTGGCCGTAACTCCGTTGGTCTGTCCAGACACCAGATTAATCACTCCGGGCGTCGAGGGGCCGAAGGTGGTGCCGTAAGAGTTGTCGCTCATAGCGAAGTTCTGGGCATAGTTCCACAATGCGGTCACGGTATTGCCGTCATAGTAGCCCATCACGATGCTGCTCCCGCCCGATCCCGTGCTCGCCGGAAACAGGTCCATGACTCCGGCATCAAACGCCCGTTGCTCGGCCAGGTAGTCATGATCCTGGTCCGAGGTCACCGCTTGCGAACGGTCGAGCCGGAAAGGATTCGAAGCTCCGAAGCCGTTGGCAGGATTAAGGTTGGGATTGAAGTTAAGCAACGCGTTGCTGAGGCCGTTTACCGTCGGTGTGTTTGGCGAAGCGACGAACCGCGGTTGCCCGGAGGGATTGGTCGCGACCGGGTAGGTTCCGAAATAATGGTCGAAGGAGACATTCTCCTGGAAGATCACAACCAGGTGCTTGATCGGCGTCGCCGTCGCCGTCGCATCCGCAAGATTCGACGCCGGCTTGGAAGCGGCAAACGCGGGCATGACGGTTGGCCCCAGGGCTGTGGTCAACGCCAGTAGCAATGCCATCGTCTTCCTGGGAGCTTCGGACTTCAGCTTTTCTATCATTAAAATCCTCCTGTCCCCGGTCGGGCTCAGTGCCCCACACTGCGGCCGCGTTTCTTGCCGGCGCGCGCACGTACTTGCCCCCGGGGATGGAGGAACCTTACCCGCCAAATGTTTCACGAAGGTTGCACGGGAATGAAATGAACATGAAATGAACCACACAACTGTGTGAACGGAATAGAGGCTTTTCCACAGACGTTTGTTGGCATGGAACTGAAAGCCCAGAGGGGAAAACTATTGCAGCGAGGTTCTTCGATAAAGATAGTTCGACAAAACTAGCACAGCAAAGAGAGCAAGCAGGGTTTCAATTGGTGAAGCGAGCCTCTCCTCACTCTTACTGCGGCTCGAGCACTTCGTCAACCACCACCTTGCCGCCTTTGTCGGCGGTGATGACTTTGTGCACCGGCGCGTATCCCGTAAGCGTAATGTCGATGACGTAGTTGCCGGGATCGAGCGCGACGTCGAACGGAGAATTCTTCTCGATGATGTGCTGGTTGATTGCCACCTGAGCGCCCTTCGGCTGCGTGCGGATGCTCACCACTGTCTGCCCCGGCTGTGCGCCTTTACCGCCGAACAGCTTCGACATTTTCCCAACGGTCCGGATGTTATCCACATTGCCGAGTGGCCGTAACGTCGGCGCAAAGTTGAAAGTCTGCCCCAGCACGAACTGAGCATTCATGGTCTCGTCGATATATCCCATCTTGCGGACCAGGACCACGTGCTGCCCTTTGTCCACGCTGACCTGCGACGGAGTTTTCGTGCCTGTGTCGCGACCATCCACATAAACGTTGGCGCCGGCAGGGTCACTCGAGACCACCGCCGTTGCCATCTGCTGGGACAGGTGGACGACAACCGTAGCCCGATTACCGGATGTGACCGTGACCGCGCGCGTGTCCGTGGAATATCCCGGCTTGCTGACCGTAATCGTGTGCTGCCCGGGTTGAAGGTTGGTCAGTGCAAACGGAGTGACGTAGCTCGAATCGGTTCGTCCATCGACCTGCGCCTGGGCGCCCTGGGGCGTGGAATCGACCGCCATCTGTCCAGGAATGATCATCGGCGCCCGGGCCGGAGCCGCTTTCTTCTTTGCGTTGCGTGACTTCGCGCTTGCCGCGGGCCGCGTCGCGAGAGTCTCCTCTTCGGTTGCCTCGGGCTCGCTTGCTGCGGGTGCCGGCTCGCTGTTCGCCGAAGGCTGCGGCGCAGGATGGTCGGCCGGCACAGATGTTGGCTGTGCAGGAGTCGCCGCTACCGAGGCTGGGCGTCCGGAGCTAGAGTCGTCGTCACCGTTCTGACTGCGAACGTAAATAGTTACCCCGATGCCGATCACCAGAATCAGCACGGCGGCGCCGCCCAAGGCATAGCCAAGAAGCCTGGGAGGCACGTTTTTGATTTCTTTTATCGCTTTCTCGGCCACCTCGCGCGGCTGCACTTTGGGCTTCTCGTCGCGCTTCCGGACGCCGGAAAACACGCTGGGCGATGACGCGGTCTCGGGCACTGGCTGGTAGGAGGACGGCACCGGTGGTGGAGGCGCTAGGTACGCTTCTTTCAGCGGAGGCAGTTCGGCGATGTCGGAAAAGCTTGTGCCGCTGTTTCCCACCTGTGCGCCTTCGGCCATCATCGGATCGACGGCGATTCTCGGGCCGTCGTCGGCCTGCGGTTCGAATGTCTCCACCTGTGGCTCGAAGGTTTCGACCTCAGGCTCATCCGCCACCGCCGAAGACATCGAGGCTGGTGGCTGTCCGGCCGCTGCCATAGTCGCTTTCACGCTTGCGGTTATGAACTGGTCCGACAGATCAATGTCCGGAACTGAGGAATGCGGCGTGGCATCCGAGCCGACTCCCGCCGCGGCAGCAGCCGCCTTCGGAAGGGCAAGCGTTGAAGCAGGCTTTGCCAGCGTCGCCGGCCTTGATTCTGGCGACGCAGCCGGCGCTGCCGTCCCTGCAGGCCGTGCCACAACAGGCTCGGCCACAACAGGCTTGGCCACAACAGGCTTGGCCACAACAGGCTTGGCGGAAGGCACTGCGGTTGCTGGACGTGCCGGGCCAGAGACTGCGGCAGCGGTTCCTTTGGCCGTGGGTTTGGCTGAAGCCGGCGTCACAAACTTCGATTGCGCTGCAGCCTTCGCCTTGTCCGGAATCGCCGCGCCTTTGGGTGACTCGGGTTTCTTGGCCGCCAGGCTCTTTGACTCCTTGCATTTCTCCAGATCGTCGAGCAGGTCCCGGCCGCGTTGATAGCGCTCGGCCGGATCCTTTGACAGCGCCTTCATGATCAGATCGCTGAGCAGCGGGTGCACCTTCGGATTCACATGAGTGGGCGGAACCGGCGTGCTCTCGACAATGCTCTGCCGTAACGATTCCATGTCGTCGCGATCGAATGCCTTCCGCTCCGTCACCATCTCGTAGAACATCGCGCCCAGGCTGAACAGATTCGAGCGTGCGTCCATTGTCTGGCTCTGCACCTGTTCCGGCGACATGTAGTGCAGAACGGTCGGAAGTCCTTGCGTCACGTGCTGCACAAAATTGCCCACGCTCGATACGCCGAAGCTGAGAATCTTGACAGTCCCATCCCAGCCACACATGATCTTGGCCGGTTCCAGGTTGTAATGAACAATGTTGTGCGACGCTGCGTGATCGAGGCCGCCGCACAATTGCCGTCCGATGTCGAGCAGGTCCCAGATGGAAAATCCTTCTTTACGCGACAGCATCGTGGCGATGCTGTTGCCTTGCACGTATTCCATGGCGGCGCAGAACTGGCCGTCGATTTCACCCGCGCCGAAGACCGGCGTAAGGTTGGGACTGCTCAGAATCTTGGTCTTCTCCGCCTCGGCCAACAGGGCCTGTTCCAGCCCCACCGCGCCTTCGCCGAAGGCACTAAGCTGAATGGCTTTCAGGGCAACCGTTTGCCCGCTCTCGGGATCGTTGGCCTTGTACACCGCCCCTGTGGGGGACTTCGCCAACTCGCTTAATATTTCGAAGTTGCCGATTTTCGTAGGCATTTTCTTTGGTACTCCATGCACCGCGAGCCATTCGCATCGCCGCGAACGAGCCTCGGCGAGCGGAGCCCCCGGGGATCGGGTGTGGGTAGGATATCGCTGTGTCAGGCTGGGTTCGAGTTACCAAAGTAAGGGATGGCGCAGGGGCTTCGAGCGAAACTACTAGCTGCAGGCCGATCTCAGTCGCTCTGCCACCCGGCGCAGGTGTTCGATCAACTCTGGAGGCTCGTGGACCTGGAAGTCCACGCCGAGCAGCATCAAGTGGATCGCAAGGCCCTCCATGGAATGGGACCCGGTGTGGAGCATGCAAGCGCGTTCGTCGATGGCTTCGAGCGTGCCCGCAGAAGGCGGCAAGCGCTTGGCGATGGCCTCGACGGGAGCGTGCAAAGTCATCCGCGCGCGAATGGGATACGGCACGCTCGCCAGAGATTTGGAAACAAAAGCAGCGAAGTCTCCACCCGGCGGCTTTCGAGGCGTGAATCGCGTCGAGGTTTTCAGCTTGCCTGCGATTCGGTCGACTCGGAAGGTTCGCCAGTCTTTGCGAGCCAGATCCCAGGCCACGAGATACCAGCGATATCCCGTATGCACGAGCCGGTGCGGCTCTACGGTTCGCCCGCTGGGCGCGCCCGTACGGTCGTGGTAGAGAAAGCGTATCCCTTCAAGATCGCGGCAGGCGCCAGCGAGGGCTGACAAGCGTTCCGCGTCGACCGTCGGACCTCGGGTCCCCAGCGGCACGATGAATCCATGGAGTGCCGCGACGCGCTGGCGCAAACGCGGCGGCAGTACCTGCTCGAGTTTCAGCAGCGCGCGCACCGACGCCTCCTCGATACCTCCGACACTGCCGCTGGCCGCGGTGCCTAGTCCGAGCGCCACTGCCACGGCTTCGTCATCGTCGAGCAGCAGGGGCGGAAGGTTTGCCCCCGCACCCAGTTGGTAGCCTCCGGCTGTCCCCGTCGTCGAATGCACCGGATATCCCAGGCTGCGCAGGCGGTCGACATCGCGGCGCAGGGTTCGCGCGGTGATGTCGAGCCGCCCCGCCAGATCAGCGCCGGACCAGTAGCGCCGAGCCTGAAACAAAGACAACAGCCGAAGCAACCGAGCCGAGGTGTTGAGCACGGCCGCTATTGTGCCATAGATCGAGGACTGAATCTGTCCTCAATGCCTGTTACCGTTCCGGTGGTCGATTCCGCCGGGTTTAAGGCAAGTCGCGCCGGAGAAAAATCATGACGCTTACTGATCTGTTTTTGGAGGAACTGGAAAGAGAAGCCGCCAGTTCGCGCCTCACCCTCGAACGTCTGCCCGAAGGACACAACGACTGGAAGCCGCATCCGAAATCAATGCCACTCGGTTACCTGGCGTCACTGGTCGCGACCATGCCGTCGTGGGTGGTGTCGATGGTCAAGCAGGACGAACTGGATCTCAAGTCGCCCGCAGCCGCGAAATTCAAGCCGCTGGAATGGTGCAAGCGCAACGAGCTGGTAGCCGCGCTCGATGCCGCCGTCGCCGAGGCGCGCGAGGCCTTACGAAGCACGACCGATGAACATCTCATGACGACCTGGAAGTTCAAGGTCGGCGACCACGTAGTCAGCGAGAATCCTCGCCACGTCATGATTGCGGACTCTGTTTTCAGCCACCTCGCGCATCATCGGGGCCAATTGACCGTCTACTTGAGGCTCAATGAAGCCTCGGTGCCGGCGATTTACGGCCCCTCGGCGGATGAGGGCCATTTCAGCTAGTACAGAGTGCGAGCGAGCCAGCCCGGACCCCTGCCGTGGCTGGGGCGCCCGAATTGCAGCGTAACTTCGCCAACCCGCCCCGGTTCTATTTGTTATGTGCTGTTTGGGATGACATTTGTCATCTCGCTCTGATGACGATCTCCACTTGTGACGTGGGCTCGAGTGGGGAAGGATACATCAAGACGAAAGCGAAAGCCGTTGCGCCCAAGAATTCAATCCGTCGTGGTTGTGGAGGGGGCGCTCGATCGTCTATTCTGGTCGGCGTGGGAGGTGCCCACCTCCCGTGCCCGGCCCGCGGTTCTCCCTGGAGTTTGCTCATGACATTGACTCGGTTCGTCACCAAGAACGCGTTCCGCAACAAGCGTCGCAGCATTCTGACGGTATTGAGCATTGCTTTCTCACTACTCTTGCTGACCCTGATGATGACGATCTGGCGGGCTTTCTATCTCGATCAGGGCAGCGCCGAATCGGCCGAAAGGCTGGTGGTCCGGCACCGGGTTTCGCTCACCTTCAATCTGCCCGGCTTCTACCGGGAAAAGATTCGGGCGATCCCGGGGGTGGTGTCGGTGATCCCGGTGTCCTGGTTTGGCGGGATTTACAAAGACCAGAAACCCGAGAACTTTTTCGCGCAATTCGGCACCGATCCGGAAGAATTCTTCAAGACATACCGAGACATTCAAATGCCGGAGGACCAGATAGCGGCTTGGCAGCGCGATCGTCAGGGGGTAATCGTCGACTCCTCTCTGGCGAACAAGTACGGTTGGAAGCTGGGTGACCGCATTGTTTTGCAGGGGACGATCTATCCCATCAATCTGGAGTTGAACATCCGCGGCATTTACCACTCCAACCCAGACAACAAATCGGTTTACTTCAACGCCAAGTATGTGGAGGAAGCCGTCGATTTCTTCAAGGGACGAGCGGGCACGTTCAGCATCCTGGCGGCATCTCCTTCAGATGTAAGCAAGGTTGCGGGCGCCGTGGATGACATGTTCCGCAATTCGCCGCAGCCCACCAAGTCGGAAAGCGAGAAGGCGTTTGGGCTGGAGTTCGTGGCCATGATGGGAAACGTGAAGGCGTTCATTCTGAGCATCTGCTCGGCGGTGGTTTTCGCCACGTTGCTGGTTTCCGCCAACACGATGGCGATGTCGATCCGTGAGCGCACGCGCGAAGTGGCGGTGCTGAAGACGCTGGGTTTCACCCGGCGCGGGGTGCTGGGCTTATTCGTCAGCGAAGCGGTGGCGTTGTCGCTGGCCGGCGGCCTGATCGGCGCGGGTCTGGGGTGGCTGATGGTTTATGGCCTTACCCATTCTCCGCAGTTCTTCAGCTTTTTCCCCATGAAGGTGACGATGGGGATATGGGTCGTCGGCATGCTGACCTCCGGGCTGGTGGGACTGCTGAGCGCAGCTCTTCCTTCCTATCACGCTTCGCAAATCAATATCGTCGATGGATTACGCCACATCGGGTGAAGTCATGACGCTGGGCAGTTTTGTCGTGCGCAATGCGTTTCGCAACAAGCGGCGCAGCCTGCTGACCATGATCAGCATCAGCTTCTCCCTGTTGCTGCTGACGTTGATGATTTGTATCTGGCGCTCGTTTTATGTAGACCAGGTTGCACCGGAAGCGGCCCGGCGCTTGATCGTCCGCGACCGCGTCTCGCTGGCGTTTTTCTTGCCTGCCTACTACCGCGACAAGATTCGCTCGGTCCCGGGAGTGATGGCAGTGGCGCCCCTCACCTGGTTCGGAGGCCGCTATATGGATGATCGTCCGGAGCACTTCTTTGCGCAAATGGCGACCGATCCCGACGAATATCTGAAAGTGGCATCGGACAAGATTGTCCCGCCAGGGCAAGTAAAAGCCTGGCAACAGGATCGGGCCGGAGCCTTGGTGGATGTGACGCTCGCGAACAAGTATCGCTGGAAGCTTGGCGACCGCATTACTTTGCAAGCCAACATTTTCCCGACGAATCTCGATCTGACGATTCGCGCGATTTATCACCGCGATCCGCCTCAGAATGCGCTGTACTTCAACGCCAAATATCTGGAAGAGGCGGTGCCGTGGTTCAAGGGACAGGCGGGCTGGTATGCCGCCCAGATCGACTCGGCCGACCTCGTCGCGCGTGCTGCGCTTGAAATCGATGACATGTTCCACAATTCGCCACTGCAGACGAAGACGGAAAGCGAAAAGGCCTTTCAGTTGGGGTTCGTCGCCTCGCTGGGCAACGTGAAGGCGTTCATTCTCAGCATCTGCGGTGCG
>Ga0307477_10001065_pt1 | contig 24706 bp, 22 predicted proteins | sample atmos_gasesECM2C_FD_203316 | JGI IMG/M metagenome (GOLD analysis project Ga0307477, IMG submission 203316) | Hardwood forest soil microbial communities from Morgan-Monroe State Forest, Indiana, United States - atmos_gasesECM2C_515 | ecosystem: Environmental > Terrestrial > Soil > Temperate...
TCCGGACGACCGCTGGGATGTTTACGTTCTACGCACCACGTTTCTTCCATGCCGCAAACCAAGCACCAGATCGAATCGCTGCTGGCCGAGGCGGGGGCCGGGCCGCGGCCGCAGTTCGGGCAGAACTTCATGATCGACCAGAATCTGGTTCGGGCGGTGGCGGACGCGGGGCGGGTGAGCGGCGACGACCTGGTTATTGAAGTCGGCCCGGGCACCGGAACGCTCACGGAAGAACTGCTCGATAGGGCGGGGCAGGTTCTTGCCGTCGAGATCGATCGCGGCCTGGCCGCTCTGCTCCGCAAAAATCTGGGGAACCGTCCCAACTTCAGCCTGCTGGAAGGCGATGCGCTGGCCGGCAAGCACGAACTCGATCCACAATTGCTCGACGCGATTGTGGAGGCGCGCAAGAGCCGGCGGCCGGTCAAGCTGGTGGCGAACCTGCCGTACAACATCGCTTCGCCGCTGGTGATCGAGATGCTGGTGGCAGGGACCGAGCTTCTAGCGTTCACCGTGCAGAAGGAAGTGGCCGACCGACTCGCCGCCGCCGCGGGCACGGCAGAATACGGGCCGCTCTCTGTGATGGCGCAACTACTGGGCCGTGTGGAGGTACTGCGAAAGCTGCCGCCGCAGGCCTTCTGGCCAGCCCCCAAGATCGAGTCCGCCCTTGCGCGGCTGTCGCGCGACGATCGGCTGGGGCCGCGGGCCAGACCCTTTAGCGCGTTCGTTCATGCGCTCTTTTCCTTCCGCCGCAAGATGCTGCGGCGTGCTCTCGCCCAAGCCGGATGGAATGCCGAGGCCGCGCTGAGCGCCACCGGCTTCGACGGAAAGATGCGGGCCGAAGAGCTTTCGCCGCAGTCGCTCCTGCGACTGTTCCTTGCCGTGAGCTAGAGCCTGTCATCAACAGACCATGCGGCCCGATCAGGCCACGGCTTCCTGGATCGCGTGTTGGAGTGCCTCGATGTTCACCGGCTTGGTGAGATGGACGGAAAAGCCCGCTTCCTTGCTGCGGCGGAGGTCTTCGTCCTGGCCGAATCCCGTGACCGCAATCGCCTTGATCTTCTGCCGCTGGTGGATCTGCCGCATCACGTCCAGCCCCGTCCCATCCGGCAATCCAAAATCGCAGATCAGCAGGTCGAAGGCCCCGCCGTTGGCAAGCTCCGTCGCTTCCTTTACCGATGCGGCCACGGCCACGTCACAGCCGAAGCTGCGCAGCAACATGCTCATGACGTTCCTCGTATCCGCATGGTCTTCGACCAGCAGGATGCGGCAGCTCTTGGGCGGCGCGACGGCGGCGGCGGCGGCCCGAGATACTTCCCGATCGACCGCGGTCATGGTGGGCAGCCGGATGGTAAATGTCGCGCCTTGGTCCTTGCCGGCGCTGAACGCGGCCACGCTCCCGTTGTGCATCTCCATCAGCGACCTCACGATCGAGAGGCCCAATCCCAGCCCACCGAAGCGACGCGCGAAAGGCTGTTCTCCCTGCTCGAAGGCTTTGAACAGCCGCGGCAGCGTCTCGGCGTCGATCCCGACGCCGCTGTCCGCGACCTCGATCTTCAGGTCGGCGCCGTCGTTGCAGGATCGCAACGTGATCGAACCATCCTGCGGAGTGAATTTCACCGCGTTGGACATCAGGTTCAGCAGTGCCTGCTGGAACCGCCCCGAGTCGGCCCACACGTGATGGTTCCCGGCTCGCAACGCGATATGCACCGCCAGCGCCTTTTCGTCGATTTGGTTCTGGAACATCGCGACGACGTTGCGGACGATCGCGTGCGCGTCCACGACTTCAAAGTGCAGCGACAGCTTCCCGCGTGCGATGCGCGTCAGGTCAAGCAGATCGTCCACCAGCCGGGCTTCCGTCTCGACATTGCGGCGGACCATCCTCATCTGCTCACGGACCGACTCCGGAAGCGATTCATTTTTCTCGATGAAACTGATGATCCCCAGAACCGGCGTCAGTGGCGTCCGCAATTCGTGCGACAGGACGCTGAGGAAGTGGTCCTTGGCCCGATTTGCCGCCTCGGCCTCTTCTTTGGCTTGCTCGGCGGCCCGCCTGGCCGCCCCAAGCTCGCGTTGAATCTCCTTCCAATGCGTGATGTCGCGGGCAATTTTGGACACGCCGATGATGCGGCCTTCGGCATTCCGTACCGGCGAGATGGTCACCGATACGTCTACCAGGTTTCCGTCTTTGCGCCGGCGGACCGTCTGGAAATGATCTACCGGTTCGCCCCGCCGCAGGCGCCGGAGGATCATCGACTCTTCCTCCTGGCGATCGTCGGGGATGATTTTCAAGATCGGCTGGCCGATCATTTCCGCGGCGGTGTAGCCGAAGGTCCGTTCGGCGCCCTGGTTCCAGGTGGTCACAATCCCGTCGAGCGTCTTGCTCACGATGGCATCGTCTGATGACTCGATAATGGCCGCCAGCCAGGCTTGCGCCGCAAGGGCCGCCAAATCATTGGCTGTGCCGGATGGCAGGGAGTCGGACCCATTCATGTGTGTACGAACGCTAATCCAGGGATGTAGAATGGGTCAACGTGTGAAATTGCGGGGTTTTATTGGAATGTTGTTGCGATCCCCGCCCGTGGCCGCCGCACGAGCTTCCGCCCGGCGGTCTCGAAGCCGTGCCGCTGATACCATTGAGTCAGTTGCTCTTTGCTCATGGGATATGGCTTGCGTCCGAACGGCAGGGTCTTGAGCGTGATCTCGATGCCGTGCCGGTCTGCCAGATCGCACAGCGCGCGGAGCATCGTCGAGCCGTTTCCCTTGCCCGGTCGCAGCGTCCATAGCCGGTGAACTTCAATCCTCGATCGGGAGCGAATAACGACTTGGACCCACCCGCGGCACCCGCTGCTGGCATCGACGAACGCATAGGCGCCCTGGCCCGCCGCGGGAGCAATGGCCGTCAATTCCCTGAGAAAGTTCTCCACGCCTTGCCCTCGGAGCCCAGCCCGCGTCTGCTGGAGGCTCCTTGGTCAAAGCTCGTGCCAAGTTTGGATGTTTGATTCGCTGACGTTTTGAGGTGCAAACGCCGCTGGCGCATCGATGCGCATTGCAGCCTGCAACGCGATTCGACATGCGGAGGCGCCTCATTGACTCCGTCGCCGCATAATGCTTGACCCGGGAATTGAATTCGTCCGCATTCGACGCACCGCCGTGCCTGTCGTGCAGCAATCAATCCGAAGCGGCGGTGAATCGTGCGATCTGCACGATGGTTGACGCATTCAGGAAATCTGCAATTGGCGGAACTCGCCGGCTTGAAGCGCCACTATCGCGGCACGGATTTGCTCGGCGGCCTCGCGAATCTTTTGAAGATTGTTCGTCGACAGCTGGAGAATCGCGATCCGTCTGCCTGCCAGATTTGTTGATATCGAATACTCTGATCGCAAGCGACAAACAGGTCGAATTCGCGCTCGGCGCGCTCAAGCAATTCGCCGTTCTGAATTCCACCCCAGCCATGTTGCTGGATCTGCACACATTGGTGACCGACCGGCACTCTATGGATCGGCCACGGCGTACACTCGTCGAGCAGGATCTTCATGCGGTGACCGGCCGTAGAAGCGCCGATTCAGAACATTCAAGGACACGGCACGCCATCCCGCGTAAAATGGCTCGCCATCATGAACACCTCCGCCGCGTTCCTCCGCCTTTCGCTCGTGTCGTTGTTCCTATCCCCGATGCTCAACGCTTCCTCGCTGCTGGCTGAAACGACCCCGCCCGCGCCGTATGGGCCGGTGCCGTCCGAACGGCAGCTCCACTGGCACGAAATGGAGTTCTACGGGTTCCTGCATTTCACGGTGAATACCTTTACAGACAAGGAATGGGGCGATGGCGACGAAAGCGAGAAAGTATTCAACCCAACGGATTTCAACGCCGACCAGATCGTCCAGACCGCCGAGGATGCCGGGATGAAAGGGCTGGTGCTCACCTGCAAGCACCATGACGGCTTTTGCCTATGGCCGTCGAAGTACACCGAGCACTCGGTGAAGAACAGCCCGTGGAAAGACGGGCACGGCGACGTGGTGAAGGAAATCTCCGATGCCTGCCGCCGGCACGGCCTGAAGTTCGGCGTCTATCTGTCCCCGTGGGACCGCAACCAGGGGGTGTACGGCACGCCCCAATACATCACGTACTATCGCAATCAACTCCGCGAGTTGCTGAGCGGCTACGGCGAAATCTTTGTCGTCTGGTTTGATGGGGCCAATGGCGGCAAGGGCTACTACGGCGGCGCTCGCGAGATGCGACGGATCGACAACCGCACGTTTTACGACTGGCCCAACACCTGGCAGATCGTGCGCGAGCTGATGCCGGCCGCCGTGATGTTCAGCGACGCGGGGCCGGACGTGCGGTGGGTCGGCAACGAACGCGGCATCGCCGCCGACCCGTGCTGGGCCACGCTGGACATGACCCAGAGCGGCCGCTACCCCGGCGGCTCGTCCCGAGGCCTCAATTCCGGCCAGCATCCCGGCACCGCCTGGCTGCCGGCCGAGTGCGACGTTTCCATCCGGCCCGGCTGGTTCTATCACGCCAGCGAAGATTCCCGCGTCAAGACGCCGGCCCAGTTACTGGACATCTACTACAAGTCCGTCGGCCGCGGGGCCTGCCTGAATCTCAACATTCCCCCTGACCGTCGCGGGAGGATCAACGAGCACGACATCGCCTCGCTACACGAGTTCCGCCGCATCCTCGACGCGACTTTCTCGGTCGATCTGGCCAAAGGCGCGACGATCACCGCCAGCAACGTGCGCGGAAGCGATCCGCGCTTCGCGGCCGCTAATGTGCTCGACGGCGATCGCAACACCTACTGGTCCACCGACGACGGCGTCACGACGCCCGAGCTGATTCTCGATCTGGGCAAGCCCGTCACGTTTAGCGTCGTGAGCCTGCGCGAATTTCTCCCGCTGGGCCAGCGCGTCGAGGCGTTCGCGCTGGACCGCTGGCAGGATGGCGCCTGGCAGCAGTTCGCCGCCGGGACCAGCATCGGCAATCGCCGGTTGTTGCGAATTGCCCCGGTGACAACGCAAAAAGTGCGGCTGCGCATCACGCAGGCGCCGGTCTGCCCGGCCATCGCCGAACTCGGCTTGTTTGCCGAGCCGCGTCAATAATGTGTCCGTGGTTAGTGGTCAGTTGTTCGTTGTCAGTGGTCAGTTGTCCGCGGTCGATTACGTTTTGCCGGTGTTGCGACACCACCAACTGCTGGCAACTCGCAACTGACCAATGATCAAGGGCTCTGCTCCTCACCGCACGGCCGTGCGGAACATCACAACCCGACCACTACGTTCTGGCTCGGCTCACGAAATGGGAACGAAGCGGCTTCGAGTCCGTGTCAGTTCTCGTCGATGAGATCAACGCCGCCGTTGGCGCCATCAGTCTTGCGATCCTGCCCCAGTCAGCCGCTCAATTGACGGTCGCCGCCGCCGAGGCGGTCGACCGGCATTTGGAAAATATGAATCCGGAATTGATCGCGACCATCGAAGCAAATGGCGGCGTGCGAATCCTGAACCGCGCATTGCACCGCCGTGAGCATCTGGACCAGATTGAACAGGCCCTGGGTAATCGAATCCGTTGTTCTGAGGGTTGCGGGGCTGGCCCCGCGACCGGCAGCCGCGTCGCTTTCTTTGTCAACGGCGCGGTTGAGGACGTGCGAGATTGTTCCACCAGGAGCGCGGTGCTGAGCATGATCGGCAAGATCGCAGTGGGGCCGGAATCATCGATATCGTGACGGTCCCGGTTGACCCCGGCCGGCCGAAGATACGGGAGGCAAAAACGTGAGAATGCCCCCTAAGACGGGATAGGATGTTTGCGTGCTCCGCCGCCTGTTCACCATCGCCTCAGTGGTCTCGCTGCTGGTGTTCGTCGCGACAGTGGGGTTGTGGGTGCGTAGCTACTGGCAACTCGACACCCTTTACTACGTCGGCCACAATTGGGCCAGCGTGAGCGTAAGTTCCAAATGGGGGGCCGTCACCTTCGGAACAAGACGCATCGCGGGATTAGGCGATCCCGAGCATGCTTGGCATTTCCACTCCGGACGTGCAGACCGCCTCTCCTTCGGTATCCCGCACTACTCTCTCTTTGGGTTCTCGACGAGCGGCTTCGCGGACAAGGTTCAGACCGCTTTCGGAGCTTATCAATACGAAGACAAGTACCTCACGGTGCCATTCTGGTTCATTCTCGTCTGCCCCGCTGTGTTGCCAGTTTTTTACGTACTCGTTGACCGACGACATCACCGACGTAATTGGCCATTGTCCTGCAATCGTTGTCCATCTTGCGGCTACAACCTTACCGGCAACACCAGCGGCGTCTGCCCGGAATGCGGCACGCCGGTCCCGCGCAGCCCAAAGACGATTGCATGAAGCGTCGTATGTTCCGCACCGCCTCGGGAATCGCATACGGTCCAACGAAGATTTGAAGGCAGGTAAGGCGACGTAAATCCTTGGCCTTCGTTGTAAATGAAGGGAACCGCGATGACCGAAGAGACGAAGCCTCCGCGGCGTGGTTCGTATGGGATTGACGCCCCGTACGCGGCCGCCTTCGTGACAGTTTCGGCAACGGTGGCGATTGTTGCCGGGCTCGTAAGCGCAATCCTCTCTGGCAAGCTGCGGATGCTTCTGCCGGTTGCGCTCATGCTGGCCATTGTCGGTTTCGCCCTCCACACCACGCTTCGAGGCAAGTTCGTGGTTTGGGCCGAATTACTTGACGGCTTGGGACTTCGGGGTGACGAGCGAATTCTGGACCTGGGATGTGGCCGGGGCGCGGTCCTGCTGCTGGCCGCTCGTCACTTGACCACGGGCCGGGCGGTGGGGGTGGACCTGTGGCGAAAGGCCGATCAGTCCGGCAATTCCGCCGAGGCCACCCGGCGCAACGCCGTCGCCGAGGGTGTAGCAGATCGTGTGGAACTGCACACGGGCGACATGACGGCGCTGCCCTTCAAAGACAACAGTTTCGATTTGGTGGTCTCCAGTTTCGCGATCCACAATATCCGGGGACGTGCGGGAAGGGAGAAAGCAATCGACGAAGCGGTGCGGGTGCTGCGTCCCGGCGGCCGCCTGCGGATCGCCGACATGCGGGGCACCCGCCGACACCAGGCACACCTTGCCAGGATCGGCATGAGCGATGTTTGCCGTCGTGGGCTGGGATGGCGTTGCTGGTGCGGCGGTCCCTGGGCTGCGACCCGTCTCGTGTCCGCCACGAAGCCGGAACGCCGGATTTGAGGCGGCCCGCGCATCAGGACGGGAAGAACGGGTGGGTGAATGCGGGACGGGTACGCGCTGATGGATGGGCCCACAACACCCCCTTCGCCGCCTTTCACGCACGGGTGGTAAGATAACAGCGCATGGCGATCTACTGGTCGTTTCGGGCTGTACCGGAACTTTCGCGGTTTTCAAGAGCGGAGCGGAATCGCCTCTGGCGGCGCTGCTCGGGTAAGGTCTTTCGGCGTTGGCAAGCGTGGGTCGTCATCGGGGTGGCCGTCGTCTGTAGTTTGACGGCAAGTTTCACCGCCGTCTTCCTGCGGCTCAACTCCCCAAATATCGTGGCGGCTATTCTCACGGGCTTTCTATGCGGGCTGGTCGGCACCGGGCTTGGCGTCGTCATCGTCAACCATGTCATCATTAGCATCGCGCTCCCGTATCTCCGCGAGGAGATATCCAGTCTTTGCATATCCTGTGGCTACTCCCTGACCGGCAATGTCAGCGGCGTGTGCCCTGAATGTGGGACGAAGATCGGTTGATTTCGCGCGTCCGGCCTACTTCATTTGATGCACGACACATGGTCGAGACGATCCGCACCTGGCTCCGCGCCGTGGCCGGAGCATTGCAACTGCGGCTACAACCTCACCGGCAATGAGAGCGGCGTCTGCTCGGAGTGCGGGACGAAGATCGGCTGATTTCGCTCCCCGCCCGCCGTCGCGGCTGGTAGGATGAAGCGCAGGTGAAACGGCTCGTGCGGCGATGGTCGCGGAAGGCGTTTTTGGGGGCGGCGGCGATAACGATAGCCGTCAATGTGGTGGGCCTATTGCCGGGGTCGCCAGTGTTCGGGCTGCTGTGGCTCGCGGACCTTCCCGCTGTTCCCGCGATCGTTTTCTTCATCCCCCACCACGCGTACCCAGGGTCGATCTTTGTCATGGGCGTGGCGCTGGCTGCTGGCATCCTCCTTTCGGCATGTGTGTGGGGTTTGATCGCAGCCCGTATTTTCAGCACCTTCGCAGATGTTTCACACCTGTGCCATAAGTGCAATTACAACCTGACTGGCAACGTCAGTGGCGTGTGCCCCGAATGCGGGGAGCAAGTCCCAACGAAGCGCGTCGAGAGCGCATGAAACGCCGTCTGTTCACCTTCGCCTCCACGATTTCGCTTCTGCTGTGCGTGATCTGCGTTGCCGGAGGAGCGGCCAGCTACATTATGCCGTTCGGTCAGAGCATAAGGTGTCACTGGCTGGCAAGTGCGTCGTACGCGGACCTCGGCGGATGGGTCGTTTCACGCGGCTTTGGATCTCGCGGACGCGGCGCTTTAGCCGCGACGCGGAGGGGAGCGCGAATGAGGAGCCCGAACCCGTCCTGCTGGCGTTCTACTTCTTCTTCAGCGTCACGCCCGGGCCGCCGAGGGAGCCGTCGTCATTGATCATGAAGGTCTTGACATCACCGCCCGCGTTGACGCTTACGTTTTTGCCGTCGATGGTGTACGTCGCGTCGATGGCTGAGCCGCCGATCGTGATGGTTGCTTTGCCGCCGGATTTGAATTCGACGGAAAAGGCCCCGGCGTCATCCGTGTATTTCCCCGACACGGATTTACCGCACCCGGCAACGTAAACCATGGTGCAACCCAGGACGACAACCATGAAAACCCGACGAAACAGCGTACCCATCATGACCATCCTCCAAAGAAGTTCCCGGCAATGAATGAGCCGCGAGAATAAGGAGACGGCGTGCCACTGTCAAAAGCCATCGCTTATGCTCCGTTCGCCGTTCGCCGCGGGTCGCGCGCTGGTTACTTCGTCGTTTGTCGTTACAACCTCACGGGCAACACCAGCGGTGACAGCGCCCAGCACGTCGAGCACCAATGCCGTGCCATCCACAAATCCGGAAACCTCAAACTGACCCACTACCAAACAGGCCCTAAGACCTTTACGTGGCCTCCAAGGCCTCGGCCCTGGGAACCAGTCGCTGGGGGCGCGCCCCCTTGATGAGCAGGGCGCGGAGGTAGCGCCGGCGCAGCACCTCGCGCCAGCGCTCGATCTCGGCGGGGGAATTGGTTTCCAGGCGGATCGAGCCGCCAGCCTTGGTGCGGTGGCCGCCGCCTTCGCCGATCTTGCGGAGCAGCCGGCGGACCATGTCGGCTGCCGACATCTTCGTGCTGCTGGTCCGCACGCTCATGATCAGCTTTCCCTCGTATACCGCGGTCACCAGGGCCCAATCGACCTTGTCGAAACGGAGAAGGAAGTCGGCCAGGACCGCCGGGCGCTCGAGCGAGTCGATGCTGTCGAGGTGCGAGACGATCGCGTGATCGTAGAACACGGCGTTGAGCAGGCCTTCGGAGAAAGTCGTGTAATACGACTGCGGAAGGTCGACATAGCGCATCTGGTAAAGCTTGCGCGGGTCTGCCAAGAGGGTGAGGCTGGAGAGGGCGATGTTGTCGAGTTCGCCGGGCGTGCCGGCGGCGCCGGCCAGATCGGACTCGATGGCATACAGCAGCGTCGCGGCCAAATCCGGACGGATCGGGACCTCCAGCTCCATGAAGTAGCTGAAGACGATCGAGCTGGTGGCCCCGACATCGATACGGATGTCGCAGAACGGGCAGTGGGGCCTGCCGCGACTGCGGTGATGATCGATCACTGCCAGGGGCGCAAGCGCCTCCGGCAGCGGGCTGAAGGCCACGCTCGGCTGCGTGTCGAGCAGGATGACGGCATCGTACTCCGCCAGGGCCGCGTCATCCCACGGAGTCAGCTTCAGGTTGGCGTGACGGACAAAGACCTCATTAATGCCGCCGCCGATGCGGCCCTTGATCGACATGCTGACGCGGGCGCCCGCGAGCTTCTGCTCGAGCAGGTAAACCAAAGCGGTGGAACTGGCCAGGGCGTCGGGGTCCGGATACAGGTGCGTGGTGACGAGGATGTTTTTCTTGTTGGCCAGGAGCTTGAGAAGCCTGGCGGCCCGCGGGCGGCCGCGGGCGCGGCGCTCCGCGGCGACGGCGGAACCCGCCACCGTCTCGACGCAGGATTCCACGAACGCTGTCATATCCATCGGGAATTATAGCGCGCCGGCGCCGTGAGCGGGACGGGCGTCCGGGCCGCGAACCTCCGTTTCGCATGTATCGTCGGGGCGGGTTATGCGGATAAGACCCGGCGGGCGACGTCCGATAATCCGCGGTAAAGGGAGGTTCCCGGGATTTTTCAACGCGAAGCGAGGACAAAGAAGGTGATGAGAACTGGTCAGGCTGCCGGCGATGTGGCGGGGGTAAGGACCACTGAGGCGGCGATGGCGGGTTCGGGTTGGGCAGCGGGGGTGGTAGGCGGCGCGGAAGCGGAAGCCGGCTTCGGCGTGCGGTTTGCGTGCTTACGGGTAGGGATTGGGGTAAAGCCAGCCTTCTCGGCGGATTCATCGATCAGGCCGAGCACCGGGAGGCTGACGCGCCAGCGATTGACGGCGTACATGGCCAGCCAGGCGAGCGGGATAAGGACGGCGGTACGACTGAGGGGCCACATGTCAAGCAGAAGCAGGCCGGCAAGGATCCCGCTGGCGCCGAGCAGGGCCCGGCAGAAGTTGCTCATGATGGGCTCGACTCGCACGCGCGTGAGCTTGCCTTCGTTGCGGTGCTTTTCGGTGGCAGTAGTGATGCGGAGCTTGACGTAGCGGCTGCCGTAAATCTCCATGTCCCAGCCGTTCCAGCCGCTGTCCAGACGGTGGCGCCATCCGACGCCGCGGACTTGTTGGGTGATCTTCTGGAGCAGGACAAATCGATCGTGCGCGTCGCTCCAGTATCGCAGGGTGTGAGGATCCGCCGGGTCGAAGGGCAGGGCGGCGGCGCGGCGGTATCCGCGGGCCTGGCCGTTGAGCACCTTGGCCTTGAGCCGAACCGAATAGCGTGCCCAGCCGCGGACGATCGGCTGGCGGTAATGAAGCAGGGTGATGAGCGGCCGCGAAAGCCAGTGGCGATGCCGGGGCGCGGGAGACTGGGCCGCGGCCACGCATGCCAAGACGATGGGCGTGAGAACCATTAACAGCACAACCCACAACAGCGGAGTAAACGCGAAGCCAAGGACCAGAACGAAAGTCGCCAGCAGGTGCCATTCGATGCTCATGAGCATCATGACCAGCAGCGACGCCGGGCGGCGATACATGGTTTGAAAAAGGCCGGTGCCGAAGAGGCCGTGATAGATCACGTCGCGGCCGATGCGGATGCCGACGCCGTCGGATCCGTAGATTTTTCCCCGCCAGTGGCTGGCGCCCAGGGCATTGAAGTGGTCGGGATGCTTGAACTTCAGCATCGCCTCGGCCTCGCCGTACCCGCGCTGCTGGCGGAGATACGCCTTGACAGTGTTGCGACGGTAATGCCAGACCTGGGCGGCTGGGGAAAACCCGATGGAGTAGCCGAGGTCCTGAAGCCGCCAGATCACGTCCACGTCGTCGCCGGCCTTGCGGAACTGCGGGTCAAAGCCATTGATCAGCTTGAGGGCCCACTTGAAGAAAGCCATGTTGCAGCCCGGGACGTGCTCGGCCTCGCGGTCGTCGAGCATGACGTGCGTCGGCCCGCCCGGCGAAAGGCCAACGCAGTCGGCGACCCAGCTTCCTTCGTCGGGGATGAGATTCGGCCCGCCCATGCCTACATAGCCGCCGCGCGACAGGGCGAGGGCCAGGTAGTAGAGCCAGTCCTCATCCGCCTCGCAGTCGCTGTCGGTATAGACGACGATCTCGCCGCGGGCGGCTTCCAGACCCACGTTGCGCGCGTAGGAAAGGCCCATGTTCTTCTGGCGGATGTTGCGGACTGATGGGAATTTCCTGAGGATTTCCTGGGTGTTGTCCGTGCTTCCGTCATCGACAAAAATGATTTCGTATTCGCCGGGATAGCGGAGCTTCTCCATCGAGCGGAGGCACGATTCGACGGTGCTGGCGCCGTTGTACGAACAGATGACGACGCTGGCCATCGGCAGGTTGGTGCCGGCAGTCTGCGGGGCCCGACGAAATATCTCGCGCACGGCCTCGAAAGCCGGCTTGGGCGAGCGATCGCGGCGGGTCAGCCCGAACGCCCAGTCTTCGATCTGCCAGCCGTTGACGCACCAGTCGTCGGTGAAGCTGAAGACAAACGTGCCGACCGCGCCCTCGTCGAAGATCGCGCGAATCTGGCGGTCGAGGATCTCGGCCTGGCCCTGCTCGCTGTGCTCCCGGATGGTATCGATGCCGTACTCGCCCAGCAGCAGCGGCAATTCGCCAGCAATGTTCTGGAGCCGGGCGAGATAGTTGCGAAACACGGTCTCATCGTGCAGATACACGTTGAAGCAGACGAAATCGATCTCGCGCGGGCTAAGATATTCGCTGGTGGGAAAGTTGGCGAAGGTGAAAAGGCACTCGGGCGCCTCGGTCTTGCCGATGCGGACCAACTCGTCGATCAGTTGCTCGATTTTGTCGCGGCCGCAGAAACGGACCAGATCGGGCGGGATTTCATTGACGACGCTGATGGCGAACACTGCCGGATGATTTCCGCATCGAGCCGCGGCGTCACGGACGGCAGCCCTGGCCGCCTCGGCGATATGCAAATCGTGCACGAACTCCATGTTCTTGGGCCAGGAGACGTCGATGAACAGGTGCAGACCCAACTCGTGGGCCAGGTCGAGGAACCAACCGGGCGGGCAGATGTAAACCCGCAGGCAGTTGGTGCCCAACTGGGCGGCCAGCTCGAGGTCGGCGCGAGCCTGGTCCGGCTCGGGCAGCGCCTCGCCGGCCCGGTTGAGCGCGAACGGCCCATAAGTCACGCCTTTGACGTAAAACTTCTCGGACTCGAGGCGGAAGAACTTTCCGTCGCGGCGAACCCGACCGGTGAGGCGCTGTGGCCGGCGCTTGCGGCCGGATACGCCCGCCGCCGTGAGCGGCCTGACTTCCCTGCTGGGGGCTAACGACATAAATACTTCCCATGGGCCCCGTCGATTATCGGGGCGGCGGCGATTCTGGGCGCGGGCCGGAGCTGGGCGATATTATCGCTCGGAGATTTCCGGTTTTGGCTCGAAGATATTATCTTAGCTGACAGACGCCGGCGCATCAGGCAAAATTCGCGCCAAATGCGGACGGCCCGTCGGTTCAGACAACCATACCGGCGGACGGTCAGGAAAACCATCCTTGGAATACGCCCAGATATGCCGACCAACGCCGATCACGTAGTTGAAACCCTTGGGGTGGCCGCGGAGGAGAATCAGGTTTGTCCCCTGCGCAAGAACCAGGTGGTTTTTTTGCCGGACGACGGGGACGTATTGATCGCCGGCGACCTGCACGACCATCGCCGCAATTTCGAGAAGTTTGTGCGGGCGGCGGCGCTGCACCGCCATCCGCAACGCCACGTTGTCCTTCAGGAACTGATCCACGGCGACCATTTTGACGCCAACGGGGCGGAAGAAAGCTGGAAGATACTGGTCCAGGCGGCCGAATTGAAGGCCGATTTCCCCAACCAGGTCCATTTTCTGCTGTCCAACCACGACCTGGCCCAGGTACACGGCGAAGGCATCATGAAAGGCGGGCTGAGCGTGTGCGAGGCGTTCAGTGCGGGCGTTCGGCGCGATTTCGGGGAGCGGGCGGCGCTGGTCAATGCGTCCATCGCCGACTTCCTGCTGTCGTTTCCGTTGGCGGTGAGAAGTCCAAACGGGCTGTTCTTTTGCCACAGCCTGCCAACCGACCAGGAGTTGCCTGGTTTTGATTACACGGTATTCGACCGTCCCCTGAACGGCGCCGACTACCGCCGCCGCACCGGCCCGGTTTACCAGCTCATCTGGGGCCGCAAGACCTCGCCGGCGGGCGCCGACACGTTCGTCGAGAAGGTAGGGGCGAAGCTACTGGTGACCGGGCATCAGCCCCAGGAGCAGGGCTACGCGATCAACGGCTCCCATCACCTGATCATCGCGTCGGAACACAATCAGGGCGTGATGCTGGCCCTGAAGCTTGCTGAAGAATACGACATGGACGGTCTGCTGGGCCGGATGCGCAAGTTTGTCTCGATGGCTGCCTGAATGAGCGTGGGGCGCGCCGGGGCGATCATTCCTCGACTTCCAGGCTGATGTCCAGCGCCGAAACGGAGTGAGTAATGGCGCCGACGGCGATGCGCTCGACGCCTGTCGACGCGATGGATCGGACGGTTTCGAGCGTCACGCCGCCCGAGGCTTCCAGCTCGACGCGGCCCTTGCAGCCGGCCTGGTCGCGCATCTGGACCGCCTGGGCCATCTTCGGACAGTCCATGTTGTCCAGCAGAATCACATCGATGCCTTCGACTTTGAGGATCTCCCGAAGCTGATCGAGCGAATCCACTTCGATTTCGACCAGGCGCGCGGAATCCTCGGCGCGGCACCGCGCCACGACACCGGCGACGTAAGCGGTCAAGTCCCTGGGCGGAACCGCGGCCAGGTGGTTGTCCTTCACCAGCAGGCCGTCGAACAGGCCGGCGCGGTGATTGTGGCCACCGCCGCACAGCACGGCATATTTGTCCAGAAGGCGAAAGCCGGGCAGCGTTTTGCGCGTGTCGTAGATGCGGGCGCCGGTGCCCGCGATACGCCGCACGAATCGCTGGGTCTGCGTCGCCACGCCGCTGGCACGCTGGAGGAAATTGAGGATGACCCGCTCGGCCGACAGCAGCGACCTGAAAGGCCCGCGAATTCGCAATAGCGGCGTCGTTCTTGCGTCGCTGAACCGCCCCTCGATCACGTCCATGTGAAAGCCCGGAATCATCTCGACCCGCAGGCGCTCGTCGTAGGTGCGGCAGATCATCTCCACGATCGGCAACCCGCAGACGATGCCGACTTCTTTTTGAATGAGCGTGCCGACGCCGGTTTTCTCCGGTGGGACCATCAGCCGGCTGGTGACATCGTCCTCGCCGAGGTCTTCTCGTCGGGCGAGGAGGATCAGGTCGCGAAGATTTTCGTAAGACGGAAACACATACATACCCATACTCCAGAAGCCCCGGCAGGCCTCGTTGATGGCGGCATCCGCCGACACCAATTCGATGATGGTAGGATAGCAGATGTAACGCCGGGAGGCATGTCGCGACCGTCGTCGCCGCAAAACGATTCACCGCCGATGAGTTCATGGTCCTGGCGGACGATTACCTGGCGGCGCGGCGTTTGGGCCGGCCCTGATTCCTGGGCTGCCAGATCTTTTGCGCGGTCCCGTCGCGGTCAGCGGCGACGCTACCACTATGCAGCACCGGAGCCCCTCGAATCTCGTTGATCTTGTCGCGCAACTGGGCGGCACGCTCGAACTCAAGGTTTCGCGCGGCTTCGAGCATCTCCTCTTCGAGCAGGCGGACCAATTCGGATTGATCGAACTCCTGCCCGCCGGCATGAATCGCCTCATGGGCGGACCGGCGCGCCTTGACTTCCGATTCAATCGTGTTGCGGATCGCCTTCACGATCGTCTGCGGGGTGATGCCGTGCTCGGCGTTGAACCGAAGCTGTAGTTCCCGGCGGCGCCGGGTCTCGTCGATCGCCTTCTGCATGGCCGGCGTGACGGTGTCGGCGTAGAGGATCACCTTCGCGTTCACGTTTCGGGCGGCGCGTCCGATCATCTGAATGATCGACGTCTCACTGCGCAAAAACCCTGCCTTGTCCGCGTCGAGGATCGTCACCATCGAGACCTCGGGAAGATCGAGGCCCTCGCGCAGCAGGTTCACGCCCACCAGCACGTCGAAATCTCCCTGCCGCAGGTCCTTGAGGATCTCGACGCGCTCGAGGGTCTGGATTTCGCTGTGCAAATATCGCCCGCGAAAGCCCGCTTCCTGGATGTAGGCGCTGAGGTCCTCGGCCAGGCGCTTGGTCAGGGTGGTGACCAGGACGCGCTCGCCGGCCTCGGCACGCTGCTTGATTGCGGCCAGCAGGTGCGGCACCTGGCCCTGGGCGGGACGCACCTCGATCTCGGGATCGACCAGCCCGGTCGGCCGGATGACCTGTTCGACCACCTCGCCGCCGGCCTTTTCCAGTTCGATCTTGCCCGGCGTGGCGGAGACGAAGATCACCTGGTTCCACATCCGCTCGAACTCTTCGTAACGCAGCGGGCGGTTGTCCAGCGCGCTGGGCAGGCGGAAGCCGTGCTCGACCAGGACCTCCTTGCGCTGGCGGTCGCCGTTGTACATGGCCTTGAGCTGCGGGATCGTGACGTGCGACTCGTCGATGATCAGCAGATAATCCTTGGGAAAATAATCGATCAGCGTGTAGGGCTTCTCGCCGGGCTTGCGGCCGTCGAGGTGGCGGCTGTAGTTTTCGATCCCGGAGCAGACACCTACCTCGGCGATCATCTCCATGTCGTACTTCGTGCGGGCCAGCAACCGCTGGGCTTCCAGCAATTTCGCCTCGCCCCTGAGCTGCATCACGCGCTGGTCGAGCTCGGTGCGGATCGATTCGAGGGCGGCGTGCACGCGGTCCTCTGGCATGACGTAGTGAACCGCCGGGTAGATGAAGACCTGCTCTTCGCTCCTGAGCAATTCCCCGGTGAGCGGGTTGATCGCGTCGATACTGGTAACTTCGTCCCCAAAGAACTCGATTCGGTAGGCGAATTCCTCGTAGGAGGGGCGAAGCTCGACCACGTCGCCGCGAACGCGGAACGTCCCGCGCTTGAAGTCCATGTCGTTGCGGGCGTATTGAAGGTCCACCAGCCGCCGGAGCATTTCGTCGCGATCGGTCTGGGCCGCCTTGCGGATCGGCAGCACGCTCCGCTTGTAATCGATCGGCGAGCCCAGGCCGAAGATACAGCTCACCGACGCGACAATCAGCACGTCGGGGCGGCTCACCAGGTTGCTGGTGGCGAACAATCGCAGTCGATCCAGATCGTCATTGCGGCTGGCGTCTTTCTCGATGTAAATGTCGCGCTGCGGGATGTACGCCTCGGGCTGGTAGTAATCGTAATAGCTGACGAAGTACCCGACCGCGTTATGTGGGAACAGCTCTTTGAATTCCTCGTAAAGCTGAGCTGCCAGCGTCTTGTTGTGGCTGATGACCAGCGTGGGCCGATTCACGCGGGCGATGGTGTGGGCCATCGTGAACGTCTTGCCGGAGCCGGTGACGCCCATAAGAGTCTGAAACGGACGCCCCTCGCGCACCGCCGCGGCGAGCTTCTCGATCGCCTGCGGCTGGTCGCCTTGCGGCTGAAATGGACTGACAACCTGGAACTCGGGCATTGTGGGGGATTATAGCTGCTGGGATTTAGGATGAAGCTCATGTCGTTGACCCCGCCCGGTCGTCGCGGTCCCTATATATTTGTTCTACGAACTCTTCCAATTTGTCGGCGTCTTCGGCCCAGCCTCCAAACGCCCGCCGCAAACCTTCGCCGGGGGGCAACTTCGGAATTCCGCAAGTTGACTGGACGCTCACCGTCACCTGCTGACCCTCCGGCAGCCCCGGCTCGTGCTCAAGCCCTATGGTCTTGCCATGCATGACGCCCTTAAGAATGCTTGTCCGGTTGCTCATGTCAGATCCTCACTTTCCAATAACTGCCTGGCCCGTTGCCTCCGTCGCCTTTCCGCCTTCATATGGCGACCGGCCCTGATTCGGACTTTGACAACCGACACGTTTGAGGTCCGAGACGTCCGCTGACTATCAATATTATACTCAACTTTCGGTGCTGCTGGATCATCCCCGGCGCCGCTTGAGGAACTCTTTGAAGGCTTCCAAGGGATCGACTCCGCATGCCGTCGCCCAGTCGGCGAATTCGGCGATGTCGACCCGACGCTCGGCGGTCTCCGAGTTGTGGACCATCGTGTGATTGAGGTCGAGCTTCTTGGCCAACTGGCGCTGCGTCAGGCCCGCCCGCTCCCTGAGCTGCCGGAGAAACGCCGGCATTCGCCGGTACCGCTGCGCCTGTAGGGACTTCGCCACGCCCAGCAATGTCGGTCGGGCGAGGTCTGATTCGGTTTTCTGAACAAACCGCGGTTGTCATTTTTCTCGGAATTCTCTTGAGCCGCCGCGGCACTCTTGTTGCAGTTTTCTGAACAAGTCGGCCGCGCTAAAGAGCTTTACTTCTCGGCAACAGGGCCGGGAACGTGGATCCGCCGGTCGAGTGGGCTCACATCAGGAGACAGATCATGCGAGCTGGGCGATTGCGTTACTTCTTCGGAGGGATCGGTTTCTGCTGCTTATGGGGGTGCGCGGTCTGCCCCGCATTGGCCGACAGCTACACGCCCGGCTTCGTATGGAATCGGAGCGCCGACTGGGTGCCGGGAACGGTCAATGACGCAACGGCCGGCAACCCCAACAACGACAGCAAGGGCAACCCGACATGGTATTACGAGCAGAGCCAGGGCGGCTCACTAAGCTCGGCCAATCCCTGGTACTCCCAGCCGCGGTCGTCGCTGGTTTGGTCGGCGGATACCCAGCAATGGCGGGCGGGAACACAAGATCAAGATCCGAGTGTGGCCCAAACGGCGATGGAGCAGGCCGATATCAATTTCACTTTCGCGTCACCGGTAGTGCGGTGGCAGAATCCAACCGGGCAATCGATTTTGGCAAATATTGACTTCGGGACGGACGTGGTGTCGGGCCGGGTCGGCAGCGGCTCATATAACCTCGAGCTCGCGGTGGTGGAGTACCGGGCGCTGACGAACAGTTATGACGTTCTATGGACCGATTCACGTACGGCGCCTTGGAATCGTCAGGTTCAGCCAGGACCATCGGTCGATCTGCCGGACGTCTCCATCGGGGCGGGCGATTCGATACTCTTTACCATGCGCATCGCGATCGATCAGCCGCTGAGCGGCAACGGGTCCGCCGCCTGGATTGATGGCGCCCAACTCACCCTCGAACCGTCCACGGCCGCCGCGCCTTTGCCGAGGGCGGCTTATGCCGGGATCACCCTGTTGGTCGGAATCGCACTGGCCCGGGTGCGCAACCACATCGGTCGTCGCCTGACGCCAGCAGTTCATGGGTGATGTGCCGGACAAGCGCGGAGAACAACCCGACACCGCGTCGATCATCCATTCGGGGCCGCCTGCAACGCGACCGCGTGCCGTTCATGCCACGTATTCCTGCGTCGGTTCCATTACGCCTTGCACAACGTCTCGCAGGCCATTTGCAGGAAGTGTAACTGGTGGCAAGCGGGAAGGTCGGGATGCTCGAGCAAGCGTTCTCTGGCGCGAAGGTCTGCCAGGGCCTGTTTGGCGTACGCCACGCGCCAGTCACCATAAGAGGTCACTGCCGCCCCGCGGATGCCGGTTTGGCCAACTCGCGTCCCAATCGCCAGCCGTTCGGGAGCGAGGAGGGATCGCTCTGGATTCGCTCATATTCTTCCGGCGTCACCTCGACAATGACCGAGGAATATGGGACCCCGCTGGATGGGTGGGGATTGAAGAATAGCGGGACGATGCCGTCAGCCGTCGTGTTCTGATTCACCTCCAGCAGCTTGATCGGCTCCTTGGGATCCGCTTCACGGTCTGGAGAAGCCACGAGTTGTACGATGGTCTCGACGCCGGGCTCGATGGTGTAATGCGCTTCGGCGAGGCGCTGGGCAGCGGCTTCCTTCGAACGATCCATGTTGACCTCCAATCGCCCGGTTCCCGATGTTACGGAGAGCCTGGACCGCCGTCAAAGAAGCGGCCACGGAACTGAAGGGCAGACCCGCACTAGGCTCCCCGCGGGTCGGAACGATAGCGGGATCTAATCCTTCTCGTTGGGGCGTGCCGTCGGAAACACCAGGTAAGGCTGCAGGTTCTCGACGGTGGCGGGGCCGATGCCGCGGACGTGCCGCAGGTCGGCGGGGAGACGAAATGCAATCGTTGTTGGATCGGTGGCGTGAACATGATCGCGATAGGCGACGATTTCTCTGGCGCGCTTTTCGCCGAGGCTGGGGATGGCGGCAAGAGCCTGCCAGTCGGCGGTGTTCGGATCGATGCGGTCGGCCACTTCGGCGGATCGCACGCCCCGTGGCGGCTGGGGATCGGGGACGTATTGCCGATCCATCGCCAGCCGCACGCATAGCACGAGAAGGAAGACCACCAGCAGGACGATCAGCGCGCGGCGCTGCGACAGGGACCACCCGAACCCATCGGAATCGCGGCCTCGCGCATCGCCCACCGGCCGACTCCTGTTACTTGCGCTGGAACTGCCTTACCTTTTCGCGCATCTGAAGGAGCTTTGCGTAGCTGGGCTTGGGCTGGAGGGTGTCGTCGAGGAGCCCGCCGCCGGGAAGGGTCTGGCGGATGTCGGCCAGGTTGGCCCAGGCGATGCTCTCGACGAACGGCTTGCTGAGAGCGACCTGGTAGATAGCTTCCATCCACTCGGCCTGAAGCTGCGGGTCCCAGGGACGCCGCCACCGGCCGGCGAGGCTGGGGTTCAATCGGCCTTCCGATGAATCACCCGGGTCGGGCGTTTGCCGCGATGGCACGCCCACCGCCGTCAGAAACACCGGCCGGCCCAGCGTGCTGAACTTGTCCAGCAGGCTGCTCAACTGGAATATGTCGCGGACGAACATGCCCGGCGCCGGAACGCCCATTTCGATTTCCAGCGCGAACGCCTCGAAGTTGATGCCGGATTGCGAGAGCATCTCGGCGTAAAGCATCGGCGGCACCGCCGCACGCCCGTGCGCGTGATACTCCCCGAACGGGTGCGAAACCGTCACGAGCGTCCGCGCGCTGGGGATCATCGTTTTGACCTGCGACACCAACATCCGCGTCAGTTCGATCACCTGCTCGAAGGTGAGGGTGAATGCGGCGTTGGTCTGTAGGGCAGCGCTGACGTTCCAGGCGGAAACCGCCCGGCGGTAGCGGTTCACCACCTTCTGGACGTAGTCGTAGGCCAGCTCGCGGATCATGTCGAAATCGTGTTCCCAGATGACCATCCAGTCGGGAACGTGTTCCGGGTCGAAGCGAACCAACGGCCCGGCGATGGTCGGGACACGTTTGCGGCTGAGCATCTCGACCCATTCGTCCACCGCCGCCGTGTCAAAGGAATGTTCCTGCGGCTGAAGCCGCTTCCACGACATCGGCAGAACGACGTAATCAAACTGGCTCGAGGCCAGTTCCTTGTATCGCTCGTTTGGGACCTGGGTGTCGATGCGGCAGCCGAAGATATGCTTGACGAATGAATTGCTGGCCCGCCGGCGACTCAGAAGCAGTTCGCCGTGAAATGCCGACAGTTCCTCCGAAAGGTCCAACGCCAGCGCCAGCGCCTGATCGGCCAGCTTCGACGCTTCGGCTGGTTCGTTCAGCCGGCCTAAGGATTCGGCGAACAGGTTCTGCGCCGTGCTGAACTGTCCCGTAAACTTCTCGGCCTTGGGGAAGTCAAAGAGGTTCCAATCCTCCTGCTTTTGCACGATTTTCATGAGGCGCGAGCGGGCCAACTCGACGTTGAGAACATAAGGCTGTTGCCGCGGCGGCAGGCGCGTGGTGTCCAGGTGAAAAGCGCCCAGCGGGCCGCAGTCCCACATCAGGCTCACGCCGGTCGCGTGGTCGTCCTTTCGGTTGATGATCAACAGGCCGTCGTCGAAGAAGACTTCGCCGGGAATGGGGATGCCTTCCGGTCCGATCGCCGTCGCGGCGACGGGCTCGAACCTGCTCTGCCGGATCCCGTCTCGATAAATCTCAAAGAAGATTGGCATACCTGGCCGTCGTCACCCGCCGTAGCGCCGCCAAAAACAACTCGTCTACCGCGGCGAGCGCATCCAACGCTCGCATCTTAGCAGAGTTAACACGATGCTCAAATCCGCACTTTTTGATAGAACGTTGCGTCGCCGGCGGTTAGTATCGCAGCTTTACGGTTCACCAGGATCAACAGCACCGTTCCCGTTTTGGCAGGGCTTGAGGGACCTATGACACAGAAGACCGTTGGGCCGACCGATGGCGAGTCCTCGGTTCAGTCATCGGAGGATCGGGAACAATCGCTTGACGGAGGCGATCCCCGCATCCGGAAGGACCGCCGATGGTGGTTCGATGCCCGCGGGGTAGCGGACGCCGGTGCCCTCGATGCGGCCTACCAATCGAGCTGCTTTGCCATCCTCCTGAATCCCGACCAGCAAGAACAGATCATGACTGGCAAGCAAAAGGTAGTCTGGATCGAGCGGGCCGCGTTGCTTGATGGATTGCCCACGGAGACCTGGATTCTGACACCCGATGAGGACGTGCTGGCGAAAGCCTGTCAGGCGGGCCGCAGGGCAGGTCTGTTCATTGACGTGAAGAACCTTGAAGCCGAATTCTCGCGCTGCGAGCGGGCGGTAAAGCGCGGTCACGATTTCGTGGTGATCGACATGCACCACGCCACCTACATCCCGTTCGAGCTCCTGTTGGCCGAGGCGGAATCGTTGCCAACGCGCATTCTGCGGTCGGTCCCCATCGCCGGGCTGCAAGGCACGGTGGACGAAGTCAACCAGGCGCTCAACGCCTTTGGCACCCTTGAAGGAGGAGTGGATGTCCTGTTCCGCTCGCAGAACGCCAGAGACATCAAGGACTTGGGTGCCCAGATCGAGCAACGGTTGCGCGGGAAGATGGACTTGGTGGAAGCCGAAGTTGTCGAGGTAAGGCACACCGGCCTGGGACATCGCGCTTGCGTCGACACCACGACTTTGATGACTTCAGAGGAGGGCATGATCGTGGGTTCGACCGGCTGGGGCGGTCTGTTCGTCTGCTCCGAAACCCACTACCTGCCGCACATGAACCTGCGTGAATTCCGGGTCAACGCGGGCGCCGTACACTCTTATATCTGGGGCCCGAACAACGTCGCCGGCTATTTGAGCGAATTGCAGGCGGGCAGCGAACTGTTGGCCGTGGATGTCCAGGGCAACACGCGGCTCGTGACTGTCGGCCGGGTCAAGGTGGAACGCCGGCCTTTGATTCTTATCAAGTCGCGAGTGCGTCGAGACGGTAATGACGTTTTCATCAACACGTTCCTGCAAAACGACTGGCACGTGCGGGTGATGGGCGCCGACCACAAGGTCCGCAACAGCACGCTGGTGCGGCCGGGCGAGAAACTGCTGGCTTTCACCGACGTTCCCGGCCGCCACACGGGCATCAAGGTCACCGAGTCGATCGTGGAAAGGTAGAATGCCTTGGCCGGATGCTCGACTATTAGTGGCCCGGAGCCGCCAGCTCTCTTGCGGAAATACTTCGGTCCAGGGACCGATCAGCCCATCGAATTTTGGCCCGATGAGAAACGGCGCGCCTATCAGACCGAGGCGGTCGCGGAACAGCTTGAACATGTTTACCACAACAATTCGTTTTATCGTCGCAAGCTCGATTCGGCTGGTATGAAGCCCTCGGATTTTCGGACCCTGGAAGACCTGGGCCGGTTCCCATTTACGACCAAGGATGAGTTGCGTGGCGATCCCTGGGTCTTGCTATCGCTTCCCAAGGATGAGGTTTGCCTGGTTCATGCTTCGACCGGCACGACCGGAGGCGCCTGGTCCTACATTCTGTATTCTCGCCAGGACATGTACGTCAGGGACATAGCGCCTTTCATGCACGTCCTGATGCCGGTCCGTGCGAGCGACGTGGTAATCAATGCCCTGCCCTATGAGATGAGTTCATCCGGCCAGTCGTTTCAGCGCTCGCTTCAGGAAGGGACCGGAGCATTGGTCGTGCCCGTGGGGAAAGGCGGATTCTATTCCGATCCGTACAAGACGGCGCAGATCATGGCCGAGCTCCGCGCGGACGTGCTGATTACGACCCCGCCCTACGCGATGCTGCTGTCGGAAGTGGCGGAGCAGAAGGGGTTGCTTCTCGGGAGGGACATCAAGCTGCGGTTCATCTGGCTGACTGGCGAGGGGTGCAGCCCGGCCTATCGCCGACGACTGGAAGAATGCTGGGGGTGTCCCGGGCTGATCTTTTACGGGTCGATGGAATGCGGCTCCATAGGCATCGAATGTCCGGCCCAAAGCGGCCTGCACGTATGCGAAGGACATGTTTACCTCGAAGTGATCGATCCAAAGACGGGCCATCCTCAGCCGGCCGGCAAGATCGGTGAAGTGGTGTGCACGGTGCTGCAGCGCAGGGCGTCCCCGCTGATTCGCTTTCGTACACAGGATCTTGCGTTTGCGGACCCGGCGCCGTGCTCCTGCGGCACGCGCTTCTCCAAGTTGCACATCCGCGGTCGGATCGCGGACCAGGTCCGCGCGGGGCAGGAAGACGATCCCGTCCCGACAATCTCGCCCTACCTGATCGAGGAATCGCTTTATTCCGAGGGAGAAATGGGCAACAATTACCAGGTCTACGTTGACGGGGCCCGCCTGGTCATTCATGCCGAGGGCCGGGCCGGCGCGGGAGACGACGCCCGCACGCGCATCCTGGAACTTCTCAGAAAACGAGGTATGAACGCCGAGCTACACTGGGTTGCACATATTCCCCGCACCGGCGGCAAAACGCGACGCGTCCGCCTGTGGAGCGAGCGGGGCGAAGTAATGAACACCCCTTCGTTGCTGCGCAGGTCACATCCATGATTCTTGATGGGCACGCTCATGTGTCGGCGACGGAATACGGCAATGTGGACGTCTTGCTGAGGCAACTCGACCAGGCCGGGATTGCCCGGGCCTTGTGTGTCCCCGGGGGCATGATCG
>Ga0307477_10001066_pt1 | contig 24688 bp, 17 predicted proteins | sample atmos_gasesECM2C_FD_203316 | JGI IMG/M metagenome (GOLD analysis project Ga0307477, IMG submission 203316) | Hardwood forest soil microbial communities from Morgan-Monroe State Forest, Indiana, United States - atmos_gasesECM2C_515 | ecosystem: Environmental > Terrestrial > Soil > Temperate...
GATGGTTTGGATTAGCGAGGTGGCGCTGCGGAGGAAGCCCTCCTTGTCCGCGTCGAGAATGGCGCAGAGCGAGACTTCCGGGAGGTCGAGGCCCTCGCGAAGAAGATTAATGCCGATAAGAACGTCGAATTCTCCGCGGCGCAAATCGCGAAGGATGCGGACACGTTCAAGAGTTTCGATTTCCGAATGCAGGTAACGGCAGCGGACGCCTACCTCGGTGAAATATTCAGCCAAGTCTTCGGACATGCGTTTGGTGAGCGTGGTCACCAGAACACGCTCGTTGCGCGCGGAGCGGACGCGGATTTGTTCGAGAAGATCGTCCACCTGGCCTTTTACCGGGCGAACTTCGACCTGCGGATCAACCAGGCCGGTGGGACGAAGGACCTGCTCCACTACCACGCCGCCTGATTTTGTTAACTCGTAGGGGCCGGGCGTGGCGGAAACGTAAACGGCTTGATTCACGCGGTGCTCGAATTCCTCAAAATTGAGAGGGCGATTGTCGAGAGCCGAGGGCATGCGGAAACCGAATTCGACCAGCGTTTGTTTGCGCGAACGATCGCCGTGGTACATGCCGCGAATTTGCGGGATAGTTTGGTGCGCCTCGTCGATGAACAAAAGAAAATCAGACGGAGTGTAATCGAAAAGCGTGGGCGGCGCTTCGCCGGGCAAGCGCCCTGAAAGGTGACGCGAATAATTCTCGATTCCGTGGCAATAGCCGATCGTGCGCATCATCTCGATATCGAAATGCGTGCGCTGGACCACGCGCTGGGCTTCTACGATTTTTCCCTGGCGCTCGAGTTCGCCCTTCCACCATTCGAGCTCTTCATAAATGCTTTGAATGGCGCGCTCGCGCTGTTCGGCGGGGAGCACGTAATGGCTCTTGGGATAAATCAGGATGCGATCGATTTCTTTTTCGCCGGCGCGCACACGGATTTCGCCGGTAAGCGGATCGAATTTCCGTATGGCCACGATTTCGCTGCCCCACATTTCGACGCGTACGGCGAGGTCGTCGTACGGCGGATAGATTTCGATCATGTCGCCGCGCACGCGGAAGGTGCCACGGCGAAGGTCTTCGGCGCGCTCATACTGAATCTCGACGAGCTTGCGAAGGATGGCTTCGCGGGCCACCGACTGGCCTTTTTCGATGAGCTGCATCATGCCGTAATAGGCTTCGGGGGAGCCGAGGCCGTAGATGCAGGAGACCGAGGCGACCACGATAACGTCGCGGCGTTCGAACAGAGAACGCGTGGCGCTCATGCGCAACTTGTCGAGCTCATCGTTGATGGTGGATTCTTTTTCGATGTAGGTGTCGCTGGCGGGAACGTAAGCTTCCGGCTGGTAGTAATCGTAATAGCTGACGAAATATTCGACGGCATTGTTGGGAAAGAACGAGCGAAATTCGTGAAATAGCTGGGCGGCGAGAGTTTTATTGTGCGCCAGGACGATGGTGGGGCGATTGATTTGCTCGATCACCTTGGCCATGGTGAACGTTTTGCCCGAGCCGGTGACGCCGAGGAGGACCTGGTGGCGGTCTCCGTCATTAATGCCGCGAACGAGGTTGGAAATGGCTTCGGGCTGGTCGCCGCGCGGCTCGTAGTCACTGGCAATTTTGAAGTTCATGTGCGGACTCTCGGTTGCGAAAAATGGGTCAAGCTGAAAACTGCGATTATAGCAAAGGTTGCAAATCGCTGCTCAGCTGCAGATCCATGGCGCGCGGGAGGATTTTTCAGGACTTTTTTCAGGACTTGGGCTCGGTAGGAGGCGCTTCGGGAGGTAAGAGCGAGATTTCAGATCTGCTTTCGACATGGCTCGCGTAGTGAATCTTCGAACTTGAGCGCGTGCTCAGGATCTCCACGTTCATATCTTGTGTGGAACTTTGAGTGGAACGGATCAGCGTGCCGTCTGCGAGAGAAATGGATTCAAGGCTGCCTCCGGAACCGGTCCAAGTACCTGAAGTGTTCAGATTTTTGCGGGCGTAATCGTCCGGTGTGGCGTCGCCATTCCGAACAATCTTGAATTCCGTGACGATCACCGCGCAGGAGGGGTTCTTGCCGGCGGGCTGAGGCGCAACGGAGGATCCCGGCGGGACGTCAGTTGGGTAGCAAGGCTCGTCGTGAAGATAGGTGGAGTGATTTCTCCAGATCAATCCGCCCAGAGCGGTGCCTTCCATGGGCTGGTCATTGCTCCACTTTTGGCCTATCTCCACACCGCCTTTCGGTATGCGGGGGCCAAAAGAGAGGCCGTTGATCCACAGCCGGACGTTTTCAGCGACCACGGGGTTGGCGAGAAGGTCGTCGATGCCCGAGATGTGCGAAACATTTCCATCCGGGTCGATGGTGTATTCGAGCCAGCGGCCTTCGAGATGTTTGTATTGGTCTTCTAGATTAGCGCTCGCTGGATCGTAAGCGTCGCTTTGAAATGAGGCGTCGGATTTTTCATAGGTGGCGCGAATGCGTACGCTGCCGGCAGGCTGGCCGTTGGCGGGCGGCCCGTTCAGCACATCCAGGCGCAGAATCAGGCTGACGGACTGCTTCGATGCGGACGCCGCCTCGGGATTCTCGATGGGCGTCTCCATTTTGTTGTTGGCGGTTGTGCTGGTCTCAATTCGGTAGCGCAGAGTTTCACCCGGCGTGAATTTCATGGAGAGACGTAGGCGGTTGGCGGGCGCCGCGCTCAGAGAAAGCGCAACCAGGGCGAGGCCAGCAGTAGCCGCCAGAAAATATCGCTCGCTGCCTCGTGAAGGCTGATAATTCGCCGGCATCCCTGAACGCTAGCACAGGCGTTCAGGCCAGGCAAACCCATCCGAGGCGATGTGTTTTTACGGACGGGGCGGCGCCGGCAAGGGGATGCGCGATATCTCAGGGGACGATAGCGGGCCGGTGAGGCGATAGTCCGAGGCGATGATGCTGCGCTCCGCCGCCTCGGTGCGGAGGACACGGAGACGGAGGTCGAGGTTGCGGCTGAAATCGAGCGAACCGAAGCCTTCGACCTCGGCCGACAAGCCGAGCAGTAGCAAATCGCGGAGCTTAATTTCGGCATTGCTGCACGTAAATGTCACGGATGCTTGTCGAAAAAGACTTGTTCCGGGTCTGGCGGCGTTTTCGCGGAGCGATTCCAACAGATTCAAGTTGTGAAATTCGAGGTCGTTCAAGCGAGCCCTTCCTTTGCAGGCGAGCGAGGCTAGCAGATCGGATTTGGCGGCGCCGCGCGCATTCAGCGAAATCTCTCCAGAGGCTGCTCCGGAAAACAACCTCGCAAAAGTTGGCGAGTCCGCAGAAAGGGCCAGCAGATCGACCCGCAAGAAATCCATGTTCACGCGGTAGGAAGGAACCGGCGCAAAATCCGCTTCGAACGACGCACCGATGTTTCCGCCGTAGAATTGGGCGCGGGCATTGGCAAGCGCGAGGTGATGGCCTGAGATTTTCAGATCGCCCTGAAGGCGGCGCACGGTGACGGGAGCCAACGTAAATTCGTCGACCGCGAGGCGCCCGCTGGCTTGAAGATTGTCGGTGACAGCATTGGTCGACGAGCGCTGATTCAAAAACGGCAGCATGCGGTCGAGAAAACTTTCGCGCCAGCGCGGATTCAGCCAGCGATCGACGTCCGTCGCGGCCAAGTGGTCCGCTGAAACTGTAAAAAACCATCCGCCGGCGTCACGGCGTTCGAACGAACCGCTCCAATCCGCGCCGAAAGCCTTTGCGGACGACACAGAAATGCGGTGCGAGTCGGGTTTCCACTCGGCGTGCGCTTTGATGTCTTCGATCGGCTGGTTCAGGAACGGCGTGCGAAGCGATATTCCCTTTTCCGCTCCGAAGTCTACCGTGCCGGTCGGCGGGGTTCGCCAGAGATGGGGAGCGTCTTGCCAACGCAAATCGCAACGCACAGCGCCCGCCAGGTCCCATCCATGCGAGATATTCCATCCGAAGGCGCTTGCGGTGGCCACCAAATCGTGCGCCTGCGCCAAATTTCCGGCCAAGTGGAAGACCGGCAATTCCGCCCCGCGTTTTGACGTTGTTTCCATGCGCAGCGAATCGCCGGCGGTTCCGAAAGTTAACGAGACCGGCGAAAGCGCGGCGACGCCGCGGTCGTAATGAAAGTCCACATTTCCGACATGGACGGGAACGCGCAAGCGCGGACTGGCGACGTCCGTTTGCTGAATAGCGAGAGACAGCGCGGGGGTCTCCGATGCAGAGCCGGGAGAAATGAATTGCAGGGCCGCAAATCCCCGAAGGGAGACATCGTCAGCAACATTCGAATGAAACGCCCTGAACCAAGCCAGAGCGTCATTCAGGTCAATTATTGACGAACGGACACCGTAAGAAATGGCCGGAGTATTTGGTGCCGTGCCGGGCGGAGAAATCCAGGAAAGGACCGCAGACGCATTGGCGTGCGAATGCGGACCTTCAATTGACACGTCGTTCAAGAGCAGGATAGGTTGGGCGGGATTCCAATCCATTTTGGCAATCACGTTCACCGATGGATTATCGGGACGGAGTGCGAGATCCCAGCGATGAAGCTGCCTGAGTTCGGCGCGCGTCTGAACACTCCAGCCGTCTTCTTCCGCGTCCGAAGTGCGAACATTCATCATCAGGGTGAGAATTCCGCGCACACCGTAGTCGGAGCTGCGGGCCAAGCGCAGAACGTCAGACATAGAAGCATCGTTCCAGGAGGCGCTCAGTTCCGCGGGACGCAAGCGTGAGGAAGTGCCTCCCATTTGTCCGCTTAGGTGAAGAACGCCGGCTTGCTGGACAATCACGGCGGCGCGCGTCGGGATGGCTTCCAGATCCATGGTCCATCGGCCGGGGCCGGCAGGCTCGACGTAACCGGTAACACCGACTAGTGCAAAAGGAAGCTTCTCTTCTCCGCGCTTGAAATTGATTCGGCCGGAATCTATTTCAATCCGCCTGAACCGGACGGCCGGGGCGGCAGGCGCTGGAACATTGGGAGTTGCAGAAGACGGAGGCTTGGGCAGCCATTCAGCAAGGTTCCAATCCCCGTCCGAGTTGCGGACTAAATTCAGGCTGGGATGCTCCAATGAGACGGTTCCGAGCTGGAGACGTCCCAGCAGCAGACCCTGCCAACGGAGACGCACGGTGAGCGATTCAGCCCTAAGAAAATATTCGTGACCGAACCGCGGGTCTTCACCGAAAGTTACCGATTCGGCTCGCAGCGTGGGACCGTCCAACAGTGTGAAGTTATAGCTAGCGACTTCCACCGGTCTGCCGAAAACGAGCTCGAGTCGCGCCGTTATTTTTTTTTGCAACGGTGTGAAACGAACCAGCAGGGAGACTGCGGCGCCCACTAACCATACAAGAACCAGAAAGAGCAGAACCCACTTTGGCCACCGGGTCCAGCGGGGCAGCCGGGACGCGACCGGCGGGATCGTTTGTGCAGGAGCTTCGGGATGGGAGAGCGTGCTTGCCACGGGCAGTTTTTTTTAGCTGAACCCGCCAGCTAATGGACCTCGTGCATCATACGCCGCCAACGCGTGCGCGCGGGAATACGGAGAATATTTTGTCCCGCGGCCCGCAGCGTTCCGAGGAGATTTCGCCTAGCGTAATCGGAAGGACTAGCCTCCACGGACCAGTAAATCATCACCGGCCGGCCCATCACGGCGCCGCGATCCACGAAACCCCAATAGCGGCTGTCCCAACTGCGATCGCGATTATCTCCCATCACGAAATACTTGCCAGCCGGAACCACCAGCTCGCCGTGTTGGACGTGGCTGAGAATTTGTTCCGCCCATTCCGGGCGAAGTCCGATTTCGGCGAAATAGCGGCCCGCGGGCGGAAAATTGTCACCAAAGGGATCTTCATAAGCTGCATCGTGAACCACGTACGGCTCGTTCTGGAGATCGTCATTCACATAAACATGCTGGTTAATGATACGCACGTGGTCGCCCGGCAAACCGACCACACGCTTCACGTAATGCGGGTGATCGTCGAATGGAAATTTGAAGACGATGATATCTCCGCGCCGGATTGCGCGATAGGGAAGGATTCTCTCGTACCACGCACCCTGGCCTCCAAAGATAAATTTGTTCACCAACAGATGATCCCCGATTAGAAGGGTTGGCTCCATCGACTGAGAAGGAATCTTGAAGGCCTGAACGATGAAGGTGGTGCCGAAAAGGGCCAGGAGAACGGTGACCAGCAGCGATTCCCCATATTCCGCGAACGAGCTGCGTTTCGCCAATGGCCTAGCTGGCGCAGACGCGGGAATTGAAACTGCGCCGGGCGGCCCTGGTTCGGTAATGTCTACTTCCATGAAACTCCTTGATTAGATTCCGTTGGCCGACTCGAGAATTTCCAGGGCCAAACTCGCCGATCGCTGTTCCGCTTCTTTCTTGCTCAGACCTTCCGCTGCAGAGAGCCTTTTACCTGCGTGCCAGACTTCGACTTCGAAAGTCTTTTGATGCTCGGGGCCTGATTCACTGCGGACGCGGTACTCTACGGGAGGCAGGCCGCGCTGCTGGAGCCATTCCTGCAAAGCGGATTTATCGTCGGCGCGTTCCAATCCGAAGGCGTGGCTCGCAAGCGCAGGGACTAGCAGCGTGCGTTGAAGGAAAGATACCGCCGCGCTCAGACCGGCGTCGAGATAGATGGCGCCGAGAATTGCTTCATAGGCGTCGGCCAGAAGCCTTTTTTTGTCGCGACCGCCCGTTTTCTCTTCACCGGGCCCCAGCCGCAGGTGATCGCCGAGCTTTAACTGCTTGGCCGCGGCGTAAATCGAGGAAGCGCTGACCAGCCGCGCCAAACCCTTGGAAAGCTTCCCGGAATCCCATTCGGGAAATGTGCGGCAAAGCTCTTCGCTCGCAACCAAGCCAAGAACGCGATCGCCTAAGAATTCCAGGCGCTCGTTATCGGTATCGTTGGAGTTCTGCCGATGCGAACGGTGGATCAGCGCGCGCTCGAGTTCCAGCGTGTCCTTAAAACGATGACCGAGGATCGCCTCGAGTTCTTCGCGCTCCTGTGCGGTCATGGCTTCGGTTGTCTCACTTCGGCGGAGCTGGCTGCGTGGCGGCCTGTTTCTTCGCCTCATCCGCTTTCTGTTTGCAACGGTCCGCCAGGCCGCCTGGAATCTGCGCGCATTTTTGAAACGCGTCTGTGGCGTCGCCAAATCGCTTCAATGTTTGCAGTCCGATACCCATGACGTAGAAATCGGTCGGGTCCGGAACAGATGCAAGCTTTTCTCCCTGCTGCAGCTCGGTGACTGAATTGGCAAAATCCTGTTTTCGAAAGTCAACCAATCCAAGGCCGGAATGGGCTTGGGATAATGCGTCATTCTTGGCCTTGGCAAACTGATCATCGGTCATATTCGGAGGCTTGGGCAGGGTGGGAAGTAACTCGAGGGCGTGTTTTTCCTGCGCCTCCGCTTTGTTCAAGAGGCGCTCGGCGTCCAGGCCATTGGGATCAATGTTGTGCGGAATTACCCAGCCTTCCAGGACCAGCACGCTAACGTCATCTGGATTCAGCGCGAGCGCTTTATCCGCGGCATCGTACATTTTGCTGAGCTGCTGCTTATTGAAGTAATCCTGCATCAGCCGGGAATAGACAACTTCCGAGTACTTGCTCTTAGGGTATTTCGCGACGAAGTCTTCGCCCATCTTGATTCGAGCGTCAGCTTGCTGCGGCGTATTCGCGTCGTAAAAGGCTTTGTAGGCCTTCTCTTCTTCGGGATCGACTTTGGGCGCTTCCGCGGGAGCCTGCTGGCCATTTTGCGCGGCCGGCGCTGGGCCCGTCTTGGCCGGCGGCGCTTGCTGTTGTTGCGGTGGTTGTTGCTGATACTGTGCGCCAGTGGGCTGCGCCACAGCTAAACCCAGTGCGAAAAGGGCCGTTGCGATGATTGCGTTTCGGCTTGAGTGCAGAATCATTTTTCACCTTCCCTAATTGATTTCCCGAGCACGTCTTCAACGGCCTGGGTTAAGGATTATGTGACGCGTTATTATTTTCCGTCGCGTGCGAACTATAAGGTGAATCCAGGCCGCGTTGCGCCGCGGCGCGCGCGTTTTCGGGAGAGCCGTTAATCGCCAAAGCCGCCCGGTATTCCGTGACCGCTTCGTCGCGTTCATCCTCCAGATCGTGAATGCGCCCGAGGTATACGTGCGACCACGCGAGGATAGCAGGATCGGCCGTCGATGCAGGGGCCGGCGGCGCGGATGCCGCTGACGCCGCGGACGCGGACGTGGACACGATCTGTTCGAATAATTCCTGGGCGCGTTGTCCTTCGCCGGAAAGTATTGCTGCAACAGCCAGTCCGTACACCGCGCGCGGCTCGTTTGGATATTTCTCCAAAATTTTCTCGAATGTGGCCGAGGCAGCCGCGGCGTCCTTTAGCGCGATTTGATGATCCCCTTCCGCCAGCAAGCGATCGAGCTCGGCCGACTCCGTTTGCGGCGTCGCCGCCTGCTCCGGCTCCGGCGCTGCTTGCACCGGCGCGAAAGCGAAATCTTTCAGGCGCTTTTCTTCCGTGGACAGGTCAATAGCGGCCATGATGTCGGGGAAATAATACGTCATGGCGGGCGCGGCCTTTTCAAACTTTTGAAGCTGAGCGACGAAAGGACGCACGAGTATAAAGCCCGATTTGTCGTTCTCGGCCATCGCCGCTTCGAGCTTCTCCGGCGCGAGACGGCGCAAACGCAATTCGACCGCTTTGATCAAGCATTCGTCGGTGAAAGCGATAAAGTCGGTGCGGTACTCGGTCGGAAGCCGCGGCGCGCGCGCTGCGATGTTGAGCAGGGAGGTTTTGCGTTCCACTTCCTTGCGGTAGCGCAGAGGCAGAGGATCGAGCATGAAGTGCAGGTAGGCGTGCTGGATTTCGTCGGCTGGAATTTGCGAGGTGGAACCCACGGCCATGGCGTAGTGATTCCCCATATTTCGAAAATTGGTGCGGGCACCGACGAGCGGCTCGACGTAAACGGTGAAGGTGCGGCCTTGCGTGGGCTTCAGGATTTCGCGCAAGTAGCCGTTTGATACGGTGACGACGCGCCGCACAATCGGTTGATATCGCGCAATTGCGCGGTGGTACTCGGGCTCGATCTGCGCCCAGCGAATATCGAGATGGGCTTCGTGGTAAAAAGCAGCGAGAATTTTCTGGAAACCTTCCAGTGCGCCCACGTCCGGTGGAAGAAGGTCCAAATCCGCTTTATAGCGAAAATCGGGAGGCGGGCCAATGACCATTGCAAAAGTGATGTAACGCGAAAGTGTTTCCGCTGGGTCGGCCAGAACGTGATCACGATAAAATTCGCGTAGCGCTTCCGTCGCGGGGCCGTGAAGATTCAGGAGCTCACCGCGTAGGGCCAGCCGCGAAGGCATTTCTGCGAGGGTGTTTTCGTCCGCGTTGAAACCGGCCGCGTCGAGCGCGCACATGGTTGCAAATAGTTGCTGGCTGGCTTCTACCGTGATTTCACTGGTGTATTCCTGTATCGGCGGCGCTTGAGCGGGAACACGCGCCGGAGCCTGCGCGCAAACTTGAGGGACGGACCCGAGGCTCGCGACGAGCATAGCCACGCAGCCATAAAATGGAATGGACGGCTGAAAAAATCTTTGGATGGCCAGACTCCTCACGCGTTCATCATTCATTGGCAGCGGCCGCTCCGCGTTTCAAGCGCCTGCCATCGATTATCAAACACTGAAACTGTAGCGGTCGGTCACCGCGTAGTCAAGAAAACGCGCGGTGCGGATTAGGGAGGAAGTAATCGAAAATCTTATCCGTGGACGCGGACTTCGCTGAAGCTCAAGAGAACGCGGCCACCGCCAGTGGGGCGTCCGAAACTGAGCTCGGGGCGGAAACGCGAAAACAAGAGAACTTGATCGATCTGATGTTTTACCGCGTCGTCACTGGGCCCGGAGAGAATATTGTAAGACACCACTTCACCGGAGGAGTTTAGAGTTGCTTCCAGAACCAGCACGCCAGAATCGGGATCGCCTTCTGTTGCTACGACTCCCGGTACTGGAAATGGCGCCAGGCTCTCCAGTCGCGCTGGTTGAACCAGGTTCAACGGCAAATCGTTCTCGACTATTCCCATGGGAACGCCGACCAGGACGTTACCGACCACCAGAACAAAGACAACCAGCGCCGTGAGGATTCCACCCGTCGCGGGAACGGCGAGCGGCCTGAAAATATCCTGGAAGGATGAGAGCGCGCGCGACCAGGACCGCCGGAAACCCACCCACGGAGAAACAGAATGCGCTGCTTGCACGCGGATGCGCATAGCTAAATCAGAAGGCGCGGCAACCGGTTCAACACTGGCCAGGCACACAGACAGGCGGCGGTAACTTTCCAGCAGATCCCGGCAATTTCCACACTCGTGCAGATGCTCGCGAACGATGGCATGATCGTCCAGGGGAATGGCGCCGTCATAGTATCCCGGCAGGCGTCGGGCAACGTCGTGGCAATTCATTGGGCGCCTCCGTGCCTTTTGGTCGCGTAAGTTAAAGACTGCACGGGCATCAATTTTGAAGGAGATGGAGCCATGCGGACGGTTGCAGTTGTGCGCTGTAAGAATTCCGGTGCATGCGCCCCCGGATTGCTCCGTTCGTCGGATTCCGCAGCCCTCGAAGCGTGAAGTACGGGATCGAGGATCTCGCGAAGAATCCGGCGGCCACGCAAGATACGCGATTTCACCGTGCCGGTTGATACTTCCAGGACTTCCGCTACCTCTTCGTAAGACAAGCCTTCGAGGTCCCGTAAAATAACCGCGCTACGAAACACGTCCGGCACTTGCGCCAGCGCTCGGCGAACTACCGCTTGCATCTCCGCAGCCTCCACTTGTTCCAGGGGAGTCGCTTCCAGATCTTTCAAATCAAGCGCCGGATTCCTGCCTTCCACATCGGCATCGATTGAAACCTGCTGACGATGATGACGCCAGCACCAGCGGCGATGGTTCAATGCCTGCCGGACCGAGATGCGATATAGCCAAGTCTTCAAAGAGCTCCCCTGCCGGAAGCCGCGAATACCACGAAACGCTCGGAGGAAAACCTCTTGCGTGACGTCAGCGGCGTCAGCCGAGTCAGAAAGAATGCCATAGATCAAGTTGTACACCCCGGCGTGATAATAGGTGACCAGCCAGTCGAATGCCGCGTCGGACCCCGCCTGAAGCTCGGTGACTAACCCAGCTTCGTCGCGTCCCCACGGCAATATTTGTGCTAGGTCGGACATGCCTTTCGCCGGTCTCCCTTTAGGCCGTGTCCCTACTGTGTTTAGACACCGATTCGCCCTGTTTTGTTACCCAGCATAGCAGAAATAAACGCGGACGGTATCCGCCGAAAGTACTACTTCTGCCGGTAGCCCGGCTAGCCGCAAGTGAATGAAAATATGAGAGAAGAAGGATCTGGGCTTGTCTGATCACCGCAAACTGGATGAACCAAACCTGCAATCTTCGGCACAAAACAGATGAAAATCGGATGGGGAATTCTCGGAAACGCGCAGCTAATTTGTCAGTGATATGGTGGAGCCGGCGGGGTTCGAACCCGCGACCTCCTCGATGCCATCGAGGCGCGCTCCCAACTGCGCTACGGCCCCACGGAATGCAAATACTCCTGCAGCTTTTATAGCATCTTGCGAATGCGACCGTCAAACAACTCCCTTACAATGGGATCTACTACGCAACGCAATGTTAGAGGAGTTGAACAAAGCCCGCGTCGCTATGATCAGGACAATTACACGACGCCAGATGTCGAAGATGCTGCTAACCGCTGGGACGGGCACGCTGGCATTGGGACACTACACCTGGCGCGTCGAACCCCCATTGGCTCGGGTTCACCCATTCTTTACCCCTCACCGGCCTTCCAAGCGAACTTGAAGGTTGCACTCTCGCACAGATTAGCGACCTGATTCGCTGTCTTCCAGCCGCGAGGTTCAGTCGTAATTGGACCCAACTGCGTGGTGGAACCAGGTGTAGCCAACAGTAAAAGTAAAGGTCCCGTTGTATCCGGGATTATGCGGGCCGAGGCTCGCGCTCGATAAATGTCCGAACTCGACTTCAAACAGTAGCGCTCGCTTCGGTTTCACAAATACATGCGCTCCGAACGCAGCTCCCGGCGTGAAATTGATCTGCGAAGTATCTCCGGGTGGAATATTGCTTCTGCTAAAAACTATACCGCCCTCGGCGGCAAAATACGGAACAATTTTCTTTCCGCTCGTAAAATTCCATTTCCAAATCGCCGGTTTTATGCTGCCTCCATACACCGCGCTGTTGGGAGGGAACACAACGTAGATCGGCATCACCTCCACAGCCCACTCGAAATTGCCGCGAAAAATTCCGGAGAAGTGGTCCGAAGTAAGCACGCGTCCGGCTCGCCCGCCCGCATAAAAGAACTGAGTGTTATCGGATTTGCCCAAGCCGATTCCGCCGCCTGTGAAAAGGCCCAACTCCCAAGTACCTTTTTGAATAGGATTCTCAGGCGCTTGCGCGGCGATTGTGGAACACGAAAGAAGCAACAAAACAAAAACGCCAAAAACCTTCATGCACCCTCTCCGGTTTCTCGTTCGCCGGAAGAACCTCGGTCGGCAAACATGCCGCTGGCTCCCAGAGTCCAAGATTTTGAATCCTGCTGAGACTAAGGCTACTTCGGTTTGCGGTCAAGGCGCGAGCGTACCGACATTCAACTTCAGAAAGAATAAAGGATTTTCCCCTTCGTGCAGTTTAGAATAGCCGCCCTATGCCAAAAATAACTTTCCTCGGCGCTGCCGGTACGGTAACTGGATCGAAATATCTGGTTGAAGCCGGCGGCAAACGCCTGCTGGTAGATTGCGGACTTTTTCAAGGTCCGAAGGAACTGCAGCAACGCAACTGGAATAACCTCTTAATTGATCCAGCGAGTATCGACTGGGTTCTGTTGACGCACGCGCATCTCGACCACACCGGCTATATCCCGCGTCTGGTGCAAAACGGATTTCGCGGGCCGATTTATTCCAATGCGGCAACGCACGAATTGTGCCAATTGCTTCTGCTAGATTCGGCGCACCTGCAGGAAGAAGATGCGCAGTACGCTGCCAAGAAAAATTACAGCTCGCATAAGCCTCCGCTTCCACTTTACACCGTGGCCCAAGCGCAAACTTCTCTCGAGCGGTTCCGTGAAATTCCGCGCGCTGACGCTTTTTCGATCAGCCCGCAATTTTCTGTACGGCCCCACGACGCAGGCCACATTCTCGGCTCGTCATGGCTGGAGCTGACCATCACGGAGAACGACAAACAGACGCTCGTCGTTTTCTCCGGTGATGTGGGCCGCTACGACCAGCCCATTCTGAACGATCCCGAATCGCCAACTCACGCCGATTTTCTGCTTTGCGAATCAACCTATGGTGACCGCGACCATCCAACCGGTTCCGTGCCGGATGCGCTGGCCGACGTCATCAACAGAGTGGCAAAGCGCGGCGGCGCAATCGTAATTCCTGCCTTTGCTGTGGGACGAACGCAAACTCTGATGTATTACGTCCGTGAGCTATTGGAGCAAAAACGCATCCCGGCCCTGCCTGTTTACGTCGATAGCCCCATGGCGATCAACGTCACCGACATTTACGTGAAGCATAAGGAAGACCACGACGTGGATTTCGTGCAGCAGGAGGAGCGAGGCAATCGCGATCCTTTGAACGTTATGAACGTCCACATGACCCGCTCGGTTGAAGACTCAAAGAAAATAAACGAAGTGGTTGCACCGTGCATCATTATTTCGGCAAGCGGAATGGCCAACGGCGGGCGAATCCTGCACCATCTGGCGCACCGGCTTCCCGATTCGCGTAGCGCCGTTTTGCTGGTCGGTTATGAGGCGGAAGGCACCGGAGGCCGGGCGCTGGCGGACGGCGCACAGTATCTTCGCATTCACGGCCAGGAAGTGCCGGTGCGAGCCGAGATCGTGAAGATCGATCAGCTATCGGCGCATGCAGGGCGAAGTGAACTCCTGCGCTGGCTTTCAAGGATCACTCTGCCGCCGCGCCAAACGTTCCTGGTACACGGAGAACCCAACGCACTCGAGTCGTTTCATGGGGCGATAACCAGCAAATTTAACTGGCCGGTAACCGTTCCCGAATACCTGCAGGCGTTTGATCTGGATTCGAAATGAGCGTGGCGGCGGCATTCGGGAGCTTATTCAAACAAATCACCAGAATTGCGCCGGGCTTCTCTTACCGTCGCATGCCCTCTCCAAACCAGTCGGGGTGGAGGTACCGATGCGCCGACTCGGCCTCACAATCTTTCTACTAGCGTTAGGTTTGCTTGTCCCGGCGAACGCGCGTGCCCAAAATCGCGTAACGGCGTCAGGCAATGTGTAGTTCCAAGACCAATCCCATCCTGCGGCAAATGTTCGGGCGACCTTGAGCAATTCCAAACATTTGAACTCGCCGCGGAGGCCACGGCCGGATCCGGGAGGTTTCGATTTTCAGCGCTAGAGCGCGGAACGTATACGGTCGGCATCAAGGTGTCCGGATACGCGCCGGTGACCTGGGGAGTGGACATGAATTTTGCCTCTGACCGAGGCAGTTACGCGAGCCAGTACAGCAAGAGATCGGAACGAATAATTTTACTGCCGCTGTCATCGCTCAGTAAAACCGCGAATCATCTGCTCAAGAATCGCTCGAAATGAATTCGGATGCGCGCGCATCTGCCGATATTGCGGTACCGCATAATTGTGAAAGTTCCGGGGCACAGCGCCATTGAACTCCGGTTCCCGCAGCCGTTTGAACTGGGAATATGATCGAGCTGTTTCGGAAGGCTCTGCTGTTACGCAGTCTGAGGCAGAGCAGGGTTTTGCGTGAAAGCCGGGATTTCAGTGAGGTTAAATCCCAGCACAAACACCGGGTGCGGCGCGCCGCGGCCCCAACGAGTGAGATCCCACTTCGCGCGGAGAAACTTAACCTCAGGTTTTAGCCTCAGGTCCAGGACCTGGCGAGTTTCGCCGCGGTAGAAGCGCTGCGGCATTTTCAACAAAGGCAATTTGCCAAACTCCTGGCCGTCTGCCGAGCCCCATACGGAAATATCCACTGATTCTTGTTCGATTTGATCGGTGATGAACATCGTGCACATAAATGTGCGCGTTTCGCTAGCCGCAATTTCGTAGGACTGCCCTTCCCCATTCGCGGTAAGGCGCGTGCCGGGCGAAATCAGATCGAGTCTCATGTCCGTGGACCTCGGTACACTAAAATCTCGCGGATTCTAGCACAGGCGGTCGCGCTTTACTTCCGTCGCGCGCCCGAGCCGGTTTTTAGTTTGGCGAGCCGCTCGGCGGCAGCTTGAAACGTTTTTTCCGTTTTGCAAAACGTGAAGCGCAAATGCGTTCGGCCATGTGCGGGATTTTGGTAGAAGCTGGAACCCGGTACCGCGGCAACACCAATTTCTTTCACTAAATACTTCGCAAACGCGACGTCATCCGAGAATTCGAAGGGTGAAATATCGGTCATGATGTAATACGCGCCACGCGGCTTGAAGCATCGAAATCCGGCATCGGTGAGAATCCCCAGCAGGCGATCGCGGCGCACCGTGTATTCGCTTGCCAGAGTGTCGTAATAATCCTGCGGGAAATGCAAGGCGGTAGCGCCCGCTTCCTGCAGCGGAGCAGCGGCTCCCACCGTCAGAAAATCGTGGACCTTGCGAATCCTGGACGTGACTTCGGGAGGCGCAACGGCCCAGCCCACCCTCCAGCCAGTGACACTATAGGTTTTTGAAAGCGCGTTAATCGTGATGGTGCGCTCGCGCATGCCATCGAGCGCGGCTATGGAGACGTGCTGCGCTCCGTCGTACAACATGTGCTCGTAAATTTCATCGGTGACGGCGAAGGCGTTCCAGCGCGCGCAGAGATCGCGAATCTGCTCGAGCTCCGCGCGCTCAAATACCTTTCCTGTTGGATTGTTTGGCGTATTTAAGATGATCGCTTTCGTACTTGGACCAAAAGCGGCGGCCAATTCCCGCGGATCGAAACTCCAATCCGGCTCGCGAAGTTTCACGAATCGCGGCTGCGCTCCAGAAAGGATTGCATCCGGCCCATAATTTTCATAGAACGGTTCGAAGACCACTACTTCGTCGCCCGGATTCACGATGGCCATCAAGGCCGACATCATCGCTTCGGTAGAACCGCAACAAACCGTAATCTCGCGCTCGGGATCCACTTCCACGCCTTGCGTGCGCGCGAATTTTTCGGCGACAGCGTTGCGCAACGATTTCGCGCCCCAGGTGATGGCGTACTGGTTGATGTCGGCGGCAATAGCTTCCTGCGCCGCGCGCTTGATTTCGATGGGAGCGGGAAAGTCTGGAAATCCTTGCGACAGATTGACGGCTCTATATTGAATAGCCAGCCGCGTCATTTCGCGGATTACGGATTCGGTGAATTGCGCAGTCTTCGAAGAAAGTTCAGGGCTGGCGCTTGCGGTTCGCGGCGAGTTTGACGGGCTCATTTTTCTGGCCACCGTATAGCTTGCGATAAATGTCGGCGTTGCGCGTGACTATTTCCACGTACTCGCGCGTCTCAGTGAACGGGATCGAATCCACAAATTCCGCAAGGTCACGATACGATTGCCCTGCGGTCCACGAATTAACGCGATCTTCACCAGCATTGTACGCGGCTAGCGCCGATTCAACACTTCCGAAATCATTTTTCAGACCCGCTACGTACGTGGTGCCAAGCCTTACGTTGTAGTCCGGATCAAAAAGTAGCGCATGAGAATATTTGACCTTGGATTTCTTGGCCATTTGGCGCGCCGTTTTCGGCAGAAGCTGCATTAGACCGAAGGCGTTAGCGCCGGAATGCGCCTCCGGCTCGAAAGCCGATTCCTGGCGAATCAGGCCAGCGGTTAGCATCGGATCAATTCCTGCGTGCGCGGACCATTGCCGGATCGAGGTCCCGAACGGAAGCGGATAGGCGGCCATCCAGACGTCGCGGGGGACCTGATCGAAGGGGCGCGCATCCAGTTGCGGATAAATTTGCCGCACGGTGACGATGGCGGCGCCGACATGCCCTGCGGCCACCGCGGCTTGTGCAGCTTCCAACAAAAGTCTCGGTTCGCCGGTGGATGCATACGCAGCGCGAAGTTCCAGTTCAGCGGAAGCGTCAAATGCGATCGAGTGCAGCGCATCCGCGCGGGCCTGTCGTTCGCTTGCTGCGGCTGGAATCGTGCCAAGCGGCTGCGCCGGAAGCACCGGCGGAACTTTAGCCAACACATCCGCGTTGGTAACTGGTCCAGCGCCAAGCGAACGCATGCGCGTTACCGCTAAGCTTTGAAAATAATTTTGGGGATAGCGTTCTTGCAATTTAGCGTAGTACCCGCGCGCCAGCGCCGGATCCCCCGCTTCTTCCGCCAGTCGGCCTAGCCAATATAAAGCGTCGGAGGTGAACTGCGAGCCCGGAAACCGGCGGAGATGTCCGGTCAGCAGATCGCTCGCGTTGGGCTGGCGCTTGAGCACGGCAACCCAAGCCACGCGCCAGTCCGCTGGCTTGGCATCCGCCATCATCGGGAAATTATCGGCCAGGCGTTTGTAGTACCTTGCCGCGCGATCGCGATCAAGTTGCACCCAATAATAATTGCCGGCCAAAAACAAAGCGGCTTCGGCCCACTCGCTAGCGGGAGCGCGCGATACTGCTGATTCAACGGCTGTCGCCATTTCGGCTTCACGCTGCAGCGGGCGATACCACTGCGCCAGGGCGAAAAGCCTTTCGGCGTCCACATCGGGGTCGCCGACCTGCAGATTGATTAGCGCAGTGGGCGCGGTGCCCAGTTGCACCTCGCATTCCAGTACGCGCAATGCGGCGCGCTCGCGTTCGGCGCCGGAAAGTTGCGACACCAGGTGCGAATACTCGTTGCGCGCATCGCCCCACTGCTTCGCGCCGAAAAGTATCGCAGCGTGCGCGGCTTGTTGATCGAGCGGAATCGGCGGAATTTGTGCGCCGGCCTTGCTACTACGGAGAAAATCCAATTTCTGGCCGGCCTCGCGAGCCTGTTCGCTCGTCGGGTATTGCAAGAAAATTGACTGGTAATCCTTCCCCGCCTCTGCTTGCTGGCCTGATTGCTCGCGAGCTTCGCCACGCAGGAAAAGAAGAGCGGGACGCTGGCCGGTCAGCGCGTACCCATCGAGCGCTGACAGCGCTTCTGCCGGCTGGTTCAAAGCAAGCGCGGCGGTACATATTCCTTGCAGCGCCTGTTCCGTCATCACCGAGCCGGGGTATTTTTCGCGAAACTCCTTGAGCTGAGCTAGCGCGTCCATGTCGTGGCTTAGCGCGATATTTGTCTCCGCGCTCCAAAACAGCGCATAGTCGCTCAGTAACGGATCGCTTTCCGCGCGAGCCAGCCATTTGGCGGCCTCTTGGTAATGGGCCTTGTTGTAATCGTAATAGCCGAGCGCCAAAGCGGCGCGCGTCCCGAGCGATCCGGAAGATTTCTGCATGGCCAACGCGCTAAGGCGCGCATAGGCCACCGTGGGATTTTTCTGTTTTAGCGCCCGCGTCAATTGTTCGAGCTGTTTTTGGTTGGGTGCGGAAGCGAGAGCTTTTTTCTCCGCCGTCTTCGGTTTTGCGGTGTCGGTAGGGGTTGCTGCAAAAAGGCTAAGAGAAAAAGCCAGGCAGGCTGCCGCCGAAACAACAATTCGCACGGCGAATTTCATCCCTGCCTTCCTAGTGCCGTAGAACCGGCGAGGGATAAGGATATTCTCCGAGGGTTTTAATGTCACCCTCACCGAGGATTTCCACCATCCAGTGATGAAAGTAGTCCACCGGATGGTCCTGAATCGCGCGGAAGCGGCGGTCGTATTCTTTGCGGGCTTTATCAATTTCTCCACGCAATCTGTGACAGATGTCTTGGTGCTCGCGGCCCAGTTTAACCTCTTTCGGGCGCAATAATTTGATGTCTTGCATGGAAACTTTGGCTGCTCGATTCGCGCGCCGGTGCAATTCCTTCATTTCCGAAGACAGGCTCGCGACATCGAACGCGGCAACTTCCGGCTCCAGCGGGATCGCCGTGGCTTTGGACTCTGTCGCGGGCTCATCGAGCGGCACATCCTCTGGGACCATCGTGCCGGCGGGCATTTCGGCGGGTTCTTCGGCCCACTCAGACTCATATTCCGGCTGGGCATCGGCAACCGGCAGCGGTGCGGGCGTTTCGGCTTCCTCCACTTCAACAGGCGCTGCTGCTGCTGGCTCTTCCTCTTCTTCGACTTCCACAGTTGCAGATGCAACCGCGCCGGTTCGCGTACCGGAGCCGGCTTCCTCGCGCGGGTTAAGCGCCACGGCAACAAAGTTTGAAAGCACGGAGAGCCCGGCAGCGAGTGCTGCGGCTGACGTTTGCGCACGCAGAAGCGCCGGCAGGGCATTGCTTGGACGGCTCGAAGAGCAGGCCGCAACCAGGTCGGCGTAAGCGTGGTGCAGCTCATCGGCGGTGCGCTGTAGGGGCGCGAGATTATCGCGAAGAGCGCGCGAAACCGCCTCTTCCAAAGCTTGTTCGAGCGAATTTTTCCTGGCTGCCAAGAGATCTCTACCTCTTTGGATTATGGAAACGGTGGTACAGGGTGTCAACTGGCATTCCGCCAGCGCGTTCCTGAAGCAAAAAACGACTTTTGCGGCTGTCCGTCAACGAAAGAGGTCACCGCGAAGCCCAGCAATGAGCCATAGCTTCTAAAACCCTGCGCCGCCGGAAGAGCTGCTCGATTGCTGTGGTAGGATGCCGCTAGCTCGCGAACAATCATGAATCCCACGTTATCCTTCTGGAAAACGTTTCCACGGAAATCCACTTTCGTTTTCCTGGCGGGAGTCTTCTTTACCTTCAGCACCGTCGGAATTGCCAGTGACTTGGAGGAGATGGGCCGCCAGCCTGCTCTTCGCTACATACTAATGGTTCTGATATCCGGCGTCTTCACCGCCATCTATGCCGCCGCCGGCCTTGTTTTTCGTAAGAAGATGTGGAAAGCCTTCTTCCCAATTTTTGCCGTCCATATGCTGCTGATAAACCTGCTGCATTATTGGCTGCCTTCCTTTCCACCTCTGGTCGTCATGAACGCCGCCGATGTTGCCCATCTGCAAAGCAGGCTTATATTCGACGCGAGAGGCCTATTAATTGCGACCGCGTTGGGCTATTCCTGTTTCGTGTACGTGTTTGTTAGCGAAGGCCGGCGCTACTTCCGTGTCCACGCAGAAATGGAACTGGCTGCGGAGATCCACCATATCCTCGTCCCGCCCATCGACACGAAAATCGGAGAATTTGAATTCTATGGCCGTTCGGTGCCCAGCGGCGAAGTGGGTGGTGACTTGATCGACGTGTTCCAGAACAATTCCGGCTGGATTGCTTACGTCGCTGACGTGTCGGGCCACGGCGTCGCGCCGGGCGTGGTGATGGCCATGGTGAAAAGCGCCGCCCGCATGCAAATTTCATCCGGCGAAAAAAGCTCTGAACTCCTCGGACGTCTCAACTCCGTTCTGCTGCCCATCAAGAAGCCCGACATGTTCGCGACCTTCGCCTACCTCGCCTGGAACGGCGATCGTTTGGAATATTCGCTGGCGGGCCATCCCGCGATCCTGCACTACCACGGCGCTACAAATAATATCTCCGACGTTTCGTGCCTCAACATGCCGCTGGGAATGTTCGAGCAGCAAAACTTTGACACTGCGTCAGTGCATTGCGCTGCGGATGATTTGTTTCTGATTCTCACTGACGGCTTGCTGGAAGTTACCAACGCAAAGGGCGAAGAGTTTACCTTGACCGGCATCAAGCCGGTCATGCTCGCGCATGCCGCTGACCCGCTAGAGGCAATTTTCCAGGCCATCCTGGACGCCGTCCATCGCCACGGACCCGCCGCCGATGACCAGTCGATGTTGCTGGTGCGCTGCCACCGCACTGCCTGATCGGTGGCAAAGCGGTCTTCGCCCGGGCCATTTCTTTAATCTGGGATTTTCTGTGGCACTAAATTCACGGGTGAATTTGGCGCTCGCCCGCGCGGGATGGTAAACTATGAACTCCCAAGGGGGCGACACGGTTTCGACGGAAGTTGTCGCGGCCCGAAGGCATGCCGGGACCCACCTACCCGTAATAGGGTGGAACAACACAACTGGCAACTCACAGTTGGCACTCGCAGCCTAACTTAAATTAGGCTACGCGCTTCCTCAGGCGTCACCTACGCGTTTGAGATGAGGCGTCACACAGTAGGCTGGTTGCCGCGTTTCGGTCCGTAATGCGGCGGCGAGATCATCGGACTAGTTGCAGGCGCGTCTTGCCCGCTCTGAGCGCTTGCGACGAAAAAATCGGAACGGGCTAAGCATGTAGTCTTCGCGTTGCAAGGCTTCTCGGACGGGGGTTCGACTCCCCCCGCCTCCAAATTAACGCATTAGAATTAGAATCAGTGAATTACGACAGGTAGTGGAGGTTAATCCTCGCTGCGCGGCCAATGGTTTTCAGCCTTAGATCAGAGTAGAGCGGTCACCGGTTGCGCCGAATATGGTTATTGGAGACCGGGTGCCAATCTAAGCTGTACCAGTAATTCGAACCTCGACCAGGCCATCAATCTCATTCTGTTGGCCGCACTTCTGGAGGAAGGCGTCCGTCGCAAGTCACTTTCTTCCCCACACCGGAGCTCTACCTCTCGCGCAGTCCTGCCGAACGGCAGATGCCGATCATGACGGTTGGTAAACCGTCAATCGAGGGTTTCTCAGGCCATGTCGCCATTCGCTGACATTGAGAACTGTCGCCGTTCGCTGACATTACGTTCCACCCATCGCGTGTGGGATCAGGGCCCATCCGCTTTGCGCCGCCTGAGAGCATAAGACGTGCTGCGGCCGCCTTCCGCGCTGCGGATGAGAATTCCCCGTTCGACAAGATCCTGGATATCTCTTGTCGCGGTGTCCTGCGACGACGACGTCAGCTTCGCCCATTTCGTAGTCGTGAGTTTTCCTTCGAAGCCGTCCAGCAGGCGGTTGAGAACGCTGCGCTGCCGTTCATTGACCGGCGACTGGCTAATGCTCTCCCAAAATCGTGCCTTCTCCAGTACGCTGCCGAGCAGTGTGCCCGCGCCGTCGATCGCGCGGCCGAGGCAATCCAGAAACCAGTTCAGCCAGGGCGTGACGTCGGTGCCGTCTTTCTGCGTCGCTTCGAGGATGTCGTAATAGCCCTTGTTCACCAGCCGTATCTGCGCCGACATGCTGTAGAAGCGCTGCGCACTTTGCTCGGAGCGCGCTAGACACAGATCGGCAATCGCGCGCGCGATGCGCCCGTTGCCGTCGTCGAACGGATGGATCGTCACGAACCACAGGTGCGCGACGCCCGCCATGAGCACAGGATCGAGTTCGGGGGCGTCGTTGAACCAGTCTAGAAAATTTTTCATTTCGGCGTCGAGCCGCGGCGCGGCCGGCGCCTCGAAGTGAACGCGTTCTTTTCCCGTGGGGCCGGAGACAACCTGCATTGGCCCGTCGCTGTCGTCGCGCCAGGCGCCGACTCTGATCTTGCGCATGCCGCTGTGGGCGGTCGGGAACAGACTCGCGTGCCACGCGTAGAGGCGCTCTGTCGTGAGCGGCTTGTCGTAATCGCGGGTTGCGTCGAGAATCATTTCGACGACGCCTTCGACGTTGCGGTCTGCCGGCTTGAGGCCGCCCGCATCCATGCCAAGGCGGCGGGCGATAGAAGACCGGACGGTCTCGGGATCAAGCGCCTCGCCTTCGATGGCGCTCGACTTGACGACGTCCTCGGTTAAGGTGCGCAGCACGGCTTCTTCCCTCAACGTGAATCCCAACCCCTCCATCTGGCCCAGCAACCGCCCCTGGCGGTGACGAACGTCGGCCAGCAGGTCCGCGAGTTTCCCCGTATCCCAATAAAGCTTCGGCCAGTCCCTCCTTTCATGTATATACATAGCTATTCTCCGCACATTATGCGGATATTGTGTGGGTTATCCTCCGCAGTGTCAAGGTCTTTTCTCCGCGAAGAATGCGGAGATTAAGACCTCTATTCTCCGCACGCGACCCTATCTTCTAATAAGCCCCAGGCGGCTCTGGGCCATGGCCGCCCGCCTCACGGCAGGTCGGCATTCCTGTTTTACGACCCGCAGGCTGCACTGAGAAAACTTCGAATGAGAAAATTGTAAGTCCGGCAAGCGCTACCATTGAAATCCATGTCACGACATCCGCCAATAATTTCGAGAACCTTCTTATAGATCGCGCGGCCGGCCAGAATTACCCTCGCCCGCACAGATTCGCGAATGGGCGCGCGAAAAGCGGGCCTTTATTTCCAGCGTGATGAGTGAACTGGCCGACGAAAGGCAAGCCGCCGCCGAGGGTGCCCGCACGGTGGGCATACGTCCGATCATGTTTGAGGGATTCGGAGGGCGCGAGTTCGGAGATGCTTCCATTAAAGTAAACGTACGGAATTGGTAAAGGTTACATCTGGGGATACGCCCTGCAGTGCTACAACGCAGGCAGACATGCATATCATTGAAATTAGTGCAGAGCGGTTACTTTCGTCATTGCTCCGGCGAAGCTCGCCCGTCTAAACGGTTATAATGAATTGCTACGATCAGACTTAATTCTCGTTTTGTAGGTGCGATCCGCACTTGCACTCTGAGCACAGCCGGCTCCCAAGCGTTTCACTGAAAGCCTCCCAGCGCCCCCCAACTGTTCGAATTGAAATTAATCTGAGCCCGATTGGCAACAGCTATTCGGCCCCCGGCGATTCGGGAGCTCGGAGCGGGGGTGCTCTCTTCAGGTACTCACCGGCAATCCGGCAAGTGAAACTTTGAAACATCTTGACAAAGGTTTATCGCTACATTATAAGCCTGTCAACATGATAAGCGGTTAGAAGCAATCCCGTTCGTTGTTCGATTCTGGTGAAGGGGGAAGAAATCACAGCAATCATTCGAAAACAACGGAACCAGAAACGAACTGAGCTCGTAAAATTGGGGGGTGTGATGAGAATTTCAAGGTTGGCCAAATGCTTCGGATTTCTCGTCTTTGCGCTCGTGCTGTGCCCCGCCGGCAGGTTAATCGCTGGAACAACAGCCAGCATTTCTGGGACCGTCACCGATCCCAGCGGCGCGGTGATTGCAGGTGCTACTGTCACCGCGACCAACTTGGATACGGCGGTAGTGACCACGTTGACCACCAACTCCCAAGGATTCTACTCATTCCGGGAATTGCCCCTAGGGAGGTACTCGGTAACCGTGACACAGAATGGATTCAAGTCTTATGTTCAAACCAGCATAGCTCTGGATGTGAACTCGGCCCTCGTAATCGACGTAACTTTGCAAGTCGGGCAAGCCACGGAGAAAGTCGAGGTCTTAAGCTCGGCTTTGCACGTAGACACCGAGAGCACCCAGATGGGCGAAGTGATCACCGGGAAAGAAATGACCGATGTGCCGTTGGCGACACGAAGCTACACCGATTTATTGACTCTGCAGCCGGGTGTCGCACCGTCGGCGTCGCAGATGACCGGCGCCTTCGCCGGGCCATTCATATCTGCAGGATTCGCTGTTCCCTTGGTTTCGGGCAGCCTGAATTCCGGGGCTTATTCCGTCAATGGTATGCGCGAGTCTGAAAATGGCTTTATCTTGAACGGAGTGCTGGTACAAGAGTTGGGATTCTCCGGCGCTGGAGCGATTCCCAACCTCGATTCGCTTTATGAGTTTCGCATCCTGACCAACAATTTCGACGCGGAGTATGGGAACTACAGTGGCGGACTGATTAACGTGGTCACGAAGACCGGTACAAATGATTACCACGGAAATGTTTTCGAGTTT
>Ga0307477_10001067_pt1 | contig 24683 bp, 40 predicted proteins | sample atmos_gasesECM2C_FD_203316 | JGI IMG/M metagenome (GOLD analysis project Ga0307477, IMG submission 203316) | Hardwood forest soil microbial communities from Morgan-Monroe State Forest, Indiana, United States - atmos_gasesECM2C_515 | ecosystem: Environmental > Terrestrial > Soil > Temperate...
GAGCCGGTCCCTGATTCGCCGCGGAGATCGCATTCCGGTCGGATTCTTTCGGGACAAATTAGGCGATTCGTATCCTTGGATCAAGGCGGTGCACGAGGGCGATCCGACGCCTGTCGGGGAAGCCCGCGCGTTACTGTTTTGGCCGTATATGCAGCACCCGGGCAGCTTTACCACTAGTGTGGGAACCTTTGGGATCATGATCGCCACGACCATTACAGGCACCGAATGGGAAATGGCGAAGCAAACTTCTTCCGTCCATCTGCTCCTGCTCTTGTTTCGGGCGGGGATCGGCCAGATGAGCGATCCAGATCGACGACCAGTGACGGAAGACGCGAAATGGTTAGATGAGTGGCACCGTATTCGTAGCTTGGCGACTGTCGAGGCCGAGCGGTTGCTCGCGGATTATGCAGTTTGAAGCATAGCGAATGGTCAAAAACCTCAGCCGAGGCTCAAACGGTCTTAACAAGGCGTGCACAAGATGGTCAATCCCCGGCCTTGCGGCCGGTGAATTCTTTCTCAATTGAATAGTGAACCTTCTCGCGTCGAGGCGTGCGCGAGGGGCCGGGCCGAAAGACGGGCGAACCGCGGATGACACGGATGGCCGCGGATATCGAATTCCGATCCGTGTAATCCGCGCCATCCGCGGTTTGATCTCCTCCCGGTACGTTTGGTCATGATGCGTGGAACCGCATCGTCAAAGTCGAGAACTCCTCGAGTACCGTGCTCGAAACCTACACGTATGATGCGCTGGGCCGGCGGGTAACCATCACCCCCGCCTCGACCGGCGTCACGACAAGCTTGTTCTACAACACCAGTGGTAACGTCATCGAGGAACAGCAGAGCGGAACCACCACCACTCAATATGTGTGGGGTCTGGGTTACGTCAACGATCTGGTCCTGCGGGATGACAACAGCACGAGCGGCTCGCTTGGCAAGAGCAGTTCCGGTCTCGGTCGCCGCCTCTACGTCCAGCAGGACGGCGACTACAACGTCACCAGCGTGGTGGACACGAGCGGAAGCGTCGTCCAACGCTTCATCTATGACCCCTACGGCGTCAAAACCACGCTGGACGGCAGTTGGGGCGTTGTCACCACGGATAGCGTGAACATGCTTTATGGGTGGCAGGGAGGCCGCGCCGATCCGATCTCAGGTCTGATTCACTTCGCGATGTACGGCCCTGGCCGGGACTACAGCCCGACCCTCGGCCGGTGGACCACCGCCGACCCGGCCGGGTATGTCAACGGTCCGAATCTCTATCAGATGGAACTGAGCAACCCGGTCGCCGAACTCGATCCGACGGGTTGGGCGGCGCCCGGCATGGGGATCAGGAACCGAGGCGGCAACACGCCGCCGCCGCCGACGCCGGACCCCGGCAACTACAGCATGATCCCGCTCATCGGGCCGCTTTGGGATTCGATGTACCAGTTCGAGAACGGCCACTGGATCAAAGGTCTGGGGGATTTGGGCTTCGCCGCCGGGGATTTGACCGGAGTCGAGGCGTTGGGCCGGGACCTTCTGTGGGGCGGTGGGCGGGCTCTCGCCAAAGTTGCTCTTCGAGACGCCGCCAAGGAGGCGGGGGAGAAAGCGGCGGCAGAAGCCGCGGCGAAAGCAGCGGCACGGGACGTTGCCGAAAACGCAGCCAGAGATGAGGTTGCCGAGGCGGGAGGGAAGGTACCATGCCCGACTGAGGGCCATCACCTTCTGCCGAATCAGTTTGCCGATAAGTTTAAAGCAAAAGGCCTGGACCCCAAGAATTTCAAGATGCCGCTGCCAAAAGATCAGCATCGTCTCTTGCCGAACGGAATTCACACCGGGCCGTATGAGGATAGTTGGAATGGCGTGTGGGATCAGTTTTTCAAGCAGCATCCCGATGCCGAAGCACCTCAGATTCTTCAGCAGCTTGAAAATATGAAAAAAGCCTTTGGACTCGAATAGGGAAAATTATGAAAACTAGATTTTGGGAGCTAACCAAACCGAACACGTCACGATATCGCGCAGAGTGGGCCCATGATGAGATGCGTCTCGGCGAGGGCGGCGGAAAACGGTTGACCGATCTAAGCATTGTCCTCCCCGGCGACTCGATCCAGGATTTCGTATGGACCTGGTACAGCGAGTGCTGCGTTCAGCAGCACGTACTCGAGATGTTCAGGAACGAAGGCTTTACCGGTTTTGAAATCAAACCCGTAAGGGCAAGATATGAAAAAAGCTCCAGTCCGCCGCCGCCGTTGTGGGAACTAGTCATTACCGGATGGGGCGGCATGGCTGCGGAAGAGTCCGGCATCAAATTGAACGAGGAAGAGTCATGCTTGGCTCGTCACTACTACCGATACACTGGCACCGATCATCCTGAGCGCATCATCGACGTTAGTCGGTGGGATGGGAGTGATTTTTTTATGGTCTGGCCGCTGCCAAGATTCGTTTTTATCACGGATCGCGTTGCGCACCTTATCAAGGAGAAGAAGTTAATCGGCGCGCGCATCGTTACCCCGGCCGATTTAAAGAAATCGGATGGATTCACGCCCGGAAGGCTTTCGTACTATATGCCTGACATGCGGGCAAAGGAGTTGGGCGAGCCGCTTGGGATCTACTGATGGGCCCAAGCTTCATGTTGGGCCGGAGGTTGGGCGCCGAGATTAGCCGCCCGCAGAACGGCACGGCGTTGACATACCTCTCCAGCGACGGCCCGGGAAACGGGGGCGACCCCCTCCTTCAACAGCCAGAGAAACATAATGGACACACACCCTAAACAGCTTCCAATTCCCAAGCCGGCGGCCGAAGATACGAGGGCGATCGAAATGCTTCGTGTATGGGCATCCGGCGGTAAGCAGCATGTTTCAATTGCTACGGGTCTATGGAAAGATCCCGCAAACTGGGGCATGATGCTTGTTGACCTTGCCAAGCATATTGCTAATGCATACGAGCAAGCGGAGGGAATGGAGCGCCGCAAGGTTCTTGAACGGTTGAAAGCAGGATTTGACGCTGAGTGGAGTTCGGCTACCGATGAGCCAAGTGGAGGAATAATCGCGTAGCGTGTAGTTAAATTATTCGCGTGTAGTTAAATTATTCGGACGACGCTCGAATGATCTTAACAAAGCCCGGTCAGGATGGGCACCGTCTCGACCAATTCCCTCAACAGCTTCTACTGGTACGACCACAACGGGAACCTGCTCAAGACGCTCTCGCCCGGCGGCCTGGTGCAGAAGTACGCCTACGACGCGGCGGAGCGCCAGACCATCGCCTACACCACCGACGGCGGCGGCGACACGGCCCCGCTGACCAGCGGCACCTGGACGGACGCCGGCAACGTCACCGGAGACATCGTCCTCTCGCAGGTCGAAACCACCTACGATGCGGACGGCAACCCGACCACCTACAACAATAGCGCCACGTCAAATCAGACCCGCGGCTTCAACGCCGGCAACGAGATCGCGAGCATCAGCGGAGGCGGCGCGCTCCCTCCCGCCTTCGACAACGCCGATTTAGCCGATCGAAATTCCCAAAACGATCTGCATCAAACCGGTTAAGATGCTCGCAGATGGCACGGGACTCCCACCCCCGCGAGCCGGCTCAGCCATCGGCCGTGCTGCTGGCCTATTTCTGGCGATCCGGCCGATGGATCGTCTATCATCTGCTGGCCAGCTACGTCGCGCTGGCCCGGCTCGCCTCGCGGGGCCTTTGCAGCGTTTGCGGCTACAATCTCACCGGCAATATGAGCGGAATTTGCTCGGAATGCGGGACGCCGATTCCGTCCCGGACCGAGGCAGTCGCATGAGACGTCGCGTCTTCAAGATCGCCACGATCCTGTCGCTAATTCTTGGCGTGACGAGCGTTGCCGGAAGGTGGGTGCAGCTTGAGATTCCGTGGGGAAATAGCACGATTGGGCTAGCCCGCGGGATCTGTTATGAGCGCCCCAACCGGCTGCCTGAGTTGGACTTTGATCGGCCGCTTCCAGAGATAGAACTGTTCCACGCGACCATTGGTCTCGCCTGCCTGTCTCTTGTCCTGATGCTTGGACATGCGTTGGCGCAACGGTTTGAGAAGGTGCAACGGCGAGAGAATACGCTTTGCCCCGCCTGCGGCGGCTACGACCTCACCGGCAACGTGAGCGGCGTGTGCCCGGAATGCGGAACGCCGATTCCGTCGCAGACCGAAGGCGTCGCATGAGACGCCGCGTGCTTACGATTGGCTCCGCGGTCTCGCTGCTGCTTTGCCCGGCGACGGCGGTCTTGTGGGTGGGAAGTTATTGGCGGAGCGATGAACTCGATTGGCGGGGAGAGGCTTGGACGGGTACAGAATCGAATCTGACGGAATTTGAGCTGGTTACGGGCAGGGGCTACTTACGATTTGCTTGCAACCGCTTCCACGACTACGGGCCAGGTTATTTTCCTTACAATCCCGAGTTTGACCCACTTGGCTGGAGATACAGGCGATACGATGGGCCGTTCAACGTTTGGCTCAATGTAGACCCCAAACCCCTATTTGCCGGCTTCGGTGGTCGTTGGGATTCATGGGACGACAAGGAAAAGGGGGAGGCCGGACGATCCGCGACGTTGGTCATTCCCTGCTGGTCGCTAACGGCACTCTTTGCATTCTTGCCGATTGCAGTAACGATTCCTGCTATTCGGCGGGCGATTCGCCGACCGACTTCGTGCCGGTCCTGCGGCTACAATCTCGCCGGCAACGTGAGCGGCGTGTGCCCAGAGTGCGGTACGCAGACACGCGACAACTGATTTCCACCACAGCGGACGCAGGGGAAGCCGAAGCGAAGTCGATTGAATCACTGCACACGCCCGAAGACGACCGCGGATGACGCAAGATCACCTGGATGAGAGAAACTGACCCGCTCTTTATCCGCACCATCCGAGTTACCCGCGGTTGTATGTGGTTTCCCCAACGCGGCACGTCGATGATTTCCCAACCGAGGCCCGCGCACTGGCGCCGGTGGTCCCCACGCCGCGGGCACCGCGAAGCGCCGCCCGCAACTTGGGCGTCTATCCCCCGGCGATTAGCCGATCATATTCCTGATGAGTGCCGATCCAGAACCATACGATCAGGTCGCCGGGGCGTCGGGCCAACGCGTGGTATTGAATCGTGATCCGCGCCGACCAGAGGCCCGTGACCACTTCCTTGAAATGCAACGACGGATGAAAGGGATCCCCTCGCCACAAGGCGTATTTTGCCCGCGCCAAGACCTGTATGCCTGGCGGCAGGCGTTCAAAACACCCCCTGAATCGGGACGTTGTGCCGGATGTCACGGGAGGTCACGTAGCTTGGCCGCGTCGATATCCGCATCCACCTCGCGGAGCAGGGCATCCAGCTTCCCCGACGATGCGTCGGCAGCAATCTGATTGTCCCAGGCGTCGTCCACCCAATGGTGCAGCCATCGCTCCAGCTGCGCGCGCTCCGACAGAGACAATCGCTCGATGGCTTCCTTAATCTCAGCGACCGATGCGGTCATATGATGCATTTTACCGCCGTTTGCACGAGCCGACAATCACCACCCCCTGGGTCCCTCACATGATAAAACGAAGCGCGATGCCCCACGCCCCCCTCCCTCGCGAGCCGGTTTCTACATCAACTGTGCTGATGACGTACTTCTGTCAGTCCGGCCGGTGGATTGTCTATTACCTTCTGACCACCTACGTCGCGCTGGCCCGGCTCGCCTCGCGAGGCATTTGCCGCGTTTGCGGCTACAATCTCACCGGCAACGTGAGCGCCGTGTGCCCGGAATGCGGGGCGCCGGCTCTTCCCAAGCCACAGGCGCCTGCATGAAACGCCGCGTGCTGACCATCGCCTGCGCCTTCTCGGCGTTGCTATTGGTCGCGATATGTCGCTGATCCTCTCTGCAATCACGTTAGGCTCTGTGTCAAAGCCTAGCAGAGCGTCTGTCGCCTGCGCTCGACTTTGCTCCCAACGACCTTCCAAGGCAAGTTCGCGATGACGGCGTTAATTTCGCTGGAACCTTCATCGGCCTTCAGCTCGCCCGCGGCGTATTCCCGCACATCCGGCGATCCCTCGGCCGTCACCTGCACCGAGATGCGCCCGGCGGCGTCCTGGCTCTTGCTGAGCGGCGTCAACCTGCACCCGAATTTGCTGTAGATCATGCCTCTCCTGGTTAAACGACTATAACAGATTCATCGAGTCACGTCCGGCAGAAGGTTACTCACGTGCAGGACGTCGGCCGCGGGGTCGGCTTCGACGTTTCCCACGCATCCCTTGTACTGCGTCATGGCGCAAACCCCGCTTCCGTTAAAAACCGACGCGGCGAGCGGACCAATCGTTCATTTCAAAGTCTCTTTCCGCCGCCGCTGCCTCAAACTCGTCCGCCGCGTCGTTGCATTTTCCAGAATCGCGCTTCTTCGAGCTTGTCTGCGAAACAACTTGCCCCACCTTGAATTTGCGCTTGGCCACGTGCGAATTTGTCGCCTAGCGATCCGATCCTCGCAAGCCCTGAACGTCTTGCTCGTGCCACTTCTGAGGCGGCGGGTTTTCGGCGGTGAACTTGCCGAACTCGTCGTAGGTCATGCCGCCAAAGGTGGTGGCCCGCTTCGAACGCCGGAAGATGCGGCTGAAGAACCTGCGCAGAGACCCGCCCGTGGGCCCGGAACTGGGTTCGGCGGAGCTTGCGGATTTGGGGTGATCGTCAACTATGGCCATGGCAGCTTCCGTTTCGCTTCACTGCCAACGCGGAGCCATTTAGAAAAGGTTCGTCGCGACGCCGGTCTTGCGGGGTTCGTCATCGGCCACAAATATCGATCGCCCCTTCCCACCGCTTCAGCTATACCATCATATCGGCATCGATACCGTATTCCAGAAGAATCCAGGAGGGGGCGGCGATCACGCGGCCGCGTCGCCCGTAGACTTGCCGGGCGGATGAACCTCGAGCTCGGTTACCAGCAGCAAATCCAGGACGCTGAAATTCTCCTCGGCGCCATACACGATGACCGTCCGACCGGACGGCGAACGCGAAAGAAATTCCGGGTGCGGCACGTCGAAAGCACGGCCGTCCCCCATGTGAATCGTAAACGGCCGGGACGGCTTGGCGTGATGAATGTTGTCCAGTTGCTGAACGGTCATATGAGGCGGATTATATCACCCCGCCGCTTGGTTTGCCGCAATCGCCGACGCCCCACCCGCCGCTCGCGTCACGCTGTTAGCAACACGCCGGAAGACCGCCGCGGATGACACGGATATCGCGGATAAAAGAGAGCAAGCACTTTTGTTTTGTTCGCATCCGTGCCATCCGCGTCATCCGCGGTTTGTTCTTTTTGGCGGCTTTGCGCCGTCGCGTTTCAATAATCCCTCATGCCGGTCGGCCAAACGACGCCGCGTCCTCGCGGAAATTCGCCAGGGCGCGCTCCATCACGCGGCGGATTTCCTTCTCGACTTCCTCGACGTTGCGACGCTCCTTAGGCAGCGCCATCCAGCACGCTTGAATGGCCATGCGAACCGTCTGATCGACGTGGCCGGGGCCGAACATCTCGCTCATCTTCTCCATCGGGTTTTCGCCGCTATCGTCGTCACGGTTCGCGATCACGTGATGAACATGCATGGCCATAGGGAAGTCTCCCGAGAAATCCGAGCGGAAATGCGGGCAGTTACTCAGCGGACCTGTAACGTGCACCCCGAACGGCGGCGACGATCTTGTCATCGACCGGGCCGGTCACGTCACCCCAGCCCGCCACGACCTGCGCCGCGGCGGCCGGCGTGACATGGGCGAATACGCCCTTTCGCTGCGCGTATTCGCGTTCGACCTCACGAAGGTGAGCGAAGAGCCGATCAAGGTCGTTGCCGTATTGTTCGGAGATTTCGCGGCGGATTCGCCGCACCTCATCCACAATGGCATCGCCCGTTTGCGTCGGGTTCATGGTTCATCAGCTCCTGTGTCCCACAGAAAGTCAGGCGTTACGAGGTCGGGGACCGCAAAACCGGCTCGCCGGCAGATCGTCCGCAGATGCAAGAGCTTGTTCGGGTTCGCCAGATGCTTCACGTTCCACGTCGTCACCAGGTATTCTATCCGGTGAACAACGCTTGCGGCGACGTGGATGGCATCACCGCGCTGGGAAGGTCCCGGCATCACTCCTTCGTTGACGAGCAGCTTCGCAACGCCGAGCACATCCTCGCTGAGCGGCAAGTCACGAGCTTCGGCGGTAAGGGACAATGCGTCTTCGCGGTTCCGAAAAGTCGCGTCTGACAGCTCCCGGATGACTTCCGCCGAGACGTGCAGTTCTTGAAGGTGCCGCTGCTGTACCCACCACCTTCGGCTTTCGTCTTGACGTGCTACGCTCAGCGCGTCCTGGCGGTCCCAAACGCAGGCACTGAAGAAGCTGGTTTCGAGATACACTCTTGCCACTTCACGAACTTACCATACTTCGGATGACATCGGAACATTCTAGGCTCCATGTGGTAATACCCTGAGCAATGAGAATAGCGCTGGCCCTGATCTTCGGCTCACTCGTCTTGCCCGCCATTGCATCTGCATCCGATCCGATTGCCCAGCACAACCCCGACGCCACGTATCACGCGATGCCGGCGGCGCTTTCCAAGGGCGCGGTCGCGAGCGACTGGCCTTGTCTCTTGGGGCCGACGCACAACGAAGTCTCGCCTGAAACGCATCTGATCAAGACGTTTCCAAAGAACGGACCCAAGCTGGTCTGGGAAATGACCAAGGGCGAAGGTTACGCCGCCCCGGCGGTGGCGGGCGAGCGGCTGGTTCTCTTCCATCGCGTCAAGGATGAGGAAGTCATCGAGTGCCTCAGCGCGCCCAGCGGCGACCGTCACTGGCGATTCACGTACCCCACCGCCTACCACGACGAGTACGGCTACTGCAACGGGCCGCGGTCCAGCCCGATCATCGCGGGGGACGCCGTGCTGGCCATGGGGGCGGAAGGGAAGCTGCATTGCCTCGAGCTGAACACCGGTGCCCTACGCTGGCAGCGCGACATCGTGAAGGAATACAAGCTCAAGCAGAATTTCTTCGGCGTCGGCTCGACGCCGCTGGTCGAGGGGGGCGTGGTGATCGTCAACGTCGGGGCCGACCGCGGGCCGTGCGTCGTCGGGATCGACGTGCGATCGGGCAAGACGCTGTGGGAAGCGGGAAATAAATGGGGACCCAGCTATGCATCCCCCGTCCCGGCGACGCTGCACGGAAAGCGGCGCGTGCTCGTCTTCGCGGGCGGACGCAGCAATCCGCCGACCGGCGGGCTGCTGTGTATCGATCCGGCAACCGGCAAGATCGATTTCGCTTTCCCCTGGCGCGGCACGGTGCGCGAATCGGTCAACGCTTCCAGCCCGCTGGTCATCGGCGACCAGGTCTTCATTTCCGAATGCTACGGCTCGGGCGGCGTCCTGCTCGACATCACCGCCGATCTGCAATGCAAACCGGGCTGGACCAATGCCGCGTTCGGCACGCATTTCATGACGGCGGTGGTCAAAGACGACTACTTGTACGGCGTCGACGGGCACGGCCCGGAAGATGCCTTCCTGGTCTGCGTCGATCAAAAGACCGGCAAGGAAATTTGGCGCACGCAGCCGCAGTGGAAAGAGACGATCGATTCGGACGGGACCGCTCGCGAGATCCCCATGGGAAGCTTCCGTTGCTGGCTCATGCCGGTGGACGGACGATTCCTGTGCCTGGGAGAATTCGGGCACTTGCTTTGGGTCGAGCTTTCGCCGGCGGGCTATCGCGAGGTTTCGCGGGCCTGGCTGTTCGCCGCCGGCGAGACGTGGACGCCGCCGGTCCTCAGCAGGGGCCTGCTGTATATCTGCCAGAACGCCCGAGACCCCGTTCATAAGACCGGGCCGCGGGTGTTGTGTTATGATTTGAGAAAGTGACGAGGTGTCAGTCGTCAGTGGTCAGTTGTCATTTGTCAATGGTCAGCGGCTCGCCGATTCTGACAACGGACAACTGACAACCAACAACTGACCCCTCACGTTTTACGCGTTCACTCACTACCCGGCCGCCTTCTCCTTGAGCAGCTCCAACACTTCCCCGACATCGCTGTCATACCCGAGCATGAGCTGGAAGTATTCGAGATGTTCCTGGACGACCCGGGCCAGGCGGTCGTCGTCGGCGCCGATCAAATCGATCCCGTTCAATGACAGGTCCGAAACGCACGTGCGAATCCGATCCAGACGGGCAGCCTGAGTCGGTATCATAAGACACCCCTGACAAGTGAGGCCATACGACATGTGGCCGATGTTTTCCCCTTCGAGCCTGAAACCCTCAGGCCCACGCGACCCGAAACGTGATACCCCTTACAGCCCGATCCCTTGCGCCAAAAACAGGTCAGGGGCGGCGAGCCCTGCATGGAGCAGAACCTGCCGCCCCGGCGCCTGCACCCCTCCGCGATTTTCCCCTGCTCCTGCGGGCGTGCGTGACACACGCCCATCGGCGCGGACCCTGCAACGCCTCGGCCCTCCGACCCTGAGTCACGCGGCCCTGCCGGCCGACCCCCCGCCCCGGCACAGCGGCCTTTGCCTCCCCGAAGTTGTACTTTTGCGCATCACGGCCGCCACCCTGGGCCCGCAAGGCACAGATACCCGTGCCCCGGCTTCGTGCCGCTCACGACCTTGCGGTCCATCAATGAGTGGTGTCACTTCAGAGATGCACAGCCCAACGAACGCCATAAACTACCGTTGCATGGACCGCTGTCAATAAAAAAATCGCGGTATTTTCAGGCTCCGGCGACCCCGAACGGAAGTTGGGTATCTCTTGCCCCGCGGCCGCGTCAATTCACCGCGGATTACACGGATGGCGCGGATGATAAAGGCGAGATCGCGCCTAATCACATCACTTCTCATCCGCGTTATCCGCGTCATCCGCGGTCAACACCTGTGCATGAATCCGGCTTCATCCGTTTCTCCGCAGTGAATCGGCGGCCTTGCCCCGCGGCCCGTCGCATGCGACAACATGGCATGCCCCGACGACGTGCAACTAAAAATATGAAACCACTAACACAACTAAAACGTTCCCGCCGCCAGGTGATCGCCTCCGCGGCGACGGCACTGGCGGCCGCCACCGCCGGTCCGCTGGCCCGCGGTCAATCCGAGTCCTCCCGCGCCGTCGAACCACCCGGGGCGAGCGCCGTCGAACCGTTCGGCTACTGCCTCAACACCAGCACGATCAGCGGCCAGAACATCGGCATCGCCGCGGAGGTCGATCTGGCCGCCAAGGTCGGCTTTGGCGCCATCGAGCCGTGGATCCGCGAGATCGAGCAGTACCAGCGGCAGGGCAAATCCCTCAAGGACCTGCGCCAGCGGATCGAAGACCACGGCCTGAAAGTCCCCAGCGCCATCGGCTTTGCCCAATGGATCGTTGACAACGAGACCCAGCGCAACAAGGCAATGGAGCAGGCCAAGCACGACATGGACCTTGTGGCGCAGCTCGGCGGGACGCACATCGCCGCCCCGCCCGCCGGGGCCACCGACAAGCCGGGCCCCGAGCTGCGCGTCATCGCCGAGCGCTACCGCGCGCTGGTCGAACTGGGCAAAAAGATGGGCGTCATTCCGATGCTCGAGCTGTGGGGCTTCTCGAAGAATTTGAGCCGCATCGGCGAGGTGGCCTACGTCGCGATCGAGTCCGGCCATCCGGACGCCTGCATCCTGCTGGACATCTACCACATCTACAAGGGCGGCTCCGACTTCGACACACTGGGGCTGCTTTCCGGCCGGGGCCTGCCGGTCATCCATACGAATGACTACCCCGCCAAGCCGCCGCGACAGACGATCAACGACGCCGCCCGCGTCTACCCCGGCGACGGCATCGCCCCCCTCGACCAGATCTTCCGAACCCTGCGCTCGATCAACTTCCGCGGGTATCTGTCGGTCGAGCTGTTCAACCGCACGTACTGGAAGCAAAGCCCGCCGAAGGTCGCCCAGGCCGCGATCGACAAGACGCGCGAGGCGGTGAGGAAGGCGATGGGAGGCTGACGCGGCGGAACGGCCCCTGCCGAAGGGCGCGATGAATGCTATAGTATAAAGTCGGAGGTGTGCCGCAGATGACGATCACTCTAACCCAGCAAACGCAGAAACTTCTTGAAGAGCAAATGAGAAAAGGCCATTTCGCGACTGCCGATGACGCGGTGCGTACCGCCTTTGAGGCGCTCCAGCAGGTCCGTGGCGACGACATCGAAGACCTGGACGAGCAGACGCAGGCCGCCCTCGAGCGGGCGTTCGCCCAATCGGAGCGCGACGAGGGGCGGCCATGGGAGCAAGTCCGCCAGGAACTCAAAGCCAAATACCTCTCCAAATGATCTGGCCGGAATGATTGAGCCCTGCCGCATTATATTTCTGCCTGAAGCGTCGTCCGATCTGATTGGCATATTCAAACACATCGAAATCCGTTCGCCACAGAACGCGGTCGAGGTTGCACGCAAGCTCGTCGAAGCCATTGACTCGCTCGAACTGTTTCCTCACCGCTACTAAAGTTCATTCGTCCGCCAAAAACCACGAGCGCGTAGTGCGATCGATGCCGGTTCCTCCCTTCATTATCTATTACCATATCATCGATCAGCGGCGCGCCGTCGAGGTAATGACCATTCGCCACGGGGCCAGGCGGCAGCCGCGCCGCTTTAAATGACGATAAACGACGTCGCCCGCGTTTACCCCGGCGACGGCATCGCCCCCCTCGACCAGCATCCGTTCCCGCCCGTTCGCATCGCTCGCCGTGATTACGCAAAAAGCGCCCGAATTTTCTCCTTGACCTCGTCCAGCTTCGCGGGTTTCAACCGGGCCGCACTATACAGAATCGTCGCCTGATCAACCGTGAAGAGCCGGTTCACGCGAGCGTAGCTATCGACCGCCAATTGACCTTGGTCGAAATCGTCACGCCGAATCAGCACGGAATGGCGGTCGCTGCGCGGCTGACTGGTGATCTGGCAGAGGATGAGACGTTCCCGCCCGATTCGGCGACCACCAGCGCCGGCCGCCGCTTGCCGGCCCGAAGGTCGGTCTGTGGGAAAGGCAACACGACCACTTCGCCGATTACAGGTTTGCCCACGCGGCATCCTCTTGCGGGATGTTCCAGTCTTTCGACAACGCGGATTCGCTCAGGAGTAACCCATTGAAGCTGTCCTCGTCGGATTTGAGCTTTAGAAAGCGAACAAAATCGTAAACCTCCCGCTGGAGCGATTCGGGAAGAACTTCGAGTTCCTTGTCTATTAACTCACGCGTACTCATAACAATCATCTTATCCGTTTCCCGGAAGAATGCACGAAGCGGCACGCGCTTGACGCGATGGGCGATCGTACTTCCTGCTCCTCTTCCTAATCCTAATCCTCCTTTTAATCTTACTCTGCCGTCCGCATCATCCTTACATCACTTCGTCCGCAAGGCGCCCGACCAACTCACCCCGCTCTCCACTCACAAGGCCACGTATCCGTCAACCATGTAAAACCCAACCGCTCGAGGATCGGCCGGCTGGTGGGAAGCGCGTCGACGATGAGATAGGGGATCCCGTCGGCGAGCGCGTCGCGGGCGCGGGCGGCGACGAGGGCGCGGTAAAGCCCGCGCCCGCGGAAAGCCCGGCCGACGCCGCCGCCGTACAGGCCGCCGAAGCGGCTGAGCGGGTGGGTGTGGAGGCGGCCGACGCCGGCCGGCTGGCCATCCGCATAGGCGAGGTAGCCGTGATGCTGCTTCGACGCCGATTGCAGCGCCGCGGCGAGGTGCCGGGCGGTAACGTGGTAGTCCTTCTCGAAGATTTCCCCGGCGACGGTGCGAAAGACCTCGACCTGTTCGAGCCGCTCGACGCGGATAACCGTGTGCCGGTCGGTCGAGTCGATCCACTGCGGCCGGTCGGTCAGATCGCACACCAGCACCGCCTCGCGAGGGCCGATCGCAAAGCCGTGCCGCTCGAGCCGCGTAAGCAGGCCCGGCGGATGATCGTGACCGTAGAGTTTCCATTCAAAATTGACCCCGAGCCTGCGATGGTGCTCGATCTGGTCCGCGATGGCCGCGTCCGCGGAGCTTTCGTCAAGCAACGACCAGGCGACGGTATGCCACGCCCCGTCGGTCTCGCGCAGCCGCGTCACATAGTCCAGCGTCTCGACCATTTCCCCGTCGCGTCCCAGCTCGCGGCGTTCGCGGTCGAGGAGAGTCAGAAAATGGGTTCGGTCGATCATGAAAACCTTCGAGCCCCAACGACGCGCGGCCCACGCAACGCGAACAATTCCGAGCGATGTTCACGGATGGTGCACATTTAGACCAGTCCATGGGATTCCCGCAAGTGCGGCGCTTGGCGCCAACTATCCCCCGCGCCGGCGCACAGCGCAGCACGAGCGGAACGCCGCCCTCGGATTCTCCACGCGCCGTCGCCGGTGGCCCGTCACGCCAGCAAGGTTAATGATCTGGCATCGGCATTGAACCGTAGATCAATGTGGCGCCTTTGTGGCTCAGAACATCCGCTCCTCAAGTGTTGAGACGCCACTTTCTGCGCCGCCGTTCGTCTGTTGATTACCGAACGTCCGATTGCCCGTCACGGCCACTTCGACTAACTTGCATGCTGGTGAAATCGAGGGAAGCTGGCTTGTCGGACGACATCGACAAAAATGGCAAAATCAGGAAATCAAGTCGACATCGCGCACGCAAAAAGACGCCATCAACCCCCATTGAGCGAACCTGACGTCTGCCATGGGGTAGACACGTGGGCTGGCCATACAAAGGCGGGCGTCCGGTGGGAGATTAGGCGCGGCGACGCGAAGCTAGTTCTGCAATCTTTGAAAGACAACAGGTTTTCATGTGTCGTGACATCCCCGCCGTACTACTCGCAGAGGGATTACGGGGTCTCGGGGCAGATTGGATTGGAGAAAACTATCGGAGAATACGTAAGCCGTATTGTCGAGGTTTTCGAGCAGGTCAGGCGAGTCCTAGCGCCTGATGGCGCGTTATTCTTAAACCTCGGAGATACCTATTATTCTGGCAAGGGCCAGCCCGTCGGACATGACCGAAAAAATGGGGCTAGGCGATTCGGGCTTCGTCCGGTGGACGCGAGTGGCCTAGGCGTGCCGCGAAAGACGGCTATTGGCATTCCGTGGCGCGTTGCCCTCGGGATGATAGAACACGGATGGACCCTACGCTGTCCCATCGTATGGCGACGAAACGGTGTAATTCCTGAGCCAACCGCGCAAGATCGACCCTGGCGAACATACGAGATGATCTTTCTATTCACAAAGGGATCAAAATACCATTTCTCCCGGGCTGGCTTGAGGGACGAAGAGGACATCTGGACGATCTCGAATCGTCCCAGGCACGCGCGCGGGATTCACTCGGCAGCATTTCCGGACGAGCTGGTACACAAATGCCTTGACGCCGGCTGCCGGGCAGGCGGAGAGGTCCTCGATCCATTTGCGGGGAGTGGTACAGTTCTTCGCGTGTCGCTCGCGACCGGTCGTCCAACCGTCGGAATTGACCTAAGCGATAGCTTTTGCGAACATATGGTCAAGGGCATCCGGAGTCTCTGATCACCTTTTGCTCCTCCTCGCGCGCTTTGGGACGACTGTTGACCGAAGAATAGAGGAGATTACCTCTGCACGGTCGACACGAGCGTATTTGTCATTTGTCGCTTTAGTTGCCGCTTTGAGGTACCGGAATACGCCGGGGTCGGGCGCTTTTTTCTGCAAATCCTCGTCCGAACCTTCTATCGCGAACATGCTGTCAACCTGATCATAAAACTCGGTAAGTCGTGGCCCTACGATGTCCGGCATTAGCGCGACCCCCTTTAGTCTTAGCGAATGAAGCTCGACGATTAAAGTAAATAAGTCCGTTTTCTTCCACACCCTACATTTCTTAGGGAAGCCGCAGTCGTCGATGAATCCAAGCACCGCCGCAATTTGAGTTGAAAGTGCGTTTGCGCGCGGAAAGCGATCATTGTACCGTTGCAAATACTCCTTATTCAGCGAGTCGCGATTATAGTACGTTGAAAGGAGCGTTGTTACGACGATTACGCAGAAATCCAAATCGCGCATCCGACGGTAATCTGCCATCGTGAACACATTGTGCCGATCAAAAAACGGATCCTTCGACAGCTTGTCGCAGAATCTTTTGTATTCTCCATCGAATTGCGCATTGAGACGTTCCATAGCCTTCAATGCGTAATCAGTTGAGTTAATGCGCGCGAATATCTCCTTGATTTCCTCGCTTGTGACGGTCCCCAAGTCACGGACTGCCACTTTATAGTCTAGAAATGCTGTTTTTTCCCTCTCCCCCAGCTCCGCATAATACTTAACTTTGTTGAGGACCAAATCTCCTGAACCTTGAACGTATTCTCGCAACGTTGAGACCCTCTGCTGGCCGTCCACCAAGAGATTCATGCGCCGCATGGAGTGTGTGTCTATCTCTCCAGTAGCGATGAAGATTTCCGGAAATGGAAGCTGCAATGTCACTGTTTCAAGAAAATAATCCTTTACGATGTTCGTCCACACTAATCGGCGCTGAAATGCCGGAGCTAGGATTAGCGACCCATCTTCGATGTCCTTAATCAACTCGCTAACCCGTCGAATGCTAACATCAGGCATGTGAATGGCCTCCGAGGTGAGCTTTGCACTGCCGTATGGCCTTTTCTTGGAAAGCCTCGAGTCGCGACCATGTCCGGTATAGGCGGGCGGTTATACGGCGACGACCATACTGACGCGACTGCATTAGGTTGTCAAAAAACTCTGTCCAACGTGTCGCTTGCTCAAAGCGCGGAACGTTCGGCAAACCACGAGGATCAATCCAACCGTGAAAGAGCATCCGAACGAATGTTTTATATTGACTGCTCCCTTTCCACGCGCTGTCTGTTGTCGAGTAGGCAAAGACGGCGTCCCAGTAGTGGTCAAAGCGTTCGAGAGACACCAGGGCCATATCGAGATCAGAATCTTGTGTTGCCTCCCGATACCGCTTCTTTGGGGCGATACTGAACCCCATGCGGCACGATCCAACCAATATCACGGCGCTAGGGTGGAGTTTGAATTCGTCAGCGATCTGGTTTCGAAGCTTAAAATATTCCTCACCCGAGAGGGAAACAGGCATTCCAGTCGTGATATGTTTACGAATCACGTCTTGCGGGGCGAGGGATGCAAGGTCCGATTGGAATCGCGAAATGAACTGATTTTGTTGGCCCATTATCTTGGACATGCAATACCGCTCCGGGGCGGCCCGTGGCTCTGCATCCGGTTAGTCAAGCGCATCATGACCGCAGTATTTTCTAATTTTCCTGTTTGCCACGCAAGTACGGTGGATGCAACTCAGCGCCACTTTAGCGGCAGTTTCAAATCCCGTTACTTCCGCCGTTCGTTACAGGCTGACTCCGGGGTTTTTGGCGAGCTCGGTTGGAACGGCTGAATTGACGGCTTCAGAGCGATCCAACAGTGAGCAGTGACAGAAGGTCTCAATCAGTTTGCGCCTTCCCTTCTTTGTCGCAGAGTTGGACGCTCACGACCGCAATCGCCTTGCATTGGAATGTTACGCCGACGCCCCATGATGGCTCGAACTCAACCTGAAAAACCGCTTCTGCGCCTGAGCTGTCCAGGTTTGAGATCGTCAGCCCCCAAAGGACATTCTGCTGGTTGAAATCGTCGAGCTTTAGCGCGCCGACGCTCGAGAACCGCAAATGGGCGAGCACGTGATTCCGCAGGAGATAAAATCCGGCAGCATCCACCTGGTCGGTCATCTCGAAGGCGTGGACCAATGCCTCCAGCGTAGGGCTGGGGCCGAGGTCGGTCCCGCCACGATCCAGCCGTATCCAGACCACCTCGGCGTCGTGGAACGTGGGCCAGCAGCCGAAGACAGCCGTGAGCTTTTCAGCGCCATTAATCTGTTCGATGGAATTCATTTCATCACGGATTACTTCCGCCGCCCGATCCATCAAGGCGGCGCGCGCCGGGGGCGGAGCCAGCATAGATCTCCTTCACGCACAAGTGTAGAGGGGAATAAGGGTTCCAACTCCCTCCCACACCCCCCTCTTCCACCCCCCGCCCGATTTTCTAACCACGAAATACGCCGGCCAGGCGGTTGGTTGGTGGGGCAGACATTCGTGTGTTTTTCATGCTCGAAAGGAGCACCGCCATGTCAGCCACGATCACTCGTTCCAACGCATCCGCAACGACGGTCCGCAAGCTTTCCCGCACCGCGATGCGGGAGACCAAGGGCGGCGGGACTTCCGCCACCGCCTCGAAGCCGACCGGAACCTCGCCGATTTTCCTTCAGTACAAGATCCAGACCGTCTTCGTCAGCAGCTACCAGTAGGCGGCCCGCGACCGGCCGGCCGCACCACGCGGCCGGCCGGTTTAGATCGATTCATCAGGAGACTCGTCATGGCAACCAGTAACCTTCCACTAACAGTTCTCGCCCAGGCTGGTTGAACGGACCAGAAAAGGCCGGACTCCCGAGCTCATACTTGAAACCGTTTTTCGGCGCGGGTGGCGGTCCGGCACGTGTGCGTGGGCCACTTTTTTATGGACGCACTGACGCAATATCGGGATAATGCGCGCCGGCTAGTGGGGCAGACCTTCCCGTCTGCCGTTTGGGCGAATTCCTGGCGGCGCTTCTTGAGATCGCGCATCGTCGTCGCCAATGCAGTGCAATAACAAATGGCAAGCCGCAGCGCGCGGTCCGGCGGCCTAGTTTAACATCATTTCGAAAGGAGCCTCATCATGGCAGCCAAGAAGAGCTCGCGCTCGACCAGGTCCAGGGCCCCGATGAAGAAAATGAGCCGCAAGACCCTGCGCAAGGGCAAGGGCGGCAACACGGTCGGCGCCCAACCCTATTTCAAGGTCAAGCTCACCGACACCGCCATCAGCGGCTATAGCTGATTCCTACTTTCATCAAGGAGACATGTCATGGCAGCGAAAAAGAATCCTCGTCCGGTCAAGTCCAAGGCCCCCGTGAAGACGATCGGCCGCTCGGCGATGCGCAAAAGCAAGGGCGGCGGATCGCTATCCCAGGCGTGTTGCACTGGAGAGCATTTCCCTAAGGTAATAATCACGGTTTAACTTGACGTGCGAAAGGAGCATGGTCATGCCAGCGAAGAAGAACCCTCGTCCGGTCACGCCCAAGGCCCCCGTGAAAGCGATCAGCCGCCCGGCGATGCGCAAAAGCAAAGGCGGGGGTAACACCTCGCTCAATTTTACCAAAATCGAATATGAATACCATCAATTAACGAATTAGCGGTCATTGGGCCTGTTGATCAATCCTTCTCATCAGGAGCCTCGTCATGACAACGAAGAAGACATCCCGTCCGATCAAGTCCAAAGCCCCCGTAAAAGCCATCGGCCGCTCGGCGATGCGCAAGAGCAAGGGCGGCGTGTCCCTCAGCACGGCGTGCGCCGAAGGGAAACACATTACCGCCGGCGTCATAGCCGTCTAGCTCGAGGCAAGAAAGGAGCATCGTCATGGCAGCGAAGAAGAGCCCTCGTCCGGTCAAATCCAAAGCCCCCGTAAAGGCCATCGGCCGCTCGGCGATGCGCAAGACCAAGGGCGGTGTTGTTTCGAGAAAAGTTGGTGAAAAACCCCTCGAGTTCTAACCTCAGTTACGAAAGGAGCATCATCATGGCAGCGAAGAAGAACCCAGCGTCAGTCCGTTCCCCCAAGGCCTCAACGAAGAGCATGAGCCGCAAGGGGATGCGCAAAGCCAAGGGCGGCGCCGGAACGGTAAGCTTGAGCGAAATCGTCGTCACCAAGAGGACGGGAGGCTCCGGTACCGGGGTCGGGTTACTAGTATAGGAGCATCGTCATGGCGGCCAGTAAGAACCCGGCGGCGGGCCGGCCCAGGGCCTCGGCGAAGAAGGTGGCCCGCTCGGCGATGCGCAAGAGCAAAGGCGGCGGCATCGCGCCTCCCTCGCCGCCCGGCGGCCCGGTTCCGGTACCCTACCCCAACATAGCCAAGGCGGGGACCACAGGAAACTATATAGCATAAGGTAACCATCAACGTTTATGTTGACGGATGGTCAAATGTCGTCAACGCTCGCCGCACCGCCGGTGCGGCCGCTTTGATCTCTCTAAAAGCTAAAGGAGCTATAGTCATGGCAGCGAAGAAGAATCCAGCGTCGGTCCGGTCCTCCAAGGCCCGGATGAAGAAAATGAACCCGACGGCGATGCGCAAAGCCAAAGCCGGCGCCGGAAAAGTAAGCGTGAGCGAAATTGTCGTCACGAAGAAGACGGACAGCTCCAGTCCCCCCTTATTTTAGTCGTTACTGCTTCGCCGCGTACAACATCATCGCGGCCATCAGGTCGGTGGCGGTTTTGGGGTCATAGCCGTTGACGCCGTCGACCGGCTCGCCCACCAGGCCGGCGCTGAGGTCCTCGCGGCTGAAGAAGACGCCGATCCGCCTGCCGACGGCCAGACCCTCGAGGCGGAAGTGCTTGCGGTCGGGAAGGCGCTCGATGGCAAATGCCCGCCAGCCGGGTTTCTCGAGCAGCATCTGCGGTTGTGTAGCAGGTTGTGTGGACGGCCGCGTCGCATCGGCGGCCGTTGCTTCGTCTGTGGCCTGCGGCGCCACGGGAGCATTCAGCGGCTGGGTGTAGAGCGGGTCAGTGACCGGGATCTGCCCGAACTTTCCGCCGGGGAAAATCGCCTCGAGCTGTGCCTCGGCGGCGCCGGCGAATTCGCGGTCGCCGCCCGCGGCGTCGACGATCAGCGTCCCCCCTGATTCGACGAATTGCTTCAGCGCCGCCCGCTGCGCCTCGCTGAGCGAAAGCGTGCCGGTGCCGGTGAGGTCCGCGATCTGGTAGCCGGCCTGCCCTGAGCCTGTCGAAGGGGCCAGCGCCTCGGGCTTCACCAAATCGACCTGAAGGTCGAGCTTGTTGCGGTTGTGCAGGATCGCGGCCAGCCGCGGCCAGCCGCCGGGCTCGGGATCGGGGTTGGGGCCGACGTCCAGCCTCGCTACCTTGATCGATTTGGCGGCTTTGATGGAACGATCGAGCTTTGCAATATATGTTTCGCCCCGCAGCAGCAGGTTGCGCTTGTCCACCGCGTAAAGGAAGATGTTGGCCCCGAGCTGATACATCGCCTCCCTGGTGCGGTCCGAGCGGGTTTGCCAGGCACGGGCAGGGTCGGAGTCGGGAATCAGCAGCATCAGCTTGCGCACCCCGTTGTTCAGCTCCATCACCCGCGGCTTAACCCGCCACTGCGAGAATTGCTCGTGCCAGATCAGGTCGTTGGCGGGAACCTGGCGGAATTCATACTTTGGAAACAGCTCCTTGCCGAGCTTGACGACGCTGGCGGAAAACCGCTGCTGGGCGCAGTCCGCGTTGGCCAGGATCATGCCCCCCTCATCGACGAACCGGCGGAGCTTGGCCTTGTCTTCGTCCGAGAAATTCAGCGCCTGGGCGCCGCTGATATAGAGGATGGGGGCATCGTGCAGGTCCTCGGGCTGCGCCTGGAGGCTGACCACCTGCCAGTTGAAATAGGTTTCCTCCTGTTTTCCGACCCACCGCGCCAGGTTGGCCACGTCCCGCGGACGCTCGTCCCACATCTCGGGGGCGGCGCGGTCGGAGCTGCCGCGCTCGCCCGATTCGGTAGTATATTGGAGCTTATTCATCAGCACCGGGGCGCGCCCGCGGGCCAGGAACAGGAGGCCGAAGCTGGTCCCCGGGACCGGCCCGCCCTGGGCATAAGGCCACGAGCCGTCGTCCTGCTGGTGCTTGACGAGATAGTCGGCGCCAATGTCATACCAGTCGCGCGAGCCGAAGTATTTTCGCCCGCTGGCGGTGCCGATCCGCTCGACGCCGTACATCGTGTAGACGTTCCCATCCAGCGCCTCGTTGACGTGATTGTCCATCCACTGGAGTCCGCGTTCGATGAACGGGTTGGAGACGCCGCCGCGGCAGACTGCCCAGTTCTCGTTGAGCGTGTAGTCCTGGGTGATGAAGAGCGTGGCGACGCCCGCGGCGGTCATCGAGGGCCGCGGCTCTTCCCCCTCGCGGTAGTTCCACGAGCCGTTGGCCAGCTCCGCTTTTTTCCACGCCGCGTCAACGATCTCCCAGTAGAGCGCCGGGATTTCCGCCCCCGCCTGCTCGAGGGCCCACATGCCCAGCACGGCGTACTGGCTGTTGCTGCGGTCGTAATGATCGAGCGGCTGATGGGTGCCAATGCTTCGGGCGTCCAGCGAAAACATCGCCTGGTTGGTGCCGTTGGCAACGCCCGTCCAATAGCCGTAGAACCCCGCCTCCGGCGGCCACATGGCCGGCCGCTTCACCAGCCCCGGCTGCGGCTGGATCATCCCGTTGAGCAGCACCATTTCATTGCGCTTCACCAGCGTGCGCGTCTGCGCCTCGGGCAGATACAGGGCGATCTGCGAGCTCAGGCCCACGCCGTACGTGCTTTGGATGTTGGCCTGGAGCAGGAAGTTGATCGCCGGCTTGAGGTCGTCGTCGCGGTAATCTTTTCCGCTGGCCAGCAGGGCGTAGGTGGCGATGGCGGTGAATCCGCCCCACTGGCGGCCCTTGAAATTGAGAAACATCTGCTGCGGCGTGCCGACCTGCGGCGCCGCGGCCACTTCCCACGTCCCGTTTTTCTCGCGATGGGTCAGGAGGTATTGCTGGGCCTTGTCGATCGCCTGCTGGACCTGCTGCGCGGTCGTCGCGTTGGCCGGGGCGGCCCACGCCAGGGCCGTCAGCCCGAAACCAAAAACCGCGATCCATCCGCCCCGCCCGCGGTGAGCCTGTCGAACCCGCTGGTGCCGAGTCATTCGTTGCGCCTCACGGCGGTATTCAACCATATTTCCCCGAAAAATGCGCGGGGAATTTGGGTAAAGCCACAGCGGGCATTCATATCCGGTGGGAGGGCTGCATTTGGGTGGGGCAGATATTCTTGTCTGCCATTATCCGAATCCGTGGCGGCGCTGCGCTTCCCGCTCCGCTCTGCTCCGGCGTGGGGAGAGCCCGCACTGGCACGCATCTTCCGGCGCGACGTCATTGCCGCACGTGCGGATATAATCTAACCGGCAACCTCAGCGGGACCTGCCCTGAATGTGGGACTGAGGTTTCATTGCCGCAGGCGCTCCGATGAAACGCCGCTTCTCGCGCATTGCATTCGTCTCCGCATCACTGCTTTCCTGCGCGCGTCTCCCGATCGTTGCCCGGAATGTGGGACGCCGCGTTGATCGGACAACCATTGACGGGATCGCGTGCCCATTCATCCTCTGCACACGCTCGCGATTTCATCCGCACCCCGCGTGAATTATCGGCGTTATCCGCGTCATCCGCGGTTTTAATCCTTCGACCGCGGATAACGCGGATGGGAAGGCAAAGAGAGGGACGTCTCTCACGTCCTTTTATATCCTGGTTTCTGCCCCTTCTGCCCCAAATCATGTTCGATATGGCACCGCCCGATTCAATCTCTCCCTCCGGCCCTGGCAGCCGCAATCACCCTCTTTGACACTATGTATGATCCGCTCAATCCCCGTCGCCCGCACAACTTTTGCAATCGTGTCCCCCAGCCCGCGGGAGGGGAAGGCGAAACCTTCGCGGGCCAGGAACGGCTCGTACTGCACCTCCGGCTGCCCGCGGTGCATGAGATTGTGGTACGGCAGCGGCCAATCGCGTTTGTCAAAACCATCGACCAGCCGGCCGCCGAGCCAGGCGGGATCGGGGATGTCGGCGGCGCAGATGTCGCGCGGAATTTGCTTGGCCGCCTGAGTGGCGAATGCCTCGAATCCCCAGGCCGCGGCGCGCGGGTCGATGCGATCGGCCAATTCGAGAAACCACATCCGCCGCCAGACCGCCGCCTGAATCAACACCGGCGCCGGCCGCAATGTTACTATGTTAGCGTAGCCAGCCCGCGGCTGACGGCTTGCCGCGGGATACCAGCATAATGGAAACATCCCAACCGATTGGTCCCGATGCATCAGGTCGACTCCCGTGTCGATCGATCCTGTCCGCGCCGGCCCGCACATTGCATAGTCGTCAAGAAGAAGGATGAACATCTCATCGGTGCGCGTCCGCAGGAATCCCGCGACGGTCGAGAGCCACGAGGATTGCTCCTGCCGGCCGCAGTCGTGCTGCTTGGCCCGTTCGATCTTCGGCTTCACCTGGTAATGCAGGACATGGAGCGTCGGATGACCGGGCCAATACCGATCCAGCATCGCCGCGCTGATCGCCGCGATCGCGGCGTGGGTGTTGCAGGTGGGAAGGAGGACGAACATGGGTCATTTACAGAGATTGGTTCGCCATTGCTCAGGTGGTAAGGACTAAGTCGTTCATGACGCTTATTTGACGGGATGCGTCGGCAAAGGCAGACGCCAGGGCCGGTAGAGGGATTGTTCTCCAGCCAGCGCGGCGAGTTTCTGTTCCAAATCTTGGATTTTGCGCCGTCTTGCCTGGTCCTTAGACGCGGCGAAGTTCATTTCTGGGATAATCACGTGTCCCGGAAGCTCGTCATCTCTCGGGTCGGGTTTAATCGTCACGTCAAGGGCGCGGACGTCCTTGGCACGCAGCCGGGCAACACGCGCGCCGTCCGGATGCCTGCAAGCTTTCGAGACCTTTCGTCTGCTGACAAAATCCTCGCGAAAGAAGGACATGCCATCCGGGTCGCGATTTTTATTCGGCCGAAACGCGTAAGGGTCGATGCGCCATGCTTGCATGGACTGCTTAATGTAATTGACCGAGTTGGGGATGGCGCGCAGAAGAAACTCGTCGTCGCCGACCGGATCCGACTCGTGATAGCTCAAGCATCGCTTTAACGTGCCGAAGCGGATCCTACAGCGTCG
>Ga0307477_10001068_pt1 | contig 24634 bp, 22 predicted proteins | sample atmos_gasesECM2C_FD_203316 | JGI IMG/M metagenome (GOLD analysis project Ga0307477, IMG submission 203316) | Hardwood forest soil microbial communities from Morgan-Monroe State Forest, Indiana, United States - atmos_gasesECM2C_515 | ecosystem: Environmental > Terrestrial > Soil > Temperate...
GCAGGACGTCGAGAACCTACTCAAGACCGTAGGATACAATCTGGCCAAGGTCAGAGTCATACCGATTTCCGGATGGACGGGAGAGAACCTCGTAAAGCCGAGCACCAACATGCCCTGGTACAAGGGCCCGATCCTCTTCCAGGCTCTGGACGAGTTCACCGAGCCTCCAAAGCCGATCGAAAAGCCCCTCAGGGTCCCGATCCAGGACGTCTACACGATCACGGGCGTCGGCACCGTCCCTGTAGGGAGGGTCGAGACTGGGAAGATGAAGGTGGGCGACACCGTGATAATCATGCCAGAGGGAATGACAGCTGAGATAAAGTCGATCGAGACCCACCACACGCCAATGCAGGAGGCGTTCGCGGGCGACAACATCGGGTTCAACCTGAGAGGCGTCTCCAAGACCGACTTCCACCGCGGCTCGGTGCTCGGGCCTCCGTCCTCTCCGCCGACGATCGCAAAAGAGTTCCTCGCGCAGATAATCGTCGTCTTCCATCCCACGGCGGTGGCCGCAGGGTACACCCCCGTCCTGCACGCGCACACCGCCCAGGTCGCGGCGACCATCACCGAGATAGTCGCGAAGATCGACCCGAGGACTGGCCAGCCCACGGAGGAAAAGCCAAAGACGATCAAGACAGGGGACTCTGCGATCGTGAAGATCACTCCGCTCCGCCCTCTCGTGCTCGAGACCTTCAAGGAGTACCCTGAGTTGGGTCGTTTCGCGCTTCGAGACATGGGGTCCACAGTTGCGGCCGGGATAGTTCGCGAAGTCACCGTTAAGGGCCAAGTAGAGAAGGCAGTCGCAAAGGCGTAGGCTGCCCGTCTCTCCAATTTTTCTTTCACCTTCTCTCTGGGATTCGTTCATCGGTACGTCACAGAATTGGTTGTCGCCAGCGGTCTCTAGTGGGAATCATATCATACTTGGCGCAAAGGAAGCTTGGAGATGTTGTAAAGGGCAGATGTCGACTGATACTAATGAGGGGGAATCCCAACTACCGCTAGAGACACGGACCAGCGGCCCCTCCGCTATGGAATCTGCGGTCCGCATCCATAAAAATATCACCGTCGTCTTCATGTTCTTCCAGACAGACTTCATCGGCGGCGATTCCCAAGGCGGCCCATCTCGTTCTTCGCTCGCTCTATCGGAATTCTCTTGTAAAATGAGATCGTGTACAATCCCCCTTCACCCTTCCAGCCGTTCTGGAGAAGGTTCCTAATAATCTGGGCTTTTCGGTTCATACGCTGCTGTAGCTCTTTGCCTTTCTCTTCAAGCTCTTCTGGCGTCCACTTATCTATGTTCCAGCCCTCGATTTCCATCTCCCACGCGGGCTTGCCGAAAAGCCAGACTTCGACTTCCGTCACCTTGAGTCGGTCAAGAACGTTCATGAAGATACATTCGCCATCAATATTTACGCGCCACGAGTCGGATTGCTTGAGGCATAAAGGAAGCAAAGAAAAAGAAGGGGGTGGGGCTAGTTTGGTTTGTGGCCGAGCATTTTGTGATAGCGATAGCTCATCACGAATTCGTTGAAGACTGGTAGTGTGGCTGATTGTCTGCGATTGACCATGGTCCGAAGTTCCTTTCCCTCTTCGCGGATTGTGTGCGCGGTTGTCATGCCGAGACTCTGGAGGAGCTCTGTGACAAGGTTGGCGTTGGGGACGCTCGTGATGACTACTTCGGATGGTTTGACAGTTGCATCGGAATCAGAGAGTCCCTGGATGAATCGCAGGCGGAACGAGCGAGGCGTGCTGAAGATCCATTCGACGTGAATTTGGTCGTAGCTCGTTGTCTGATTCCACTGAAGTCCAAGTCCCACGTTGAACATCCATGCGAACAGAGGCGAACGCTCAGAAATCCATCGGTATGCTGGCGAAGGTGCTCTGCCGTAGCGAGTTGCCCCTGTGGGTTGCTTGTCGGCTATACGGTGAATTCCGATGCCTAGGCTGTTGACGCACATGCAGACGAAGTTGCCGAACCTTTCGTTGGTAGGCTGCTTCTTGCTTAGCTGGAGGTCGATGTTCATGGAGGCGAAACGGCTCTGTGCATCACCCGACTTGCTGGCATCACCCGTCATTACTGCCAGGAGATACGCAAGCAAGTCAGATTTCATTTCTCGAATTTGGGGAGGCGTAAGTCCGAAACTTGAGCCGAGTTCATATGTCCTTGGTAAGGGGGTCAGTTGCGCGAGCACGGTTTCGATATCACTGAATTGCCGAATCTTTGTTGGCACATCCGTCCATCCTGTTTGCGCGTTGCCACCGGAATCGAGTCGTAACGGGAGGGATTTCCAGGCTGGAGCGAATTGCTTGTTCACAACTGTGCTGGCCGCTCGGACGAGATAAGGCTGGTTGGTTCCTTCTCTCCATTCAGCGATTGTTGTCCGATCAGTGTCTATGTCTTTCGCATTCGCTGTAGCAACAACGCCGATTCTGTTCTTGTGGAATTCTAGGAACTTGCAGTACTTACCCAGTTGTTGGATTCCGTGTGGCGTTGCAGAGAGTCCCCATACGCGTTCGTCCAAGAAATTCAGGACATGGTCGGGTCCCTTGCTGAGGAGTTCCACTAGCTCGGTCGGAATCTTCAGAGGCCGCTGCTCAACCCTGTGTCTGCCTTGGTAGACCTTCGCGCCCACTCTGTGAAGCCACTGGCTCACAATCTTTGGGTCGACTTGGTCTGCCGCCGCAATCTCAAGGATCGACTTGCCGCGCTCGAAAGCTTCCTTCCATCGCTTCGCGTCCTCCTCGCTCCACCGCCTGTACCTTCGCTTTTGTGTGCCCTGCGAGTGAGCCCCGTCACTTTCTGGACCACCTTTCAGTTCGTGAGAAGCCGCTGGCACAGATACTCATTCCGAATCACTATTTCAGCGCCCATGTGGCCGGTCGGTCTCCGTGGTGTCTGGTCGTGCCGATGCTTCCTATGGCACTCTAGCCTTTCCCCTCTGTGGCTGCTTACGGTCGTCCTCCCAGCTTCGTCGCGTGGCCAGGTCGCACCAACCATGACGAATGGATTCTATCCCGGGGTTCTTCACCCAGCACGATGCCTAACGGATATAAGCCGACCCACTCGAGTCCTCCGCAGAATTTGGCTGCCGCCACGACGGTCCGCATCGAGAAGACGATAGCCGTCCTGGTTGGCTATCTTGTCATCCTGCTCGCGGGAGTGATGCTGCTCGGCCTCGTGATCGCGGTGTACAAGGTCGCGTTCGACCTTCTCCCGATCATCCAGGCGTCGTCTTTCGACGCGGGAAGCCGAAACTTTGTCGTGGACACCCTCTCCACCTTCGTCATCCTCGAGCTGCTCCTGGGCTTCCTGCAGTACCAGGGCGCGACCAGGATACCCCCCACCTACATCCTCGACGCAGGGCTCTTCTTCGTCACGCGCCAGCTCATGATCGAGCTGTATTCGGGGAACATCTCAGCGGTCGACCTCGTGGCCTTTGGGGGGGTCATCGGGGCGCTCGGATTCACGCGCATAATGCTGACCAAGTCTCCCACGGAGCAAGCCCCCGCGGTGCAGAGCAAGCTTAGCGTCCTAGGTTGGTTTTGAGCAGAAGGCCTACTAGAATCAGGGCCCTTCGAAGGCGCAGTTCACGCACTTGTATCTTCGCGAGAACTTCCTACAGAGCTCGTCCCTCCAGATGAGCACCTGGTGGCAGTTGGGGCAGCTGAACCTTACCGCCCTGGTGCCCGGTAGTATCGGCCGGTTGCACGACGTGCAGTGCGACAGGGCGAATCCTTCGGTCATCTTCTAGAATCCCTCCTTCGGGAGCCGGCTTTAGACTTTTGGGTTCCGACCTCGCGGGCCGGCCGTCGCGTCACTTTATCGAGAAGGTATTTAGAGCGTACCTCCCCCGATTGCCCATTGACGCCGGAAGGAGCAGGGTCATCGGCCGGGTCTCGCTCCAACAGATCAATCTTGCTCAGGGTCGCGGGAGTGGCCCTGGTCGGGTTCCTCGCCATTGCCGCAGTCCAGTTGATCCCTCATGCGGGCAACCAGACTCGCGCCTCGTCGTCCACCGCGTCTTCAGCCTCATCCTCTCTCTCCTTGACCCAGACGTCGAGCGCGACTCTAAAAGCGACGAGCAGCGCGACGCGCCCGAGCCCCCCGACCCTCTGCTCAGCCCCGACGCCCCTCCAGCAAGCGGTGAACTCCCAGGTTCTCTCTTCGGACAGGTCGAGGGCTCCCTACTACGACGAGCAGCTCTGGCTGGGGTTCCAGCAGAATTTTACATCGTCCCTCAGCTACAACGTGACCGTCCTGGCCCAGAACGACTCCTTCGGCTACGGCCCGGTGTACCTCCTCAACGGCCTCAGCGACAAGGGCTACTGGTACCAGACCGGGGTCGCGTGGAACTTTCCGACCGGGGTGGGGAGCCTGTTTAACGCCGGGTTCAGGTTCGTCTACGAGGTGTGGGACACCTCGACGAGGGCCTCCGTTTATCCTCTCGTAGGCGCGACCGTGCCTCAGAGGTTCAACGCGAACGACGGCGACAAGGTCCTTCTCAGCCTTACGGTGGCCGGGGGTCAGATCGCGATGCAGGCCGCAGACTGGAACACCGGAGCGCAGGCCAGGGCCTCGTTCAACTCCTACGGAGCAGCGCAGTTCCTCGGCTTCAAGGACGCGGTCTCGCCCTTCCCGAGCTCGCTGCTGACCGAGTGGTACCACGTCCTTCCGTACTTCTGCACCGAGAGACCGGTCGCCTACTCGAACACGCTGGTCTCAATGGCCACCGCGTGGATGCACATCGACGAGTGGAACCTCACTGGGGTCCCCCTCCAGCAGAGGTTCAACTCCTCCGACAGCAGGCAGTGTTGCATCCTGGAGACTGGCTATCAGGGCTTCGGGTTCAACGATCCGGCCGCCCTCCAGTCCCTGAGCGCCAATGGGACCACGGTCTACGCGGACGCCAACGAGTTCCTGACAATGTAGCGCAGGGCTGGCTGCTGTGGCGACATAGAGACTCGCACCATAAACGACATAAGCGGGTGGACCGACAGATGCACAGTTGCGTCTGCCGGAAGGCTTTTAGTGGCCTGCCTTGAGTGAAAACAGAGGTTCCTTGGAGCGCCGCACTCGTCTCCTTCCGCTATTCGTGGGCGCGATGATTCTTCTCCCGTCTCTCCTCGTAGCCTTCAGCGGGAACGGTATCCCCGCCGTCTCAGCGACCCAGCCGAGCTTGGCCGGGATAAAGCCGCTCTCTGGCTACAAGAGCATCGGCGCGGCCGACCCCAACATGCCGGTGACGGTCTCAGTCGCGATCCCGCTGAGGAACGTCTCTGGCCTAGGGTCCCTCGTCAAGCAGATCTCCGACCCCAACTCTCCGAACTATAGGCACTTTTTGAGCTCGGCCCAGGCGTCCCAGATGTTCCTCCCGACCGCCAGGTACCAATCGGTCCTTACCTACTTGACCGACCATGGCTTCACCATCGGGTTCACGGCGCTGAACTCGACGATAGTGGCGACCGGCTCAGTCTCCCAGGTGAAGCAGTACCTGGGGCTCGACACCCAGATGTTCACGAACGGCACATACTCGTACTATGCGGGGACGGGCGCAACCTCGCTGACTGGTGCCTACGCGTATGCTTCGAATTCCACCTTCCTGATGGCGAGGCCGGACTACCTAAAGTCGGCCTCCTTTGGGTCAGGACCGCTCCCCGCATCGTATAATGTCACCTTCACCGAGGGCGGGCAGAGCACCAAGCTCCTCCAGAGCGTCTACAACGCGACGTCTCTGTACTCCAGGGGGATCACCGGGAAGGGCTACACCGTCGGGCTCGTCGACTTTTATGGCTCGCCGACGATCGCCTCTGACCTCTCGACGTACGACACGAAATTCGGGTTCGCTCCGCCGCCCAGCTTCGCCATCTCGCCCATCGGAAGGTACAACCCCAACCTGGGCGGGAAGCTCGGGTGGGCCTTTGAGATCGCCATAGACGTAGAGGTGTCGCACGCCATGGCGCCCGGCGCCAATGAGGTGCTCTACGCGGCGAACGGGGCGCTCCCCCTCTCGTCGGTGATCGCGGCCGTGATCCAGGATGGGAGGGCCAACGTGATCTCGCAGAGTTTCGGGATACCCGAATGGGAGTATCAGGAGGCGGGGCCCATCCCGCTGCTATTCGAAGCGATCTTCCCAGACTACTACTACATGCTGGGGTCCGCGGAGGGGATTAGCTTCCTCACCTCTTCCGGCGACGCGGGCGGGAGCGGGAACAGCGCAGGGCCAATCGGGGCCTCGCAGTATCCCTCTGACTCGCCCTTCGTGACCTCGGTAGGAGGGACGACGACCTACGTCTCAAAGAGCGCGTCAGGGGACGTGACGTTCAACCAGACCGCCTGGTCCAATCTCTCCTCGGTCCCCCTCCTCCAGAATGCCGGAGGGAGCGGAGGGGGCGTCAGCATCATCGAGCCCCAGCCTTGGTACCAGTCGTCCCTGAGTGCGCCAAAGGGGTTCCCCGCCGGGAGGATGTCGCCTGACATCGCGCTCGACGGCAGCGGCGACCCAGGCACTTTCGTGGTTGCGGGAGGCGAGACCGGGGCGAGCGGAGGCACGAGCGAGTCTTCCCCGCTGCTCGCTGGCCTGCTCACTCTCATAATGCAGAACCAGAAAGGGCCCCTGGGCCTTGTCAACCCGAGCCTCTACCAGCTCGCGACCAACCCCGCGACCTACACGAGGGCGTACGACCCCATCACCTTCGGGTACACGATCCCGTGGGTCGCAAAGGCAGGATACAACCTCGCGACGGGATGGGGAGCGCCCAACATCGGCGTGATGGCCTCCATCTACGGATCGTCGAGCCTGCCCACTACCCTCTCGGTCGGGGTGAACATAATACCGCCAAAGGGACAGAAAGGGAACGTCTCTGAATACTTCACAGGCCAGACGATCGACATCGTCGCCCCAGTCACCCTCAAGGGAGCTCCGGTCACGACCGGCTCCTTCTCGGCCAGCGTGCAGACTCTTCAAGGCGCTTCCGGGTCGGTCCCGCTCACCTACGACCCCACTCAGAAGGGTTGGGTCGGTGGCGTCCCGGTGGGGAACGTAGCCGGGATAGCCGATGTGAACGTCGTTGGGACGTCGGGTACGGCCAACGGGACGGGGTTCGCCGAGACCTTCGTCGGGTACGTCGCCAATTTCGTCCAGCCGCTCGCACCATATCCCTGGACGCCCATACCTGGGCTCGGCGTGTCCGTGGGGGCATCAGACCTCGCAGGGAACACGCCGACATCGACCAAGGCGTCGATGTCCATATTCTCCTACTCGATCGCCTCGAACACCTACTCGCAGGTCGACACCGTCGCCCTGACACTGTCGTCCAGCGGAGATTATGTGGGCCTGATCAAGGGCGCCTACCCGAACGGACCGATGGCCCTCGTCATGCAGGCGCCGGTCTACGGATACCTCCCGATAATCAACGGGATCGACCTCCAGGGCTCCACGATCTACCCCCAGCTCGTCGTGGCGCCCGGCGTGATCGCTCCCGGCCAGTCCTTGATCGTGGTGGCCAACATGATCGCCCCGGAGAACGTCTACAACGAGATATCCTCAGCAACCGGGGACACTCTGGGCGGCTCGATAAGCTACGGGGCCAACGTGACTGCCTCGCTAGTCGGTCCTAGCGGTACGGTGGTCTCGACGGTCCCGCTGTTGGAGCGCACCTGCGCACAGGCCCTGAGAGTCTGCGCGAACAGCGCGCTGCTCATCTACGGCTACCTCTATGTCCCCAAGACGGCGCAACCGGGCCTGTACACCGTCATGTTCAACGCGGCCTACAACGACGAGACTTCAGGGACACTCTATACGGGATCGTTCTACGGACAGGTCTACGTCGCCTCCGGCGCCTCCGTTCCAAAGATAACTGTCAGCCCCTCCATGCTGTTCGAGGGCCAGCAGAGTCAGGTCCGGGCCAGCATCACCTACCCGAGCGGGAAGGAGATTACTCAGGGGATGTACACGGCAGTCATCTATCCAAAGTCGACGTCGGGCCAGTTCACCCAGGTGATGCACAGCCAGTACGCCTCCTTCCTGCTCATACCCCTCGCCTTCGACCCCAAGCAGAACCTCTGGACGGCGGACGTCCAGCTGCCGTCTCCTAACAACTCGACCGTCCTCTCCGCGATCAACGGGGCCGCAGCATACTACGCAGGCCCCTACGACATTTACGTGACTGGCCTATCTGCTGACGGCGTCCCGACGACCTCTGATCCGACCGCCCAGCAGGACTTCTTCGTCCAGCCCTACGTCTACACCGCGAACCAGGCGGTCGCCAACCCGCAGCAGACCTCGGGGCTCGCCCTCAGTAACGTCACGATCAGCGGTGGCCCTATCTCCATGACCGGGGACTACTTCACCGGGACCGACACCATCCAGTCCACCAACGTGACCATCTCAGCCTCCCAGGTCGCGGGCACCCTGAACCTCGTCAACACGCACGCCACGTTGATAGGGGTAAGCGGGGGGACCATAGTCGCGACGAACAGCGACGTCAAGCTGGTTCGGAGTGACCTCGCGTCCCTGCAGCTCACCATGTCCACGGTGAGCCTAGACGCCGCTTCGGCGTTCCAGTCCGTCACGCCCTCCCTCCCAGCGGTGACGATCGCCGCCCCACTGGCGAACAAGAACTACACGGGTACTGTAATGGTCACCGCCTCGGTCGGAGGGACGAACCTCAAGGGCGTCACCTTCACGCTCGACGGGAATGCCCTTCCGTCGGGACCCGCCGGAGGCCAACCCTCCTCCCCGACATATTCCCTCGACACGACCACTCTCCCGGACGGCCCACACACCCTATCGGTGGTGGCGACCCAGACCGACGGGCTCTTTTCGTCGTCGAGCGTCGTCTTCGCGACCCAGAACCAGCTCCTCGCCGTACAAGGAAACCTGAAGGCCGCGAACAGCAACATCGCCTCGCTCCAGGGCGGGCTGAAAGCCGCGAACAACACGATCATGACCCTCAACGGCGCCCTCGTGAACCTCAAGGGGCAACTCGACTCGGCCAACAGCACGATTGGGAACCTTACCGACGCGATCTACGCCCTGGTCGTCGCAGCAGCGGTAGGGATAATCCTAGCCGTCTACGCGATCCGCAAGCCAAGGTTCTGAGGCTGAAGGACGTCTCTTGCCTATTGGCTCACTGAGCCACCGTGATCCTGCCGACCATCCAGGGGTGGATGGAACAGATATAGTCGAACTCGCCCGCAGCATTGAACTGGTAGCTCCAAGAGTCGATCCTCTTGAGAGTTGGGGATGAGGCGCTCGTCCCGGATTTGAACACGACGTTGTGGTATCCAGGGTCGCAGCACCCGATGTTCGAGTCAAGGTTGAGCCAGTAGACGGTCGTGCTAGTGGGCACCGTCAGGTTCGCTGGCGAGAACTTCACGCCCTGCACCATCACAAGGTACGCGACCACCCTGACCTCAAACGTCTGGTTCTCCGACAGATGGCCTGCAACCGCCTTGACGGTGATGTTGTAGAGCCCGGGACGGAGGCTCGACGAACTCGCCAGGGTGAGAGGGACGAGGGTCGGGGCGCTCCCCTGATTGGCAGACGAGATCGAGGCCTCGGCGAGGGTCGGCGAGAGCCCCGCAGGGCCCATTGCGCTCAACGCCACAGGGCCACTTAACGTGGGACCCAGCCACTGAAACTCGAGGGACGGATACGTCTGGGTCTGGCCCGGCGCCATCAGCACGGGGTCGGGCACGACGGAGATCACCAAGGATGCCGCGAGGGAACCTGGGCCCGACTTTGGGCTCGCCCCGACGCCAATCAGGTACGCCGAGGCGCCGGCTACCACGACGATGATGACCACTCCCGACGCGATGAAAGCTCGTGAGACTGCCCGCCTCGAGCTGCCTGGCTCAGGTCGGGACTTGTTGGCCATTCTCGATGCCTGACTTGACCTCGGAGCGGGCGATGAGTTCCGCGATGGCCATGGTGGCCAGCTCTCTCTCCTTGGCGAGCTGCAGCTTCTCGGTCCTCTCTGAGACGAGCCTGTCGATCTCGGCAGGGTCTGTAGTCCCGGCCTCCCCCGCAGAAGGCTTCGCCGCCAATCCGGCCAGCGATTCTCGCAGCTTCGCCACCTCGTCGTTGATAATCTTTAGCTTCCTCTCAAGGTCGCCGACCTTGGCCTTCAGCTCGTCGGTCCGCTGGGTGCCTTCAAGGAGGCGGCCGAAGAACCCCTTCTCACGGTTCTCCTTCTCCGCGGCAGCGAGCTTCCCCCTCTCGGTCTCTAACTCTTTGGAGCAGCTCTCCTGCTCCACCCTCGCCTTCCTGATCCTCGACTCGAGGAGAGCTCTCTCCTCCGATTTCTTTCTGGACTCCTCAGTCTCTTCGCGCCCCAGCTTCTCGATTTGCGCGTCGAGGGACGAGGTGTCCACAGGTCTCAACAGCATGAGCGCGTCCTCACGCGCCTTCCGGAACCCGGGAGGGAGCTGATCCGGCCCGATGCGCCTCTCATAGTCGTCGAGAAGGGAGTTGAGGTTGTTGGTCCACCTCTGGAGGTCATATCCGCCCGGCAACGGTGAGAAGACCTGGTGGCCGAGCCTGTCGAGCGCGAGGATTGTCCGCGACCTCACCTGCCCGGCGTCTGGCCCCTCTTCCTCGATCCCCCTCACCCTGTGTCGATGGAATTCCTGCTTCTTGCGCCGGCTTTTCTTACCGGAAGAAGCCCTCGATCTTCCAGTGAAGGTCCTTCCCGAGGAGCCACCGTAGCTCAATGATGCCTCTCCCCACCTCAGCGCGGTTTAAAGGCAGATTGTTTCGAGTCTTGCAGGGCTGGTTTGCTTCCTTCAGCCCCCTGGAGCAGGATTTTCCATGACGAAACCCTGTCCGGGTTGGTTTCTTGCTAAACTTCAGTACGCCCCTCCTCGTGTTTGGGGTCGGTAATAACTATCTCCAAAGAAATATTAGGGCTCATTCTCAGCTGTCAAGTAGGGGAATGCAAAGGGGTTCGGGTTGGCCCCCGGTCGCGACCCTAGGAGCCAGGCGGCATGGGGTAATCGATATTGTGGGCTCTAGATTTCGATGGGCGGAAGCCGAGACCAAGGAAGCGGGATCTTGAAGCTCGCCGCTATCGCCCTCATGATCGTGCTCCTCGTGCTACCCCTTGGCCGTCCGGCGACTTCCGCAGAGAGCCCGATTCAGCACGTCGTCGTGATATTCCAGGAGAACCATACCTTTGACAACCTCTTCGGGACCTACCCCGGCGCCAACGGGATCCAGAACGACCCCAAGACCGCGGTGACGCCCTACCACATCATCCAGCCGATAGCCGACCTCTGCCATTCGACCGTGTGCGCTCACCAGGCCTACGACAAGGGAAAGATGGACGGGTTCCCCAACGCTGAGGGAGCGCAAGCGTTCGGTTACTATGACCAGAGCGACATGAGCTACTACTGGTCGCTGGCGCACAACTACACCCTCTTCGACAACTACTTCTCGTCCGCGATGGGGCCCAGCCTCCCCAACCACCTATTCCTCGTGGCAGGCCAGGCAGCCGGCATCACGGGGTCGGTGAATGAGCTGGGGAACCACCAGCTGAACATCAGCTCGATAATCGACCCGCTGGAGGCGCGACATGTGTCGTGGGGGTATTACTCTCCCTACTACCTTGGGAACGAGAACGCATTGGGGATGATCTCCTCGGTCGCGGGGAACACCTCCAGGGTCGCACACGAGAAGATACTGGGAGGGGCCTTCCTTTCTGACGTGAAGACGGGCAACCTCCCGGCGGTCTCCTGGATCATGCCCGACGACAACGAGAGTGACCACCCACCCTACCCTCTCTCGGTCGGCCAGTCCTACGTGAAGGGGCTCGTGTCCGCAATACAGTCCAGCCAGTACTGGCAGTCCACGGTGATCTTCCTCACCTGGGACGACTATGGCGGATGGTACGACCACGTCGTCCCGCCCCAGGTGGACAAGATGGGTGACGGGTTCAGGGTCCCGATGATCATGATCTCACCGATGGCCAAGCCGGGGGTGGTCGACCACACGTTCTCTGACCATACCTCGATCATGAAGTTCATCGAGAGGGTCTTCAACCTCCCCCACGTGGCCACCAGGGACAAGGCAGCCTCAGACCTCATGGACGGCCTGAGTCCGACGGCCGCTGTCCACCTCACCGACGACTCGCTCACGATCCGGGGGATCCCGTCCCTCACCACTGCGAGCCAGCTCGGGCAGCTCAATGTGACCTACACGAACACCCTTTCAAAGGGACAGACCGGGGTCATCTTCGCGTCTGTGAAGAACTCGCTCAACCAGACGATAGAGGTGGCCTCATTTCCTGCCGCCTTCGGACCAGGCGAGTCGCGAAGCATCCCTCTCTCCTTCTACGACCTACCCCAAGGTGGGGCGTATCAGGTCAAGTTCTTCTCAACGTCGACCGCGGGGGCACTTCTCTCGACGACGATGGTCATCATCAGGGACGACACCGGCGTCAACGGATAGGGACCCAAAACAGAAATAGGTCTTCCATACAGTCCGTAGTCGTGGAGGAAAGATTCGGACCTCTGTTAAAGCCGCTCTTCAGGCTGTTCAAGGTCTCGAACTTCGAGGCGCTCGTCAGGAAAGTCCTCTGGCTCCTGTTCGCCGTCGCCCTCCTGACGCCGTTGGTCCTAATCCCCATCTTCTACTTCTTTACGACCCTCATCTGAGCGTCTCGGAGGCTGTCAGCCAAGTAGTTCTTTGGAGATGGCCTCGGCTGCCCTCTGCATCTCCTCGGGGGAGAGCTTCTGCCTTGGGGCGAACTTCCCTTTGTCCTCGAGCATGTTCGGGATGACGTGGACGTGAACGTGGGGGACGACTTGGTTGGCCGCCTCGCCATTGTTCTGGAGTATCCTGAAGCCGTCGGCGTTCATCGCCGAGACGACAGACCTCGAGATCCTGGAGGCCACCGCAAAGAGCTCTCCGATCTCGTGCTCGTCCATATCCCAGAGGGTCTCCCCGTGCTTCTTCGGGCAGACGAGGGTGTGCCCTGTCGCAAAGGGGTTGATGTCGAGAAAGGCGAGGTACCTGGCGTCCTCGTACACCTTGTACGAGGGGAGCTTCCCCGCAATGATCTTGCAAAATAGGCAGTCCGACGACGGGACGCTGCCCGAGTTGTGGATTCTCTTCGTCGTCCCTTTCATCTTGTTGCCGTCGGGCCTGGGGGATTTTTCTAAACCTTTCTGCGCACGGCAAAGAGATATTATCGAGGGCGTCCTCTAAGTAGTCGTTGGAGCCCCGGAGGCTGAAGAGGCTGCTGATGGCGTTTGCCGTCGTAGGCTTGGTCGGGATCCTCTTCCTTGCCATGGCCCCTCTGGTCTCAGCGGTCCTCCTCGTCGTCGCGGAGGTCATCTTCGTGGTCCTGTATCTTCGTGTCTCGGGCAAAGCGCGGGCCGGATCCTAACGGCAAGGCCGTGGAAGTAGGCCGCCCGTCAGTGCGGGGGGTTGAACTCGACCGTGCCCAACCAGGTCGCCGTCTGGGAGAGCCCGTCGGTCACCGTGATCGTGTAACTGCAGTCCCAACCCGGCTGCTGGACCGCAGGGCTTACCGTAACGGTGTGCACGCCCTTCGAGCTGTCGTACCCGAACTGGATTACGTTGTAGGTGGTAGAGACGCCCGTGCCAGACGCAGGGTCGACGCACAGCCTCGAGGCTGACACGGCCGAGACCTTGGTCGAGAACGCGACGGTGAAACCGGCGGTGATCATGCTCTGGTTGTCCGTCACCTTCACGACCTGGCCCTTTGTCAACGGGTCCCCGTGGCCCGGCGACCCCCAGTAGACGGAGCTGATGACGGGGTACGAGAGAGAGCTCTGGCCCGGCGTATAGTTCGCGAGCAGGAGGACTATCCCCACGAGGGCCGCAAACTGCCCGGTTATGATGGCGCCCTCTGCCTTTTCCAAGCTTAGTCCCCTACGCCTCTCGTCGGATTTAGCTTTGCCTAGGAGACTATCTCGCGGAGGGCGGTCAGGAACGCGTCGTTGATTTTGCGCGTGCTCACGGTGACCCTCAAGCAGCCCTTGGTCCATCTCCCCTCTGCGAGGTTCCTCAGGACGAACCCCCTCTCGAGGAGCTTCCTGTGGACCCTCTCGGCTCCCTTGGCGACCTTGAAGAGTATGAAATTGGTCTCGCTCGGATATGGGCTGATCGACCTCACGTCTTTCAACGCGCGCATCATCCGCGCCCTCTCTTCGGTGACCCTCCGCACGGTGCTCTTCATCTCCGTGAGGTCGCCTAGGGCCTTCTCAGCCAGGGCGAGTGAGATTACGCTCACGCTGTTAGGCGGCCTGACAAGGTTCAACTGGGCCACGGTCCCGCGCTTCGCGACAAGGTACCCAACCCTCACCCCCGCCATCGAGAACGCCTTTGAGAACGTCCTGCAAACGATGACGTTTTCGTGCTTGTCGGTAAGGTCCAGCGCGGTCTTGCCCGAGAACTCGTGGTACGCCTCGTCGATCGCCACGGCCACGCCCGTCTCCGCCACTGCCTTCACGTCCTTGATGGGGATCGAGTTCCCCGTGGGATTGTTGGGGTTGCAGAGGAAGACCAGCTTGGTCCTCTTGCCCACCGCCTCGATGACCGAGCCGGCGTCGAACGAGTACCCCGGGCCGCTCTCGATGTACTTCACCTTCGCCCCGGCTACCTCGGCGACTATCCGGAACATCGCATAGCTCGGGGCGGGCACGATGACCTCGTCCCCGGTGTCGAGAAAGGTCTTTGCGATGATGTCCAGACCCTCGTCCGCGCCGTTGGTGACCACGAACCTGTCAGTGGCCTTACCGCAGTACCTTGAAAGGCCCTCCCTCAGCCCGGCGTACGAGGTGTCCGGATACTCGTTGACGGGCAGCCTGGTGGCGTACTGCGAGAGCCAGCCGAGTTCCGAGGCAGGGCTATACGGCGAAGTGTTTGTGTCGAGCCTGACAATGTCCTCTACCTTGAGGCCTACGTCCTCCGCTATCTCCCAGCTGGGCGTCTCCCAGCCGTAGGGCTCGAACCCATCGAACATCCTCCTGATCCTCAAGGGCATTCCCGCCCGAGCCTCCACATCATTAAAGCTGCTCGACTGGTCAGTACCTTCTGTAGAACCTTGCCATCAGGTTTCGGTTCCAGAGACGTGCTGCGATCGCTCCCGCTACGGCCCCGCTGACGACTCCGAAGATCAGGATGGTCAAATCGGTAAGAGGGTCGTGCGGGACAGCGGTAAAGGAGCTCGGGAAGGCCAAGACGCTCACGTAGAACGCAGTCAGGCCGACCACACCAGTGCTGACCATCATGCATGCTGTCATTCTCAATGTCTTCGCCTTCCCGTCTTGCTGAACGCGGAACAAAGTTGCCAGGACGTCGACAAGCAGTCCGAACATCGTCGCAAAGACGAGGTCGACGGGAAAGAACCCCAGCTTCACCGAGGTGATGAGCGCGCCGCTCACAACCCCGACGTACGTCGCACCTCCCCTCCCGACGACTAGGTAGCTCAGTGCGAGGAACAGCGACTGTAGGACTATCAAGAAGTCGGAGGTCGGCGCGGGGATGAAGCCGTTGACCACCAAGATCATCGCCCCGAAGACTGCGCCAAGGCCTATTCTCCTCGCGCTGACGGCCAAGGGACAAAGCGGCCTGACGAGCGGATTTAAGGCTAACGAGCGTTAGATAGCCGGCACCGTTCCACCCGTCATCACCGGCGGTTTTCCGCTTAGGACAATAATTTATAACGCCGGGTCACCATTTTCCGACTGTGCAAGTGGAGAAGAGCAAGACCGGGCCTGCCGAGATATTGGCCGCGGCCGCGCGGCTCTTCGCCGAAAGAGGTTACTCGAACGTCTCGATCCGGGACGTCTGCAAAGAGGCAAAGACAAGCGCTCCAATGATATACTATTACTTCAAGGACAAGAAGGGCCTGTTCCGCGCTGCGGTAAGCGGCAAGATAACCCTGGGGCAGTTCATCGACAGGCTGAGGAGTACTGTCGAAGTCCCCGAGGTCCGTGACGGGGTCGCGTCTTTCGTGGCGGTCTACCTTGGGTCATTTCCCGTCGAGGCGTTCGACCCAGGGTTATACCTCAGGGAGACTGCCAAGATAGACGACAGCAGCGCGGAGAAGATCAGCCGGCAGCTCGACCAGGTCCACCGCATTGCCATCTCCCTGGTGAAGAGGGGCGTGAAGGACGGGGAGTTCCGACAGATAGACCCTGAGAAGGCCTCCGACTGCCTCATCGGGATGCTGAACCACGTTGTCTTCCAGAAGATACACTTTTCAAAGTCCCCCGATGTCCACGACCTCGGAGACTTCATCACCGCCTTCTTTCTGAAGGCCATGCAGGCCTAGCCTCTGCAAAGGCTACCAGAAGGGGCGGGTCTCGATGAACTTCAACTTCGCCTCGAGCAGCTCCTTGTAGAACTCATCTTCGTCCTCGTGCATCTTGGCGAGGATCCTCGCCGCGGTCTGAGGCCCGACCCCGTAAACCGCCTGAGCGACGACCGCGCGCTGCCCGTACGAGAGGACCAGGTCGGCAGCCCTCCTCGCCTTTGAGAGCTCGCTGGCCTCGTCATCGTTGAGGGGGCCGTGCTCCAGCCTCCTCTTGACCAGCCCAGCGACCCTCCCTGAACCCCAGAAGGCGGGCGTGAGCAGCCCGGAGCCGCAGGATGCGCACTTGGGCTCGGCCACTAGTTCGCCGACCGTCGTCCAGCCCTGGCTCTCTCCGCACTTCATGCACAGCATCTCCACGGTCGCGTTGTCGATGCTGAACCTCATCTTCTGGAGGGTCGTCTTCGCCAGAGAGTCGGGCGCGATCAGCTCGGGGACCTCGAGGTACCGGTACAGGATGTTGTAAGCGATCGGGCTGGGGCGCTCTACCGAAAGGTAGCTCTCGACGCGGACCTCTCCACGTGCTACCTGCCCGAGGAGCGCCTTGGCTCCCCGCATGTCTATCATGTCCCTCCCAGTCTCCTGGAGCGCCTCCTCGAAGATCGGCGTGTTCTCGAACCGGGTCGGGAGGGAGCAAAGGTTGGGGTGGGCGATGTACTGGCCCCTCCGCAGCGCGCCGAACCGCTCGGCGACCTGCTTGACCCTGGTCGGGAAGGGAAAGTTCCGCTGGACGGCCACCGCGTAGGTGTCCTCGAACTCCTTCGAACTCATCCCGAAAAGGTCCTTGGAGAGTTGTCCGAGGTCCAGCTCCGAGGCATCTGTCGTGAGCTCGACGAGTATCCTGTATCCGTCCATGTGCCAGAGCCTGACGAGCCCGCGCCTGGAGAGGATCTCTTCGAAAGTGTAGGCGAGTAGCCTGTTCACCCTCTCCCCGAAGCAGGAGTGTATGATGAGATACTTCTGCCACCCCTCGAAGAGCACCAGGGAGTCAGAGGGGAGAGGCACGCCTAGGCGGACGTGCTCCTCGATCTCGTCCGCGGCGAGCCTCGCAGCGGGCTCGGTCAACGTCTCCTCCGACGAGAACGCCTTGGCGGCCTCCTCCGGCGTGCCCTGGGAGAGCAAGGAGGCGATCCTCCCCCTTAGCTCGCCGGTCTTCTTCGCCAGGTTCGAGGGGACCGGGATCATCTCGCCGTCCCATCCGGGCAGGGCCGCGAGCGGATCCTCTATCGAGGTGACGTAGATCTTCCTGTCGTTCGCGATCTTCTCCATCTGCCAGATGCGCCCCTTCAAGATGAAATGGAGGCCCACCTTGGCGTTCAAGAGCACGAACTCCTCCCCGAGGATTCCCACGGTCTGGTTGTTTGCCACGTCCACCACGAGATATCTCGTCTCGTCTGGGATGGTGGAAAGGTTCTGGAAGTAGTATTCCCTCGTCCCCCTGGTCCTCACGAGCATCCCTGCCTCGACCCTCAGCTTCCTCAGCTCCCCGAGGTAGCTGACGACCCTCCCAAAGGCCTCCTCGTCTAGTTCCCTATACGGGTGGCACCTCCTCACCTCTTCGAGGACTCTCTTGCTCTCAACCTCCTCGAGGTCCATCAGGTATCCCGCGATCTGGTGCGCGAGGACGTCGAGGCACCTCTCGTAGGGGCGGGTCTCCTCCATCCTTCCCCTCGCCGCCTCGTGGGCCGCGGCCGTCGACTCTAGTACGTCGTCGGCCCCGACCGTGAGCAACACACCCTTCGACGTCCTCTGAAGGTCGTGCCCCGATCGCCCGACCCGCTGGATCAGGGACGTGACCTGCCTAGGAGACATGTACTGGATCACCAGGTCGACCGCGCCGATGTCTATCCCGAGCTCGAGGGTCGAGGTGCAGACGAGGGCCTTTGTCTTCCCCGACCGGAAGTCAGCCTCTGCCCTCTCCCGCTCCTCCCGAGGCAGCGAGCCATGATGGACTCCGACGTCGCCTCTGAGCCGGTTCAGCTTCTCCCCTAGCATCTCTGCCACCGTCCTGCTGTTCACGAAGATCAGCGTGGACTTGTGCGACCGGATCAGCTCGTCCATCCTCGCTAGCCTCGCTGCCAGGTCGAGCGTGGTGAAGGCCTCCCTCGAGACAGGCCCGTCCTCAGCCTTTGGAGTGGTGTACTCTACGAGGTAGCCCGCCTTCTTTGGCGCGGTCGCCCTGACGAGGTCGTGCTCGCGGTCCCCGAATATGAACTTCGCAGCGGTCTCGGGAGTCCCGATCGTAGCCGACAGCGCCACTATCTGGAAGTCTCTCGCGACGGCCCTCAACCTCTGGAGCCCGACAGTGAGCTGGACCCCGCGCTTGCTCTCCACCAGGTTGTGCAGCTCGTCCACCACGACCGCTTTGACCTCAGCCAGCGACGCACGCATACGGCGGCCGGGGAGCATCGCCTGGAGGGTCTCGGGGGTGGTGACTAGGACGTCGGGAGGGTTCCTGGACTGGCGCTGCCTCTGCGAAGGAGGGGTGTCCCCGTGCCTGACATCCAGCGTGAGGGAGAGCCCCGAACACCAGTACTGGAGCCTCCTTAGCATGTCCCTGTTAAGGGCCCTCAAAGGAGTGATGTAGAGAAGGGAGATTCCCTTCCCCCGGCCCGAGCCTACGACCTTGCTCAACAGGGGGAGGATCGCAGCCTCGGTCTTCCCCGAACCCGTGGGCGCGACTATCAGCACGTTACGCCCTTGCAATACGAGGGGCATCGCCTCTACCTGAGGCGGGGTCGGAACGGTGAGGCCGCTCTCGCGCAGGAGAGACTGTACCGGCTCGGCGAGCGCCTCAAAGCCCTTCGCGCTCAGGCGCTTCTCCTCCTGCCCGCGCACGCATCGCACTCGCAGATGTCAAGGAGATACTCGTATGGGTAGATCCCCGTATTGTGGCCGTCGGACCAGGCGAACGATATGGCGTACCGCCCGACCATTGAATACCCAACCGCGGCGACCCCGGCTGGGGCCGAGGCCTTCAACGGGATGAACGCGCTGTTCCCGAGCGGAGGGCTCTCACCCCTGCAAAGGGCGCAAGGGCACGCCTCTCTCAGCCGCCCGTGGGAGAAGACGCTCGAGTGCCCGTCGCTCCAGTCTATCGCGACTCGCGGTCCGTCTACCGCGACCTTCCTAGGAACCGCCAAGGATAGGTTTCGATCGCACTCCCTCTCATAAGGATTGACCTCGAATCAGCGAAAGGTTAACTCGGCCCAGCGGGGCGCCTGGACGGATTCTCAGAGCATGGCGAGCTGCATCTGCGGTCTTTGCAATCACAAGATGCGTGAGTCCTGCACCAGCTGCAAGTGCTGCTCCTACAAGAGGTTCGCTTGCATCCAGAACGAAAAGTGAAGGCCCCGCCCTGTTCAGGCGCCCGCTGGAAACCCGTCGCCCCGCGTGTCGCAGACCGACTTCTTCTGCCCTCCCATGAGCTCGACTCCTTGCGCGACGCCGATAGGCCCGTGCTCTTTAATGCCAGGTCGTCCCCCGCCGCCCCCGATCTTGTACCCATTCTCGACTATGGTGTCCTCTCCTGTCCATGCGAAGCGGGGGAAGCCTATCGCCTCCTCGAGGCTCATCGAGTAGTCGACCAGGTTTGTGACGAAGAGGGCGTGGAGCTGGGGCCTATACTCCCCCGCGCTTGTCCCTATCGCCACTGAGGGAGAGCCGTCCCTCGAGACGAGAAGGGCTGAGAGGGTGTGGACAGGCCTCTTCCTGGGTTCCACCTTGTTGGGGCCCTTGAGCCTGAAGCCCGAGCCCCTGTTGTTTAGGAAGAACCCCGCCTCGCGCACGTAGACCCTCGAACCGAAGGAGTGGAAGAGGCTCTGGACGCACGACAGCAGGTTCCCCTCGTCGTCGGCGACTGCAAAGTAGGTGGTGTCACCGCCGGTCAGGGTAGCGCTCCTTGCCTTCCTGCGAAAGCCCAGGAACCTGTCGAGGTCGAAGTCCACGAATCTCGGGTCCCCAAGCTGCTCCTCCTTGGCCTGCCACGCCACCTTCGTCGCCTCGGTCACGTCCACGATCCGCCTCAGAGAGTCTGCCTTTGTCTTGGGAAGGCTTTCCAGCTGCTTGAGGATCAGCAGCGTAGCCGCCCCCATGCTGTTTGGAGGGACCTCGAAGACCTCGTGGCCCTTGTACTCTGTCTTCAGAGGGTCTGCCCACTCCGCCTGAAGCGAGGAGAAGTCCTCGGGTTGCACTTCGAGTCCTCCCTTCGCCATCGCCGCGCAAACGCTCTCCGCAGTCTTCCCAGTGTAGAAGCCCTCTGGGCCTTGCTTGGCTATCTCCTTGAGGGTCTCCGCGAGCTTAAACTGTACGAGGATGGAGCCGGCCGGGAGGCCCTCGTCGCCCGAGAAGACCCTCCGGGCGTCAGGCGGGAGGCTCTCACCGGCGACCTCGATCGCCTTGGCGAGCCCCGGAGAGATAGGGAACCCCTTGTCGGCTAGCCTCACGGCGCCTTTCAAGAGCTTCCCGAACTCGAGCTTCCCGAACCTCTTGTGGAGCTCATACACTCCTCGCACCATGCCCGGGACGACCACACTGTTCGGCCCGAACTTTGGCATCTCCCCCTTCTCGAGGGACACTATCCGTTCCGCTGTCGCGCCGGAGGGAGCCCAACCGCTCCCGTTGACGCATTGAACCTTCCCAGTCTTTCCGTCCTGGAACAGAGCGAAGAAGTCTCCCCCAAGGCCGCTGAGGTGAGGCAGCGTCACTGCGAGCGCGAAGCTCGCGGCAGTCGCAGCATCGAAAGCGTTGCCCCCGTCCCTAAGGGCCCCGTAGCCTACGAGCGACGCGAGGTGCTGGGCCGTTGCGACCGCGCTGGTCGAGGTGAGCAGGACCTTCCCAAACGACAACATGCATCCGGAGCCGTCTCGCGCAGATAAAGGGTGCGCCCCGAACGGATAAATCGAATGCAGGCGCCGCGGGTCGCAATGAGACTAGGATTCATCGGACTTGGGATAATGGGAAGACCAATGGCTGCAAACCTCATCCGGGCAGGCTTCGACCTCACCGTCTACAACCGGACCAGGGCGCCAGTGGCGCGGCTCCTCTCTCTAGGCGCGAGCTCAGCGAACTCTCCTGCTGCCGTGGCAGGAAGGTCCGACCTCATCATCACGATGGTCACTGACGCGGTTGCCATGGAGCAGGTCGCGTTGGGGCCTAAGGGCATCATCGATGGCGCCCGGGAGGGCATGGTCGTCGTCGACATGAGCACAATCTCGCCTGGCGTCACGAGGAAGGTGGCAGCCCGCCTAGAAACTCGAGGCGTGAAGATGCTCGACGCGCCGGTCAGCGGCGGGGAGCAGGGCGCTAAGGAAGGGACTCTCACCATAATGGTGGGGGGCCCTGAACGCGCGTTCGAGTCCTGCCTCCCTGTCTTCCGCGTGCTCGGCAAGAAGGTGGTCCGGATGGGAGAGAACGGCGCGGGCCAGCTGGCAAAGCTCGCGAACCAGATACTCGTCGCGTCCAACATGCTAGGGGTCTGCGAGTGCCTCCTCTTCGCAAAGAAAGCGGGGCTCGACCTCGACAAGCTCATCGATTCCTTATCGGCCGGCGCCGCCTCGTCTTGGTCGCTCGCCAACCTCGGGCCCAAGGCAGCCCACCGCGACTTTGCTCCGGGGTTCAAGATCGCCCTTCTCCAGAAGGACCTGAGGTATGTGATCGAGACTGCGAGGGCTTCCAGAGTCGAGATCCCGGCGACAAGGCTGGCCCACAGACTGTACGCGAAGTTGGAGGCCGAGGGGAGGGGCGAGGAAGGGACGCAGGCCCTCATAGACGCGCTAGAACGTCCAGGCGCCTCGTGACGTGAACTTGGCTCCCTTGGCGAAAGGGCTATATTGGACCGACTGCTCGAGAGGTAGACATGTGCGACTGCGACGTTGAAGAGATGTTCATGGCCGGCTTAGAGGCGTCCCCCGAACAAAATGTCGAGACCGAGGCCGTCGAACAGACGAAGGCCGTACCGCTGGTACTCACCGTCAAGAAGAGAAAGTAGGCCAACGTCCGACGCGGACTGTCGTTGCGGAGGACAGACTGCACAGGAATATGTTTCGCCACAAATAATTACTACAGGAATAACCGCGTCAGAATAGCTTATAAAACGTGAACAATGCTTCGGTCCTCTTGGAAATTACTGCGCCGCCAGCGGAGAGAGGGCTCGCTTGGTAGAATACCAGATTGCGCTTACGGGTCTGCACGCGAGGAATGAGGATACGATTCAGGCTACCCAAGATTGGGAGCGGAAGCGGATCGATGAGACGTCCCTCAAGCGAGCCTTCGAGAGCGATTGCGATTCACTCGTCCGACTGCAGAAGAAAGTCGGGACGAGGTACACGACCGACGGCCAGATCACGCTGGCGTGGCAGGACCTTTTCCGCCCACTCGCCGAGGGGTTTCGAGGCGTCAAGCCGGGGCCGATGTTCAGGTGGTTCAACACGAACACCTTCTTCTTCGCCCCGGTCGTGAGCGACGAGATATCGACCGATGGAAACGCTATCTGGAAGGCCGTCGGGAAGAAGTTCGTCGACCACGGCACCAAGTTCAAGGTCATCATCCCGGACCCCCTCACCTTCGCGGAGCTTGCTGAGGACAGGCACTACAAGAGCAAGGAGAAGCTGATTTACGCATACGCGGAGGCATTGCGGGAGGAGCTTCGCTCGCTCAAAAAGCACGGGGTCGAGTACGTCCAGTTCTCCTCCCCGTCTCTGGTCGCAAGGTTCAGGCAGAAGCCCGTCACCAAGTCGGGACTGAAGCAGCTCGGAGAGGCCCTCCGGACGGCCCTCCGCGGCGTGGCAATTCGCAGCGGCTTTCACACTTACTTCGGGGACGCCTCCCCCTATCTCCCTGACCTCTTCGACTCGATCCCGACCGACGACATCGGCGTGGACATGACGCAGACAGACGACTCCTCGCTCGTCGCGACCGGCAAGGGGATAATCGCGGGGATCGTCGACTCTAGGACGACCTACCTCGAGAAGGTGGGGCCCTTGGCATCCCGGATCGAGCGCGTTGCCGAGCTGACGAAGACCAAGTCGATCACCCTGTCCCCCTCGGCCGACCTCCGGTACATCCCCCGCACGGCCGCGGACGAGAAGCTCGCCCTGCTCGGGAGGCTGAAGAACAAGCTGGGACCATCAAGATGACCAAGGCATTTCCCACCCAGGAGATCGGCAGCCTCCCGAAGTTCTCGTGGAGGACAAAGCCCTTCAGGCAGACGCTGCTCGGGGACGAGGACATCAGGTCGGCGAAGGACTGGGGGGAGAGGCTGGGCGTCCCAGGGCGCGAGAAACTACTACAGGTCCTCTCAAAGAGGACCGGCTTTTCGGAGAGCGAGAAGAGGCTGATAGTCGACTTTTCACTCCTCTATGCAATAAGGGCAGAGGAGGTCGCCGGAGGCGGCCTCGCGAAGGAGAGAGGGCTTGACCTGGTCTGGAGCGGCGAGCAGGCCAGGACCGAGATGTACGAGACCCCGGTCTCGAACATCGGTGGCTTTGAGTTCGTCGGGAAGGTGCGGAGCTTCGACAACAAGTACTGGAAGATGGCCTCGATACGGTCGACCCCAAAGTACAAGGAGAACTACCACATGGATGAGTTCTTGTTCACCAAGAAGCACGCCAGGCGCAAGGTGAAGGTCCCGGTGACCGACGCTATCACCATAATGGCTTGGTCGGACAACAACTACTACACCGGCAAGTGGGAGAAGAGGGCCCTCTCTCCCTCGAAGCGCAGCTTCGGCGCCCGGAGGGAGTTCACGCTCGAGCTCGCGAAGATAATCAGGCGGGTCGTCCGGGAGCTTATCGAGAGAGGCGTCGAGGAGGTCCAGATAGACATCCCCGCGGCCACCCAGTTCCAGTCCGACGAGGACATCGCCCTCGTGGCCGAGTCTTTCAACGAGACGACAAAAGGCCTGCAGGCGACGTTCAGCGTCCACAGCTGCTTCCCCCCGAGCGTCGGGTACAGCATCCTCTTCCCTCACATACTGGAGATGAAGAAGTGCGAGAGGTTCTCCTTCGAATATGGCAACCGCGACACCTTCGGGAGGGGCCAGGACGCAAAGTCCAGGCCCGGCTTCGAGGACCTGAAGCTCTTCAAGGAATACGGATACACGAGGCAGCTCGGCGTCGGGGTCATCCACATCCACACAGACACCCTCCCGAGCGTCGAGGTCGTCAAGGACAGGGTCCTCTACGCCGCGAAGGTGACCGACCTCCCCGCCGAGAACCTCTACGTCAACCCTGACTGCGGCCTCCGCACAAGGCGACCCGAGATAGCGCAGTCGATGCTTGACCTGACCGTC
>Ga0307477_10001070_pt1 | contig 24568 bp, 24 predicted proteins | sample atmos_gasesECM2C_FD_203316 | JGI IMG/M metagenome (GOLD analysis project Ga0307477, IMG submission 203316) | Hardwood forest soil microbial communities from Morgan-Monroe State Forest, Indiana, United States - atmos_gasesECM2C_515 | ecosystem: Environmental > Terrestrial > Soil > Temperate...
GCCGCAGAATTGATCCTCCGAAGTTTCGGCGGGTAAGCGGCCGGTTCGCCCGGTCACCATTTCGTCAGTACACTGATTGTACTGATGGCGAACCATCCCGTGCGACTTCCCGCTCGGTCTGCCAGCCGCATACGTCAATTGCCCCATAGGCTGGTTTCTCCCCCCGCGCATAGAGTTTCACAACGCGCCGCTCGGCCAGCGGTGCAAAGAGCGAGTGAAACGAACCAAAACGCGTCTCCAGGTCGCGACGACGCAACGTTTCAAGTTTCGCCAAGTTGGGGACGAACGTCTCGAAGCCAAGAGGGGAATCCAGCAGAGGAGGTTCGGCACGAAGGCCGATTAACCGGTCCTTCGTTCTATTGCAGGGGGGTGTTAGTGCGATGAATTTTTCGACCATGCGCGATCGCCGCGCGCGCAATTGCGCAATGCTTCTGGGGTCGGTCTCCTTCTTAGCGTTGGCGGATATCGTGGCCGCGCAAGCCCAGGACGTGGCCCAGGCGACATCGACGCCGATGCCGGGCCAAGCCGCCAATCCACCGACACAAACGGCTCAAGCGGCGCCGGGTGCGCTTCCTGAAGAAGTCCTTGTGACCGGTTCTCTCATCCACGGCGCGCCGGCCGTGGGCGTTCCTGTCACGACATTCGGCAATGACGATTTCAAGCAGACCGGGGCGCTGACCATCGGCGCTCTGTTCCTCAATGTGCCGGCGGTTTATGAAATTCCACAAAACGACGTGATCGCGGGCGGCGGGTTTATCTCGCGCGACAATAACGTCAACCTTCGCAACCTGACTCTGCACGGTCCACGCCAACTCCTGTTGATCGACGGCATCCAGTTCCCGCAACAGGGAGCCGGCGGTTGCCAAACCGATCCGTCAATCATTCCACAATTGGCGGCGGATCATATCGACCTTCTGGCCGATGGCGCTTCGGCGGTCTATGGCTCGGCCGCGGTAACCGGCGTGATCAACGTCATCCTCAAGCGCGGCTACGACGGCGCAATCACGCAGGCGCAGTTCGGCGGTTCGACGGATATCGGTCATTACGAGGAACAGGTCAGGCAACTCTACGGCCGCACCTGGGATGGCGGCGATATCACCGTCAGTTACGAATGGTACCAGCAAGAGCATACGCGCGGCGGGGTTCGTCCCTATTTCACGGCAAATTTCAACACCTATGCCGGCGTCGACAACCGGATGGCCGTGATCAATTCGGACCCCGGTATCATCAGCCTTGGCACTCCCGCTGCGCCGGCAAAGACGCCGACAGGATTTCTTGCAACCATCGGCACGACTTGCACCAATTGCTACGCGATACCCGCAACGAATGGCGTTGGACTGACCTGGGCTAAAATCCTGGCAAATAATCCCAACTCCACGTCCTTCGCCGCCAATGAACGAAATCTGTGGCTCGACGCCTGGACCGAACCCAATCAGCAACGCAATGCAGCGACGCTGACCTTCGACCAAAGGATCGTCAGCGGCATCTCGTTATTTGCCGACGCCTGGTATGACAATCGGCAGGCCTTGTTTTACGGGGAAAGCAGCGGCAACTCGATCAGCATCGCCATTCCCACCAACAACCCCTATTATCCCGTGGGTGCGCCCGCCGGCATTAAAGTCAACTACGATTTCAATCCGGAATTCATCGCACTCGGAGGCAGAAACGGTCCCGATCGCGTCACATCCCAAGAGCTTGACGCCCGTTTAGACGGCGGCTTCAACATCGACCTGCCGTTCAATTGGATCGGCAAGGCGTATGGCGCCCAGACTCTTGTCCATGAAATCAACAGCGGCACCGGTACCGTGAATTCCAACATGGTCACCGCCGCGTTGGGCGGTACGGTTGCGGCGGTGGCTGCGAGCGTGGCCGCGCCCTATACGATCGGCTCCTTCACCAAACCGGCAAGTATCCCCTATCTCAATCTCTTCTGTGATCCGCTGGCCTACACCTGCAACACCCAGGCGACGCTGAATTACATCACGGGCAGTAGCTACACCAATGAAACCGAATCTATCGATGAATTCGGTCTGAAGGCTGACGGTCCTCTGTTCGATCTGCCCGGCGGAACGGTCAAGGCGGCGGTCGGGGCAATCATGCAAGACTGGTATTTTGGTACGTACAGCCTTGCCTCGAATGCAAACACGGTGGCCATCACCAACAATACGTCGCAACAGGGACGGCGGGCCGTCTATTCAACATACGGCCAGCTCGACATACCGCTTGCCGGCAAGGATTTCACATTGCCACTGGTCGAGGCGCTGACCGTCGAGGCGGCCATTCGCTACGACCACTACAGCGACTTCGGCTCAACGACGAACCCTAAAGTTGCCGTCGATTGGACGCTGGGTTGGGGACTTACGGTAAGAAGCAGCTACGGCACGTCTTTCCGCGCGCCGACATTCCAGGAAGAGTCAACGAGCGGGCCAAGCCTGGTCAATCTCACGTCGACGGGTACGCTGGCGGGCACCATTCAGACCTGTCCTACGGGCGCAACGACCGCGCTGCCCGGCACGGCCGCAGCGGTCATTGCTCCAAACTGTCAACAATACGTCTATGGTCTTCAGTCCGGCTTCAATCCGGCCGTAATTCCGCAAGAGGCTCACCTTCAACCTGAAACTGCTGTGAACAAGGAACTCGGCTTTGAATTCGCGCCGACCTATTCCTTCCTGAAGGGTCTCGATGTCCAGGCCACCTACTGGTACATCAGAATGAACAATATTGTAGAAGGCTTTTACGGCGTTGCCATGCTGCAAAGCGGTGAGTTGGACAACCCGATCTGGACACACACATTCCTCACGCCCGGAAACGACCCCAACTTCACCGCGGACGTGCTGACGCTACTTAATGGCCCGAAATCGACGGTTTCACCGACGCTCGCGACGTACATACAATTCATCGCCGAGAGTGGTAACCAAAATATAGGCTGGCAGTCGGTCAGTGGCGTCGATTTCAACGCGAGCTATGACTACGACGCAGGTGCGTACGGAGCCTGGAATACCGGCATCACGGGCGTTTATAATATCGAGAACAAGAGCCAGGGCGGCCCAGGGCAAATCGTCAGCAGCCTGTTCACGACGCCGCAAAACTCGACATCCTCCGCCACCGACTCGGGTGGCCGTCTGAAATACCGCGCAAGGCTGGGCTGGGCGGACGACAACGGCCTATCCGTCACCGGATTCCTGAATTTCATCCCCCATTTTAACTCGGACACGGCCGTCCTTCCGCCCTCCTGCTTTATCCAGGGTAACGCCAGCTGCGCTTCGTTTGGGCCCCAGTTTGCCCAATATACGAAGCAATTTCCGTTTCTCTCAAATTACGTTCCGGGTATCTACACCTTCGATCTGTCGATCGGCTACGATACGCAGGACAAGCCGGCAAACGACTATCTCAAGCATGTCGGTATCCAGCTCAACGTGAGCAATATCTTGGACAAGCAGGCGCCCTATGCCTATCAGATCAATCCGCCCGGTGGCGCCCAGGTCCACGCCTATTTTTCCACGACGCAAGGCACTTCATTGGGCATTGATGGGCGCGTCATCACGCTCACGCTAACCAAGACGTGGTAGGTAGCGAGGCGAAAAGGATCGGGGAAGTCGCGCGTTGCTTACTTGATGTGAGAAGGCAGCAAGATACGATTAATAATCGGATTTTGCCGAGACTATTGGCTTACTGGGCTTGGCCGCCATCGGCCAAAGGCGCGCCGCCAATGCCATTGCAGCGTCCGATACAAACGCCGTCGGCGTTTTTGACGGCCGCCGCTGAACCGCCGTGTGACCCATCTTTCATCGGCCGCGCCGAGATGGTGATCGTATCACCGACTTTGAGGGAATCCTTCTTCCAGCCACCCGCGGCCAGTTGACCGGGCGAACCCATTTCGAACGCCCATTCTTCCGGCACCCCTGCTTCATTTTTGATCACGACGTGAATCCATGAATGGGGATTGACCCATTCGAATTCCTTTACTGTGCCGTTCAACGTGATTGTCTTGGTGTTGTCGAACATCGCAAAGGAATGGTGAGCCATTGCGGGCGCGGTGACAGCGAACAGTGCGCCAGCGGCAATCCCTAAAGTTATTTTCGGCTGCATAATTTTTCTCCGAGGTTTCTAAAACGCCATAGCGGGCAGCAGTCGGCCGTAATTACTGGGGCAGGCCGTCTTTGAGCGGGCCGCTGACGAGGCCGGGCGGTGGCTTGTAATTCGGAGCTGCGGGATGGTTATCGCGGTCCAAGGGGTCTTCATCGCCGAGGGGATAATCATGGCCGGTTTCGTAATTGAAGCCGTAGCCTTTGAGGTAGAACTGGCTCGAGTCGATGAAGCGCGCGAGGCCGGGAGAATACCGGCTCGGACTCGCGGCGGGTACGCTCGCTGAGATGAGGTAAAGCTTGCCCTTGTTAAAGACTACATGCTCCACGACGTGGGTTTTGTCCTTATCCTTTTTATCGATGACGATCGCCGTGCCATACACGGAGTTGGCGCCCTTATCCCAAAGGGGGAAATCGGTCACGGTAAAGGTGCCTCCCCGTCCGCCGGCTTCGTGGTTCAGGGCTTCCTCCAAGAGGTTTGCGCCCTCGGCAGCCCGTTTCGTGAAATCGACCACTTCCACTTTGTACGTTACGCCGTCATCCACTGCGGTCAGGACAATCGCCGGCGCCTCTTTTGCCAGCGGCGCCTTGTAGGTTTCCGTTGTCTTGGTCGGCTCTACGGGGAAATAATTATAGATGCCAAGGGTCTCATCTCTGTGTTGCTTCCATTCGGCAGCCTGAGCCGGCATAGACGCGCCAACCGCCGCGGCAATTCCAAAGATAACCAACCGCATGATTTTTCTCCTTGCTCGTGCGCATCCGTTCTCGACGCCTTGCAAGCGGCACGCCAATTTTCGTCCGGTTCCGGTGGGTATTTGCGCCGCAGGATACCGAAGGGGAAGGTGAGGGGCCGCTTTTCGACAATACGTCGTTTGCCCCATGGGTGTAGCGGAGTGCCTCATTTTAGATTTTCTGAAATCTTGGAGAAATCGTATGCACCTCAAAGTCGCGATTCTCGCCGCTGTTGTGATGATGGGATTTGCCGCGCCGGCGGTCGCCCATCATTCTTTCGCGATGTTCGACGCGGACAAGACGATCACTCTGTCGGGAACCTTGAAGGAATTCGAATGGGTCAATCCGCATTCCTGGATGCATATTGCCGTAGCCGATCCAACAACGGGGCAAGCCGAAGAATGGTCTTTCGAAATGGGCTCGCCCGGTCAGCTCGGCTCACGCGGCTTGAAACCCGATAGCGTCAAACCCGGCGACAAGATCACGATCAAAGCGCATCCGATGAAAGACGGTTCGCATGGCGGCCAATATATGTCCGCAACTTTTGCCGGCGGACAGCCGATCGGAAATCCAGGTCCGGCAAACCCGCGCTAAACCCAGTCACATTGAGCGGATTGTTTTGGGTCTTGTTGCGTTGGGCGCATATTTCGGCTCGATGACCCGGCTTGATGCCAATCGCCCGGCGAACGCCGGCCGCGTAACAGTGAATTCGTATCTCACCGTCGATTCGCTGCGCGTCGCATATGACGGTCACATCGTTGTCAGAGATTTATCCTTTTCGGCTGAAAAAGGTGAATTCCTGACCCTGCTGGGTCCCTCAGGCTGCGGCAAGACTACTATTTTGCGCTCAATCGCGGGCTTTGCCTCTCCGACTTCCGGAAAAATCCTTGTCGATGGTCGCGATATCGTGGCGCTGCCGCCGCACCGGCGCAATATCGGGATGGTTTTCCAATCTTACGCGCTGTTTCCGCATCTGACCGTGCACGAAAACGTCGCTTTCGGGCTCCGCATGCGGAATATGGCCAGAGCCGAGCGCGACACCCGCGCGAAGGCCGCGCTCGAACTGGCTGGACTTAGCCTTCTCGCCGCGCGCTATCCGGCGCAATTGTCCGGCGGACAACAGCAGCGGGTTGCCCTCGCCCGCGCACTGGTGATTGAACCCGCGATTCTCTTGCTGGATGAGCCGCTTTCCAATCTCGATGCTAATCTCCGCACCGAATTGCGTCACGAGATCCGGACGCTGCAGAAGCGGCTGGCAATTACAACCATCCTCGTCACACACGATCAGCAAGAAGCGCTAGCGGTATCGGATCGCATCGCAATCCTAAACGAGGGTCGATTGGCCGACATCGGAACGCCCGAAGCTTTGTGCGACAAGCCCGGCGATCCCTTTGCAGCGGCATTTATTGGCGCACGCACCGTCATTGCCGGCCGCACGCACAGTGGCGTCTTCGAAGCGCCCGGCCTGACCTGCGCAGGCGCACCGGAATCTGCTACACGCATTGTGCTAAGAGGCCCGAGGCTGCGTCTCAATGGCGCCGGCGGTCAGCTTCGCATCACTGGCCGAATAGTCAGCCGGACCTACCTCGGGGACTATTTCGAGGCCGACATCGAAACCGAGTCAGGGCGTGTACGGGTCATTATTCCATCCGATTCGCCGCCGCCGGCTATCGGAGAAGAATGCGTCATGTCCGCGTTGCCGGGAGGCGTCAGCTTCATTTCATGACCATCTCGCGTAGAACCTTTGGAAGACTCGTTCTCGGAGCCGGAGCTGCCGCGCCATTTTGCTTCGCGCGCCGCGCGCTTGCTGCGCCGAAGCCCGGCGACGAGTTGGTGGTCGGGATTTGGGGTGGAATTCAAGAGCGGCTCGTTCGGGAACATTGCGAGAAGCCGCTGGGCAAAAAATTCAGTTGCAAGGTCAATTTCGTTCTGGGCGGCACGCCCGAGCGGCGGGCCAGGGCCTATGCCGAACGCGGCCGGCCAAGCTTCGATGTTATCTATCTCAATATTTTCGAAAGCCGCCAAGCCGTAAAGGATGGCGTTACTCAAGCGGCCACACCGGCGGTTCCGCAATATTCACACCTCGTCGATATTGCGAGGCTCGGCGGCTACGGCGTCGCCATCAATCCGATAACTATTATCTACGACAAACGAAAGGCGCGTGTGCCGGTCACATCCTGGAAGGATCTTTGGAATCCCGAATGGAAAGGCCGCATCGCTTGGCCGGCATTTCCCGCGGCTGAAGGAGCGGCTGGTTTGTTGATGACCGCGAAAGTGTGGGGCGGCGACGAACGAAACATCGGCGTTGCATTCGAGAAGATCAAGCAGTTGAAGCCCTTCGCCGCGATCTCTTCAAGCCAGGACGAGCTTTATCAGATGTTCGATACCGGCGTCTGCGACATTGCAATCGAATTTGGCAGCCTCAGCCGCAAGTATGGTGAAACCCGTAATCCCAATCTCGTAATCGCAATGCCGGTCGAGGGTCAGGCGGCCGCGCTCAATGTCGCCTGCATCACCGTGGGGACGGCAAATCAGAAGCTCGCCGAGGAATGGATCAATCTGCATTTAAGCGAACCATGCATGCTGGCCTATGCACGGGAAATGTACTACTCGCCGACTGTGGACAATGTGAGGATACCGGCCGATCTCAAGCCGAAATTGGTAAGCTTCGCAGAAGCTGCGCGCCTGGTCGATTTCGACTGGAGCGCCGTCATCCACAATCAACGGGCCTGGACAACCCGCTTCAACAGGGAAATCGCCGGATGAAGAGCTGGGCAGGACCTGCGCTTGCCGCGCCGGCAACGCTCTGGCTGACGGCCGCGTTTGCGGCGCCGTTTGCCGTCGTGCTGCTGCTGTCGATCCAACCTGGCTCCGATCCCTTCGTGCACATCGCGCTTGCACCGAGTGCCGAACAATTCCGCGCGATTATCGCCGACGGCTTTTATTCTGCTGTGCTCTTGAAGACCACTGCGCTTGCACTTGGCGTTTGTGCCGTGACGGCGCTGCTTGGCTATCCCTTTGCGCTGTGGATTGTCTCGCTAAAACCTCGGTGGCGCCCGCTCGCAATCTCCATCGTTCTTGTCCCCCTGCTCGTCAATGTCGTCGTGCGCTCGCTCGGAATCGAACTCCTGCTAGCTCCCGACGGCCTTATCAATCACGGTCTCTCGCTTCTCGGCCTGCCGCGCGCAAACCACATGCTTTATAATTATGGCGCTGTCGCCGTCGGGCTTGTGCAAGTCTTTTTGCCGCTGATGGTTCTGTCGCTTTACGATGTCTTGCAGGCGAATTCGCCGCGCGTCCTCGAAGCGGCGAGAAGCTTGGGTGCCTCGCGAACGGCGCAGTTCTTTTCCGTCGAATTGCCGATGTCGCTTCCTGGTTTGCGCGCCGGACTCACGTTCGTCTTTCTGATGGCTTCAACGACGTATGTTTCGGCCCGCATGCTCGGAGGCAAGCAGGTGTGGACGACCGGAATGCTCGTCTGGCAAGACGTGCTCGAAAATCTCGACGCCCAATTTGCTTCCGCACTCGCCCTGATTATGACCCTGATCGCAATCATCGCCTCGCTGGCGATCGCGCTTACAGCCAGCCGGCTGACGCCTTGGCTCGACTATCGCCCAACCCGCGCCTGGTCTATGCCGCGCTTTCTTGCCGTCGCCCTTGATGCGTTCATGCCGGTTCTCGCGCGCTTGCTCATCGCCATCGCACTGGTGCTGCTCCTGTTGCCGCTCGTCCTGGTATTCGTCCAAAGCTTCAATGACGTTCCGCAGGCCGCCATGGCAGGATTTCGCGCCTTCACTTTTCGCTGGTATGCGCAATTGTTTGATAATGGGCTGTACTTCGATTCGTTCTGGGTTTCGCTGAAGCTTGCCTTGGCGACGAGCCTAGTGACCGTCCTGCTCGCCGCGTCTGCCGCCTTTGCGCTGGTGCGCACGCGATTTGCCGGCAAAGCCGTCGTCGAGACCTTTTGGATGTTTCCCATCGCGCTGCCGCAAATCGCCATCGGCATCGGCATGTTGCGGCTGCTCCAAACCTTTGCCGCTTTGCCGGCATTTCTCGGCCTGCTTGCCGTGCATGTGACCATCACGCTCCCATTCTGCATCGGACTGCTGCGAGCCTCTGTGCAGCAGCTCGACCGAACGCTGGAAGAAGCTGCCGAAAGCCTTGGCGCCGGTCCATTGCGCCGCATCCTGCTGGTCATTCTTCCCACCCTCGCGCCGGGCCTTGCCGCAGCCGGAATCGTGGCGCTGCTCCTAAGTTTTGAAGAAGTCACTATAAGCAGTTTCCTCACCACGGCACGAATGACGACTTTGCCTGTGCGTATCTATGCCGAAGCGACCTATAGTCTGGAGCCGACGGTGTTTGCGATTTCATCTCTGCTCATCGCCATGACGGTGATAGGGATGTTTCTCTTAGGGCGCGTCGTGCGCCTCGACCGCGTATTCTCCCGCTGAGGGCTGCCCGATGGCCGTTTGCGTCGCAAAGTTCGAACTTGCTCACCCGCAGGATACGTCGGGACTCAGCGCCTGGTTTCGATCAGGCGCCATTTCGCCCGATCAAGTGGTGGCAATGATCGGTAAGACTGAAGGCAATGGCGGCGTCAATGATTTCAGCCGTGCGCTCGCGGACCAGGCATTCCGCCGTGTCTTGCGCAAAGACGGTACGCGCGCCAAAGAGCAGATCGCCGGAGTTCCGATGGTGTGGTCGGGCGGCTGTGACGGCGTTATTGCGCCACATGTTGTCGTTTTCGCTCGCGACGACAGGATCGGCAACGTTGGTGAATCGCGCCTTGCCATCGGTGCGGCAATCAGTGCGGAGATTCTCCCCGAGGACATCGGGCGCATCGCAATGATCGAAAAGATCGCCGATGGTGTTCGTGCCGCCATGAAAGACGCCGGCATCGGCGATCCCCGCGATGTCCATTACGTGCAAACCAAGACGCCGCTGCTGACCGTCGCTTCGACTACTAACGCCGAGCGGCGGGGTCAGACGGTCGCCTGCAAAGTTCAGGAATCGTCGGGTATTTCGAACGGTACTGCTGCGCTTGGGGTCGCGGTAGGCTTGGGCGAAATCGCGATGCCGCGCGCCGAACAGATTTGCCGCGATCTGAATCTCTATTCGACAGTCGCGTCTTGCTCTTCGGGAGTCGAATTCGCACGCGCGCAAATCGTTCTACTTGGCAATCGCCGTGGCGCCGGCGGTTCCTTCCGTATTGGACACGCGATGATGGCCGATATGCTGGATATAGATGGTATCTATGGCGCGATCCGCAACGCCGGACTTGAACTTCCCGAGCGTCCACGCGCCGAAGATCTGAGCGGACGATTGGTCGCAATGTTCATCAAATGCGAGCCGAACCGCAATGCGAAACTTCGCGGCCGCCGGCAAGTCATGTTCAATGATTCCGACGTACCCTATCACCGTCACGCGAAGGCGGCAGTTGGCGGCGCGGTGACTGCGGCGATCGGCGATCCGGCCGTGTTCATTTCGGTGGATGCGATGCATTCCGGCCCGCACGGCAGCGGTCCGGTGGCGGCTATCGTCGATGTAGAAAAATGATCATAAAAGCGCAGCCTTTGACGCGTGCTGCCTTTGCTCCCTTCGGTCAGGTACTGGAGCACGCGCCGGACGATGCGCCACGGCGCAATTTCGCGGCCGAGCTGTTCAACGACCGGAGCTCCGCCCGGGCCAATCTGCGCGTACAGCGAAGCGAGCCGGTTTCTTTGCCTCACATTGCTACCGTTATCGAACGTCATCGCCGCTCGTCACAAATGTTCGTACCTCTTTCCGGCACCCCTTACCTGGTCGTGGTGTTTCCATCCGCGGCTGGCGGAGTACCGCTTCTCGAACAGGGTCGCGCCTTTGCGGCACACGGTAATCAGGGGATCAATTACAACCGCGACGTTTGGCATCACGGGTTTCTGGCCTTGGAGACCGCCGGAACATTTTTGATGTTGCGCTGGGAAGACGGGACGAGCAGCGACGAGGAATTCCTGCCGCTTGCCACTCCGATTTCCATCGAAGAGTAGCTCTATTGCTTGGGAGCTTTCGGCGGGATTGTTTGGGCATCCACGCTGACGAGCACTTTGGCGGCCGGGGTGGCCGATTCCGCCTGCTTATGGCGTCCCTCCGCCGGGACGCTCATGACGAACGGCTTTACGTCCGGGCTGCGTGGGACCACAGAGATAATCTCGACTTCGGAATAACTCGGCTCGGCGGCGTAGGCGACGTCGAGCATGGCCATAGTTAAGACGCCGAGGAACAGAGTCGATTTCATGTGTTGGCCCTAGCCGGTTTCGGCTAAATCCGTGCAAGACTCGGGCCAAACAAAAGGAGGGCGGCGTGCGCCGCCCTCCTTTGCCAATCAGCTAATTAATTAATCAGCTTAACGGTTTCGCCGGCCTGACCGTAAACCGCGCCAATTCCTGCTTTGGCCGATCCCACTGAGGATTCAGCTCCGATGCTTGGCGATAATCGGCATAGGCGCCTTTTAGATCGCCCATATCTTCACGCGCCATCGCACGGTTGAAATAGACCCGCTCCCGATGCGCGGGGTCCATCCCCAAAGCGCGCGTGAAATCGGCAGCCGCATCGATGGGACGATGTTCCAGCAGCAATGCCACGCCGCGGTTGACAACGGCTTCGGGCAGCCCCCCATCCGCCAGCAAAGCAGCGTTGCTGTCGGCAATCGAGTCTTCATATTCCGCCCGCACTAAGTGCAGCACGCCGCGATTGGCATAGGCTGCGGCGAGGTTGCTTTGCGTGGTATCGGGCATCCTGACTGCCATCGTGCACGCCGCCAAATCAGAATCTGTCGCCGTGTTTTTCACTTCGGCGTTGCGAGCTGCCGTGGCACAAGTCTCCATTGCGCTTCCTGCTGCAAACAATCTCGGGCTCGGCGTTGAAGCGGCAAATGCGGGCGCGGCGCCGAGCAATGCGATCGAGCCGGCCAGCAGCGTGAGGCCAAAGTTTCGGGACATACGATCCTCCCTGAATATCTCTGTTTTGATTCGGTGATGCGTTTTATCACGCCGCGACGAGGACACAAGAGCGATGCATAGCAGCGCGCCATACTGCCTAAACTATCGGCACGACTTTATTATGAGCTTTCACTGCTCAAAAATTATGCGTCGGTGTTCTTCGCCATTTCAGGCCATCGTTCTGCCCAAGGATGCACCATCTCGAATTCTTCGGCGACATTCAGCAGGTATTCGTCGCCTCCATGCGGACCGACCAATTGGAAACCGATGGGCATGCCGTCAGCATCAGGCCGGCCGGGCAGGGCAATCGCCGCGTGACCGCAGGCATTCACCCAGGCGGTGAAGACGGCATGTCCTCGCGGTCCCACGGGCCGGCCTGCAATCACTGATGGATAGGGTTCTGCGGCGGGCCAGGACTGCGCTGCGGTCGCGGGGCTCATGATGATATCGATGTGGTCGAATGCCTCCGCGACGCGCGCGCGAAAATCAAACAAGGCCTCGATTGCTTCGTAATAATCCGCGGCAGAAAGTGCTTGCCCCTTTTTGGCCTCCTCAACGAAGTCGGGTGCAACAGTCTCGAAGAATCGCTCTTCCTGCCGCGCCAGCCGCGCAAGGCCCGCCGCAATGATTGACTGCCACGCTTTTATCGCCGGATCGATCGAAAACGGCAGTTCGCCGTAAACAACGGAATGTCCGAGGCCAGTGAAGCGAGACGCAGCCTCCCGGCAGCTCTCGAGGATTCGCCCATCCATTGGCGCATCGCCCATGCGCTCAACGAATAAGATCCGCGCCCGTTGCGGCCGCGGAGCGTTTGCGATGTCCCGTGCCAGTACATCAAATATAGCTCGCGCGTCAGCCACGGTGCGTGCGATCGGTCCAACCACTTCGCAATCGAACATCAATTGCGGCAAACCATTGCCGCGGCGGATGCGACCAACACTTGGCTTCAGGCCGACAAGCCCCGTATGCGCGGCCGGCCGCCGGATCGACCCACCGCCATCTGTCGCGAGCGCGAGTGGCGCGAGGCCGGCCGCCACCGCCGCAACCGCGCCGCCGCTCGAACCGCCGGGCGTCCGCGCTGCGTCCCATGGATTGCGGGTCACTCCGTACACGGAATTCGCCGTATAACCGCGCAGCGCGAATTCCGGGATATTAGTTTTACCGATGAGAATGGCGCCTGCTTGCCGCAATCGAGCCACAGGAAGCTCGTCATGATCCGCCACATGGTTCGCAAACAGCGCCGAGCCCCAATTCGCCGGACAGCCGCGCATCAAAAGATTGTCTTTGATGGCTACGGGAATGCCGTCGATCGGGCTTAACGGCCTCCTGGCGCGGAGCCTTTGATCACTGGCGTCGGCCGCTGCGATTGCCGCAGGGTCGAGGAATGTGAACGCGTTGAGCTGCGGATTCAGACGCTCGATCCGCTTAAGATAATGTTCGAGCAGCCCGCGCGCGGAACAATTATGTTCGCGTAAATCGGCGGCGAGGCGATCGACGGAACGGCGAAACAGGCCTGAATCACGATCGTCGCGGCAGGAACGCCACGCGATCACGCAACATCCGAATAAAGTTTGCGCAGCTCCGAAATGAAAGGCTCGCGTGCTTTGGCCAGCGAACCGGCAACGGGATCGCCACCGGGCAACAGCGTGTCCGTCGCTTCGCGCGTCAGTCGCCGCGCAAATTCGATGCGGTCGCGGCGCCGATCCTCATAGGATTCGCATACCGCTTTGGGCGAACTCGGCTGACTGCGCAGTACTAAGGCCGCCGCCAGCGCATCTTCGATCGCTTGGGTGGCGCCCTGACCCAAGGTCTGGAACATCGCATGCGCTGCGTCGCCGAGGAGCAGCACGCGCCCGTCGAGCGCATGATGCAAGGTCTCGATTTCCTGCGTACGTGCCCAATTCATGTCATCGATATGCCGCTCCATGACGCTCAACATCCATTCCACTTGCGGACTGGCAGGACCGTCGCCGGGTTCAAAGAATCGCCGTTGCGCTTTTGCGCTCTTCATATAATCAGGGACCGAACCAGCGCCTAAGAGTGGAAACGATCCCGCGACATAGACGCAATCGTTCGGCACGCGAAAGCTGAGCAACCGCGCGTTGCCGCAGAAATATTGTCCGTAATCGTCAATCGGACTCGATCCCGCATCCCGGACCAGAAGACGCCAGGTGCCGATCCCGGGATAGAGGCTTCGCGGCGGGCCGTCGATGAGCTCGCGCAACCGGCTGTAGCGGCCATCTGCTGCTATCAGGAGGTCGAACGCGCTTTCCCGCACAAGGCGGCCCGAAGCCTCGCGGAAAACCGGAACCAGACGGCCTTCTGAATCCTGTTCCAGGGCTTCCAGCGAACGGTCGTAAACCGTGCATGAGGCGCTGTTTGAGCGTAGGACGCGGTATAGTTGAGCCCATCGGATGCGCAAGCCCGGCTCCTCGGCCAATTCCAGCAGATCGAGATCGACCAGTTTTGTGCCGTTAGTCAGAGCAATCAGCCAGCGCCGCCATGGCAGCGATACGGCCAACAGTGCCTCAAGCCCCAGGTCGCCTTCGCGCCGCAAAGCCTTCACCGCGTTGGGTCCGATATTCAGACCGGTTCCCGCATCGTCACGGCCATTGGCGGGAATACGATCGAAGGCCTGTAGGGTAACGCCGCGCAAACTCTTGCTTGCCGCAGCGGCAAAAAGGCTGCCCGCGACCCCCGTTCCGATAACGCCGATTCTCATGCCCCCACGCGTACGTCCTTTCGGCATCGCCTCGCGATGACCACAGATTTCACGCCATCCGGACAATACGTCAATTGCCCTATGGGGTCCTACATGGCGAAGGGGCTTAGTCTGCGCGTGCGACTGCTCGATCTAAATCAAACCGCGGTGCCGGCGAACGGCTCAGCCGCTTTGGCGCGCAGCCGCGGCATAGTGCGTCTCTCGTTCAAGAAAACCGGCGAAAGCACTGTGTTCGATACGCTCTATCAAGCGGGCTGTCTGCGTATCCGCATGCCGCGGCCCGAGCCCCGCGCTTCGCCGGAAGCGATCGTGATCAATATTGCCGGTGGTTTGACCGGTGGCGACGAGATCGACCTTGCGGCGCGTTGGGGTCATGAAACCTGTGCTTGCCTGTGCAGCCAAGCCGCCGAGAAAATTTACCGTTCCACGGGTGCCGTGGCCCGAGTGTCGAACAACCTGACTATTGACGCAAACGCCAATGCCGAATGGCTGCCGCAAGAGACCATCTTATTCGATCATGCCGCCTTGGACCGGCGTCTTGAAGTGCATGTCGCGCGGGGAGCCCACTTTATCGGCGCCGACAGCATCGTATTCGGGCGCACCGCGATGGGCGAGGAAGTTGTTTCCGGCTTTATTCGCGATACCTGGCGCATTCGCCGCGAACGCCGCCTGATTTATGCCGATAGTTTTCGTCTCGATGGCGATGTTGCTGCAAAATTGGATCGCACAGCGATTGGCGCAGCTGCGCGGGCATTCGGAATCATTCTGCTGGTTGCCGAGTGCATCGCGCAAGATGTGTTGGAAAAGCTTCGGGCCACGTTCGCCGATGCTGCCGGCAGGGCGGCGGCAAGCCTCTGGGACGGTGTGCTCGCCGCGCGCTTTCTTGCCCGCGATGGAGAGAGCCTGAAGCACGATATGATGCTGGCTCTCAGCGTGTTGCGGAACTCGCGCAAGCTGCCGCGGGTCTGGCAATGCTGATCGGGGCGGCAATATGAATCTCAGCCCACGAGAGAAGGATAAGCTTCTGCTTTCCATGGCTGCTCTGGTCGCGCGACGAAGATTGGAGCGCGGCGTAAAGCTCAACTATCCGGAGACAGTCGCCTTGATTTCCGACTTCGTGCTCGAAGGCGCGCGTGATGGTGAAAGTGTTGCTGTCTTGATGGATCGCGGCGCGCAATTGATCTCACGCGAGCAGGTCATGGAAGGGGTGGCCGAAATGATCTCCGACATTCAGATCGAAGCGACTTTTCCCGACGGCACCAAATTGGTCACTGTCCATGCCCCCATCCGTTGAAGGATTTTCCTTCCCCCCTTGTGCGGGAAGATGCCCCTCCGAAGCGCGTGAGCGCGTAGGAGGGGCAGAAGGGGGCGACATACATGATCCCTGGTGAAATCGTTCCTGCCGCGGGCGACATCGAGCTGAACGCAGGCCTTACCGCGCTCAGCGTCACAGTGGCGAATTCCGGCGACCGGCCAATCCAGGTAGGTAGCCATTATCATTTCTACGAAACCAATCCCGCGCTGAATTTCGATCGCGAAAAGACACGCGGGTTTCGGCTTGATATCCCGGCGGGTACAGCGGTCCGTTTCGAGCCCGGTCAGCGGCGCGAAGTCCGCCTGGTTCCGTTTCGCGGCGCTCTGGAGATTTTCGGCTTTCGCGCGGCGGTCATGGGCGCCCTCGATAGCAAAGCCGATTAGACATGCCGTATCGGATCAGCCGCTCAGCCTACGCCGACATGTTCGGTCCGACGACAGGCGACCGCGTGCGGCTTGCCGACACCGATCTCATGATCGAGATCGAAAAGGACCACACCATTCCCGGTGAAGAAGTAAAATTCGGCGGCGGCAAGGTGATCCGCGACGGCATGGGACAGTCGCAGCTTTCGCAGGCCGCCGGCGCCATGGACACCGTGATCACCAATGCTGTGATCCTCGATCATTGGGGCATCGTCAAAGCCGATGTGGGTTTGCGCGATGGCCGCGTTGCCGCGATCGGCAAGGCCGGCAATCCGGATGTTCAACCCGCCGTCACCATCCCGATCGGGCCGGGTACAGAGGTGATAGCCGGTGAAGGAAAAATTCTCACCGCGGGCGGAATCGATGCGCATATCCATTACATCTGCCCGCAACAGGCGGAAGACGCGATCGCCAGCGGGGTCACCACGTTCATCGGCGGGGGCACCGGACCCGCAACCGGGACCAAGGCGACCACCTGTACGCCCGGTCCCTGGCATATCGGGCGGATGCTGCAAGCCGCCGAAGGGCTGCCGCTCAACTATGTGTTTGCCGGAAAAGGCAATGCGAGCAAGCCGGAATCCTTGGTCGAACAGATTCTCGCAGGCGCCGCGGCGCTTAAACTCCACGAAGACTGGGGAACGACGCCTGCGGCCATCGATTGCTGCCTCGAAACCGCCGATCGCTTCGACGTGCAGGTCATGATCCATACCGACACGCTGAATGAATCGGGATTCGTCGAAGACACCATAGCGGCATTCAAGGGCCGGACCATTCACGCCTTTCATACCGAAGGGGCGGGTGGGGGCCATGCGCCGGACATCATCAAACTTGCCGGCTTCGCCAATGTCATTCCGTCATCGACCAACCCGACGCGCCCCTTCACCGTCAATACGGTTGATGAGCATCTCGACATGCTGATGGTCTGCCACCATCTCGATCCCGCGATCCCCGAAGATGTCGCCTTTGCCGAAAGCCGTATCCGGCGGGAGACCATCGCCGCCGAGGACATCCTGCACGATCTTGGCGCGCTTTCGATCATCTCTTCCGATAGCCAAGCCATGGGAAGAGTGGGCGAGGTCATCATCCGCACCTGGCAGACCGCGCATAAAATGAAATCGCAGCGCGGTCGTCTGAAGCAAGAATCAGGCGACAACGACAATTTTCGCGCCAAGCGCTACATCGCCAAGTACACGGTCAATCCGGCCCTGGCGCAGGGGCTCAGCCACGAAATCGGGTCGATAGCGCTGGGAAAATTTGCCGACCTCGTCTTGTGGAGTCCGGCGTTTTTCGGCGTCAAACCCGATCTCGTCCTGAAAGGTGGCAGCATCGCCTATGCGCAGATGGGAGATCCCAATGCGTCCATCCCAACGCCGCAGCCGGTGCATTACCGGCCGATGTTCGCATGCTTTGGAAGGGCGCTCGCCGCGAGCTGCATCAGCTTCGTCTCGCGTGCTTCCTATGACGCCGGCATCGCAGCCGAACTCGGCCTATCGCGCCGGCTTTCGCCGGTCTCAAACACACGCGGCGGAATCGGCAAGAAGACCATGATCCACAATGATGCGCTGCCGCATATCGAAGTCGACCCCGAAACCTATGAAGTCCGTGCCGATGGCGAGCTCTTGACCTGTGAACCGGCAAAGACGCTGCCTCTGGCGCAACGCTATTTCCTCTATTGAGGGCGCCATGCAGCGAGCACAGCAGATCTTACGCAAAGACTCCTTCGACCCCATGCTCGCAGTCGATTCTATCGCACTCGATTTCGATGGACGTCATCGCCGCAGGCTTGTGCTCTCGACCGAAAACAAGCGTGACATTCTGCTCGATCTTCCCGAGGTCGCGCACATGCGCGACGGCGATGCGCTCGCGCTTGGCGACGGCTCGCTGGTCGTGGTGACGGCCAAGCCGGAATCGTTGCTAGAAATCACGGCGCCGCCGGACCTGCTGATGCGGATCGGCTGGCATTTGGGTAACCGTCATTTGCCAACGCAATTCCTGAATGGCGCATTGCGCATCCGCGCCGATCACGTGATAGCGGACATGGTACGGACACTCGGCGGCAGAACCGCGCCCGTTGCGGCGCCCTTCGATCCCGAATCCGGCGCCTACGCCTCTCACCACGCAAGCGGCGTCCATGGCTGACTCGTCGCTCTATCGCCTCCTGTCCTGGCTTTCGCCCGCATTTCCGGTCGGCTCCTTCACCTATTCCGGCGGGCTCGAATGGGCCATAGCAGAAAATCTGCTATCCGATCGCAAGGCGCTTGCCGAATGGCTGGAGGACGTCCTTTCGGCCGGCAGCGTGCGTAACGACGCAGTCTTTTTCGTCCACGCCTATCGTGCGAGCGCCAATCGTGACCGCGTGCGCTTGATGGAAGTAGCCGAGCTTGCGGCCGCCTGTCATCCCTCGCGCGAACGGCGCCTCGAAGCAATCGCGCAAGGCGCCGCCTTTCGCCGTATCGCCGCCGCAACCGCGCCCTGCGCAACGCTCGATCTCACGGCCGGAATCCCCGACGACGCGCTCTGCTACGCGATCATCGTCGGAGTCCTCGCCGAAGGGCACGGCATTGCGCTCGAACCGGCCTTGACAGCCTATCTCCACGCGCTGGTTAGCAATCTCACTTCTGCGGCGCAAAGGCTCATTCCGCTCGGACAGACTGACGGCCAAAAAACCATCGCTGCACTCGAACCCGCGGTGAATCGTGTGGTCACGTGGGCACTCGCGCTTGCCCACGGCGATCCGTTCGACGCACTCGGCTCGGCGACTTTGATGGCCGACTTCGCGACGCTGGCGCACGAAACCCAATATACGAGGCTATTCCGCACGTGACCGCCAACGCTTCAATCCCAACAGTCAAAACACCATTGAGAGTCGGCATCGGAGGCCCGGTCGGATCGGGGAAGACCGCGCTTATGGACGCCTTATGCAAGGCGTTCCGCGCGCGCTACGACATCGCCGCGATCACCAACGACATCTACACCAAGGAAGATGCGGAGTTTCTCACGCTCGCGGGTTCGCTCCCGCCTGAACGCATCATCGGCGTCGAGACCGGGGGCTGTCCGCACACGGCAATTCGCGAAGACGCGTCGATTAATCTTGCCGCGGTTTCAGAAATGTGCCGCCGCTACACGGCGCTCGATCTCATCCTGATCGAATCCGGCGGTGACAATCTGGCTGCGACGTTCAGCCCGGAATTGGCCGATCTTACGATCTATGTCATTGACGTTTCCGCCGGGGACAAGATACCGCGCAAAGGCGGCCCCGGGATCACGCGATCCGATCTGCTGGTAATCAACAAGATCGATCTCGCACCCTTCGTTGGCGCCAGTCTGGACGTGATGGAACGCGATGCGCGCAAAATGCGAGGCGCGCGCCCCTTCGTCTTCGCCAATATTCGCACCGGCATTGGTGTGGGTGAAATCGCCGGCTTCGTCGAAATTGCCGGCGGCCTCGCCCAAGCATGACCTCGCCTCCCCGTGCGGGATCGGGTTGTGGCACCCCAATTGCAGCGTAAGTCCATAGAAGTCCATCGAAGCGGCAAAGCGCGGCGAAACTGCCGCTTGCCTGAGCGTATTGCGTAAGAATTAGGCAATGATCATTGAGGGCCAACCGATTGTTATCCAAGCCCGGTTTCGCACCTTTGGGGCTATTTCCTGGAGTCTTGAGGGGCTGATCGGGCAAATCAAACGCCTCGTCCCCGCGAATCTCCCTCCGCTTGGCGGTTCTAGGCTGCTGCAGTTCGGCAGCATCTTCTTGCCCTTCGCTTTTGTTATCGGTCTCGTCCTGGTCCTTATCGCCACGCTTTATGACTCCGCGCCCGCGCCGATTGCCGCCGCGGTCCGTATCAGCTTGCTGATCGCCTATTGCGCGCTATCACTGATAGCGGGCGTCGCTGCTTGGCTGCTGGTGCTGGCACGCGAAAGCCGCCTCGCCGCCGAACGAGAATCCAACAATCAGACGCAGATGCTGATGCACGAAATCGAGGCGCACGAGAAGACGGGCGCTCAATTGCAGAAAGCCAAAGAACGAGCGGAATCGGCCAATGTCGCTAAGACGCGCTATGTGGTCGGTATCAGCCACGAGCTGCGTACGCCGCTGAATGCGATTTTCGGCTACGCGCAATTGTTGGAACGCGATGCCGAATTGCTGAAGCCGCAATTGGAATCGGTCCGCGTCATCCGGCGCAGCGCCGAGCATCTCGCCAATCTGGTCGATGGGCTTTTGGACATTTCCCGTATCGAATCCGGGCTCTTCCGTCTTAGTCCGGCGCCGCTGAATTTCATCGAATTCCTCGATCAATTGGCCGACATGATGCGCCCGCAAGCCTCGGTCAAGGGCATAGAATTCCTTTACGACAGCACGCCCAATCTGCCTTTGTTCGTGATCGCCGATGCCAAACGGCTGCGGCAGGTCCTACTGAATCTGCTATCCAACGCGGTCAAATACACACAGACCGGCAGCGTGCGGCTCAATGTGCGCTATGCCAGCGAAGTCGCGACCTTTGAAATCGTCGACACCGGCATCGGAGTTCCCAAGGAAGATCTTGACCGCATTTTCGAACCGTTCGAGCGGGGACGCCTGAGCGCGACGCGGTCCATTCCCGGCACCGGCCTCGGGCTGACGATCGCCCATCTTCTCACGTCGTTGATGGGCGGGGAGCTGACGGTCGAAAGCGAATTGGGCAAAGGCAGCACGTTCCGGGTGCGTCTGTTGCTGCCACGTGCTCAGCAGAGCGGCGACAAATCCGTCGAAGGCCCGCGCATTCGCGGCTATCAGGGGCTGCGGCGCAAGATCCTCATTGTCGATGACGATCCGGCGCATGTGCAATTGCTCTACGATATCCTCAGCCCTTTGGGCTTCGATGTAGCGACCGCGTTCGACGGTGCATCTTCTCTGGAGATCGCGGAACGGTGGCGGCCCGATCTGGCTTTGCTCGACATCTCCATGCCGGGCATGAGCGGCTGGGCGGTGGCGCAAAACTTGAAGCGCATGCTCAAGGAATCGGTTGCGATCATCATGGTCTCGGCCAATGTGCATGAAATTCGCACCGCCCGAAGGACCGAGACCGATCACGACGCGTTTCTCGCCAAACCAATCGACATCCGAAAGCTGTTCGAGCGGCTGGAGGATCTTCTTGATCTCGCTTGGACTTATGAACTGCCGCTGCCGATCCGGCGGGCCATCGATTCTTCCGAGCTTATCCATATCGCGCACAGCGTCGACATCGACGGCGTTATTGCCCTCTGCCGCATCGGCCACGCCTCGGGGGTAGCGGCCCGGATCGACGAGTTGGAGCGCCATCAGCCGGAAGCCGCTGGAGCGATCGCGTCCTTGCGCGAGCTTTTGCGGGATTTCCGCTTGCGCGAAATGATCGAATATCTGGAGGCGCTGCGCGACGATGAGTGGTAGTGCAAGACGCAACATCGTCCTCGTCGTGGACGATTCCCCGGAAGCCTTGGGCTTCATCACCCGCGCCCTCGAACTTGCGGACATCACGGCATTGGTGGCACGAGACGGCGCGAGCGCGCTCGAGCTGCTCGGAAACGTGACGCCGGACCTTGTTCTGCTCGACGCGGTGATGCCCGGAATGGATGGGTTCGAAACCTGCCGCAAGCTCAAAGCCAACAAACGCACCGCCCATTTGCCGGTGATCTTCATGACGGGCTTAACTGAAACCCAGCACGTCGTCGAAGGCTTGAGCGCGGGCGGCGTGGATTACGTCACCAAGCCCATCGTCATCGACGAGTTGATCGCGCGCATTCGTGTGCATCTCGCCAATGCGCGGATGTCGCATGGCGTGCGCGCGGCACTCGATGTGGCGGGGCGGTTTCTTGTTGCCACCGACGATACCGGGCGATTGATCTGGTCGACGCTTCAGGCGGAAACGCTGCTTGCCGGCGCCTTTCCCGGTTGTGACATTCAGAATGAGGGGTTGCCGCCTGAATTATGCGAAAAGCTTGCCCAACTAATTCGTCTCGGCCGCAGCCAGTCTTCCCCACCGGCGATTATGACCGGAACCGAAAAGCGATTGAAATTTTTCTATCTCGGCGGCACTGAACCTCATGAATACCTCTTCCGGCTCACCGAAGCTGAAGCCGGCGATAATGAAGTGCTGCGCCGGCAGCTTGCGCTGACCAGCCGCGAAGCCGAAGTGCTGATCTGGATTGCGTGCGGCAAGTCGAATCGCGACATCGGCGAAATCCTTGGCATCAGCCCGCGCACGGTGAACAAGCATTTGGAACAGATTTTCACCAAGCTAGGCGTCGAGAACCGCGCCTCGGCCGCGGCACAAGCGACGAAAATTCTCGCCGGGCGGAATTGACGCGGGATGAATGTGAGCGATTCTCCGCAGCTCAATCCGCAGCTCGATCGCGCAGCGTTGGCAAATGAGTATAAGCGCACCGGCCGAATCCATATTGCAAACGTGCTCACGCAGGAATCGGCGGAACGCCTCCACCGTTGCTTGAGGGATGAGACGCCTTATTCTCTCTGCGTCAATATTGGAGGAACCGCTCGAACCCTTCGCGATTTGACGCCCGACGAACGGCAGCATTGCGCCATGGCGGTCTGGCGCGAAGTGGGCACAGTCGGGTTCCGCTTTCTCTTCGACATGCATTTGTTATCGCTCAACGGCGAACCCTATTCCGATCCCAGACATTACTGGTCGAGGGCGGTTTCCTTCCTGAACGGTGCTGATTTTCTGGACCTCGCGCGCGAGATCACGGGGATTGAGGGCATGGACTTTGCCGACGCGCAGGCGACGCTTTATCGCGGCGGAGATTTCCTGACCGTTCACGACGACGACGTTCCTGGGACGAAGCGGCTCGCCGCTTATGTGCTGAGCTTCACGCCGGTGTGGCGGCCGGAATGGGGCGGGTTGCTCGAATTTCTCGGCCGCGGCAGCCAGATCGAATTGGGATATATGCCCGGGTTTAACACGCTCAAGCTCTTTCGCGTACCGATGGCGCATCATGTCAGCATGGTCGCGCCCTATGCGGGATCCGGCCGCTATTCCGTCATCGGCTGGCTCCGCTCCCGCTGACGCATGTTCACGATTACGGCGTCGAGACCAACTCTTCGATTGTTTCTTTGCCTTCAGGACTGTGAATCCATGACTCGGCATTCTCCTGCGTCGCAAACTGCAATGGAACACGATGCGGTCTGGCGCGCCCCGGAGCCGGAACGAACACTTCATAGCTGCCCGCGAAACGGGCATCTTTCGTGAGTGCGGCGTACGGGCCCGGTAGTTCTTTCCTCTTTTTCATCGGCGCGTCCCTATTATTTTCGATCCTCTAGGCAGCTCTTTGAGCGTTTCGGCTGTTTCGGAAATGCTTGCGGTTGCGCAGGCGCTCACTTACCGGCGCCTGCCGGGGTCCACGTGTCTGCTCATTGATTTGCCCGCGGGGTCCGCCGCCTATGACGATCAGCGGCCGTTTCACCAGCCGCTCGATTGCACGCAGAGAATCCCGCTCGGACGAATCACAGAATGCAATCGCAATACCGCCATTGCCTGCTCGGGCCGTGCGGCCGATGCGATGGACATAAGTCTCGGCCACATCGGGAATGTCCAGGTTGATGACATGCGTAATGTCGTCGATATCGAGGCCTCGCGCCGCAATATCGGTAGCCACCAGAATTCGGGCGCGGCCGGCACGAAAATTCTCAAGAGCGCGCTGGCGTGCATTCTGCGATTTATTGCCGTGAATCGCGTCGGTCTTGTGGCCGGCTTTCTCAAGTGCATCCGCAATCTTGTTGGCGGCATGCTTGGTCCGCGTGAAAACGAGTACCCGCTTCATGGTTTCGTCGCGCAAAAGCTCCAGCAGCTTGGATCGCTTGTCTTGCGTGGACACGAAATGTACGCGCTGATCGATCCGGTCTGTGGTGATTTCGGCGGGCGAAATGTCGACGCGCGCCGGGTTCCGCAACACTTCCGCAACCAGATGCGCGACTTCGGCGGGCATCGTTGCGGAAAATAGCATGGATTGGCGCTGGCGCGGAAGGTGCGAGACGATTCGGCGGACATCGCGAATGAAGCCCATGTCGAACATCCTATCGGCCTCGTCGATGACGAGCGTCGTCGCCCCGCTCAGCCTCACATGCTTCTGATTCATCAGATCGAGCAGCCGGCCTGGCGTCGCAACCAGAACGTCGACGCCTCGGCGCACCGATTCAACCTGCCCGTTTTGGTTGACGCCGCCAAGCACTACGGCAAAGCGAAGACCGAGATGGCGGCCATACCGGCGTAACGAGTCATGGATTTGGATGGCAAGCTCGCGCGTCGGTGCCAGAATCAATGCGCGCACAGCGTGAGCCCCAGCCG
>Ga0307477_10001071_pt1 | contig 24541 bp, 24 predicted proteins | sample atmos_gasesECM2C_FD_203316 | JGI IMG/M metagenome (GOLD analysis project Ga0307477, IMG submission 203316) | Hardwood forest soil microbial communities from Morgan-Monroe State Forest, Indiana, United States - atmos_gasesECM2C_515 | ecosystem: Environmental > Terrestrial > Soil > Temperate...
GCCAGGTGACGCTCTCCAAATGACGGTCACCGTCGAGTCCAACGATTTCTGTTTTGAAGTGCATTTCGATAGCGGGATTCTCTTCAATCCGCTGAATCAAATAACGTGACATAGTATCGGCCAAGTGATTCGAGCGTACGAGCATGTGGACCTTGCGCGCAGTTTGCGACAAAAAAACCGCCGCCTGCCCGGCCGAATTTCCTCCTCCCACAACAATGATTTCTTCCTGCTCGCATAGCTGCGACTCCATGTAAGTTGCGCCATAGTAAATTCCTTGCCCTTCAAAATGGTCCAGGTTGGAGATTCGCGGCTTGTTGTACTGAGCCCCGGTCGCGATCACCACGGCACGTGCCGTTAGCTTCTTGCCGTTGTCGAGGAAAAGCTTGTAGGGACGCTTTTCGCAATCCAGCCGCGAGACGCTGTGCGCCACCATCATCTGGGCTCCGAATTTTTCGGTCTGCGCGATCGCGCGCGCTGCCAATTCCTGACCAGAAAGTCCGGTCGGGAATCCCAAGTAATTTTCAATTTTGGAACTCGATCCCGCCTGACCTCCCGGACTGACGGCCTCAACCACAAGCACGTTCAATCCTTCCGAGGCACCGTATACCGCCGCCGCGAGACCGGCGGGCCCAGCACCCACAATGATCAAGTCGCGAATCTCCGTCTCGTCGATTGCGACGTTTAATCCCAGGCAATCGGCCAATTGCTGAATTGTGGGATTCCGCAGCACTGCGCGAGCGCGGCACACGATGACGGGAATTTCGTCGAGCCTGACTTCAAAGCGATCAAGAAGTTCCTGTGAAGTCTTATCGGTGTCGAGATCGACGTAGGCGTACGGATGCTCATTGCGTGTAAGGAATTCGCGCAAACGCAGTGTATTAGCCGAATGCCGTGAACCCAATAGGATGATGTCGCCCTGACCTTGGCTCACGAGTTCCAAGCGCCGCAGGATGAACGCCCTCATAAAAACTTCGCTCAGCTCAGCATCTCTGGCAACGAGCGCCCGCAATCCATCGCCGGTAAGTTCCAGAAACTCGCCGGATTCTGTGACGCGACCACGCACCAGACTCCGCCGGCCTGACATCATGGTCATCTCACCGGTAAACTCACCGGGGCCATGTTTGGCAACGAACTGCTCACCATTCAAATCCGGCTGCACAATCTCCATGCGTCCGGAAAGCAAGACGAAGAACGGCACATTGGCGTCTCCAACCTCAAACAGGATTTCGCCCTTTTCTACTTGCCGAAGTTTGCTGCCAGAGCGAACGCGATTGATTTGAGCCGCGCTTAGTGCCGGGAACGCTTGCGTGCGAGCATTCAGCGCGCTTGGGATTGGCAGAGACGCCATGTCTCTCTCCTAGGTTTCAAACGATCATTAGACCACACCTGAGCCGCGGCATCTTTAAGACAACGGTCATTCGCATACGGCGGTACTCGTCGGACAGATTTTCGAACTCCGCCGCCATACAGCTATCGTCATTTTATGTTTGAATTCCCTCACGGTTGTGGGCGTGACTCGCGTCAAACCGGCTGGACCTGCGTCAGGCGCTCCTGGAGCTTGCTGCGAGGTCTCTACGGAGGATGGGTGCGACGCGAGTTCCCAGGATTTCAATGGCTCGCAACATCTTCTCATGTGGCAGCGTCGAAACACCCATCTGGAACGTAATGCGAGATAAGCCACCGAGAACCTCATTCACGTACAATATTTTTTCCGCGACAGTCTCGGCGTCACCGATTAACAGCGCACCCGTGGGGCCCCGCACGGCGTCGAATTGTGCCCTGGTAGTTGGGGGCCAGCCGCGCTCCTTGCCGATGGCGGTAAATGTGTGTGCGTATCCGGGATAAAAGTCGTCGGCAGCCTGCTTGGTGGTGTCGCCAAGAAAGCCGATGGAGTGAAGACCCACGATCAGTTTCTCGGCAGAGTAACCAGCGCGGCGACCGGTCTCGCGATAGAGATCAACAAGGGGACGGAATCGTTTGGGTTCGCCACCGATGATGGCAACCATGAGAGGAAGTCCGAGCATACCGGCGCGAGCGAATGAGGCAGGGGTGCCACCCACGCCGATCCAAATAGGGAGCGGATTTTGCAATGGGCGAGGATAGACCACTTGACCGGTGAGTGCCGCGCGATGCTTACCAGTCCAGTGAACGTTTGTGTTCTCGCGAAGTTTGAGCAGTAAATCCAGTTTTTCTGAAAACAGCGAGTCGTAGTCTTCAAGATCGAAACCGAAGAGCGGGTAGGACTCCACGAGCGAGCCACGACCGGCGACGATCTCGGCACGACCATGCGAGATGAGGTCCAGAGTGGCAAACTCCTGGAAGACTCGAACCGGGTCGGCGGCGCTCAGAACGGTGACGGCGCTCGTAAGGCGAATCCTTTTCGTGCGTGCGGCAGCCGCACTGAGGATCACAACTGGGGCAGAATCAAGAAACTCGGCCCGATGATGCTCGCCGATGCCAAACACATCCAGATCGACTTGGTCCGCTCGCTCAATTTCTTCCAGTAGATTCTGCATGCGCTGAACAGGGCTGATGGTAAGGCCCGTTGCGGGGTCAGAGATGACTGCCCCAAAGCTGTCCACGCCGATCTGCATTTTTGCGACTCCTGATATGCCTGAATGATTTGATGAGGAATCTCGCGTCGGGTCGCAGGGCCTAACTCATTCACTGGTCGCTAATGTCTTGCGCCGGGGCCACCGGAACTGAATCTCCGTGTGAAGAAAACCAGAGGGGCCCCGATCAAACATGCGCAGCCTAGCAGCCAGAAACAATCGAGAAACCCAAGAAATGCCGCCTGCTGATGAATCATTTGCGCCAATTGAGCCCTCGCGTGCAACGCGGCGTCCGGGGCGGTGAAACCGTGCGTCACAAAGTACCGATCCAGCGCACCGAGCGTTTCACGATAGCGCTGCTGACCTGCGGTCACGTGAGCGACCAGAACGGACTGGTGATACTGCGTTCGTTGCGCAAGAACGGTTGTAACGAACGCGATGCCGACGCTTCCCCCCTGGTTCCGGGATAGATTGGTAAGACTCGAAGCTTTGTTGTTCTTATTCTTTGGCAAGAAGGAATATGCCAGTTGGCTTACAGGCACGAACAGGGGTGCAATCCCGAGTCCCTGGAGAGCCCTAAAAAGAGCCACGTGTTTGTAATCCGCCCGGAGGTCAATGCTGGCGTAGCGCCACATGGCAATGGCAAAAATGATATATCCCGTGAAAATCAGCGGTTTGATACCGACCTTCGGCAGGATTTTCACGATCACCGGTGCTAGGGCCACGATGACGAATGCGCCAGGTCCGAGAACCAACCCGGCATCGGTGGCGGTGTAGCCATACAGGCTTTGGAGCATCTGGGGAATCAACACCGTAGACCCGAACAGAGCAAAACCGAAAAGAAAATAGTAAATGTTCGCGATAGCAAAGTTCCGGTCTGCGAGTAGGCGAATTTCGACCACTGGATCGGGATGACGCCACTCCCAGAAAGCCGCCACAATCAGTGCCACCAGCGCAATCGAGAAGAAGCCAACAATAAAACGGCTTTCGAACCAGTCGAGTATTTGTCCCCGATCCAGAACGACCTCCAGACACGCGAAGCCGAGGGCTACCAGAAAAATTCCGAGACCATCAATCCGAAGCTTCCCGCCTTTCCGGGCAGCTTGGACTTCACGCGTGAGCTCCGGAGGATCGGAAATGAGCCGGTTCGTCAGGATCAGAGACACAATCCCAATGGGAATGTTGATAAAGAAGATCCATCGCCAGCTCCAATTGTCTGTAATCCACCCACCGAGCGGCGGGCCGATCACAGGGGCGGTTACGATGGCCATGCTGTAGAGAGCGAAAGCCGCGGCTCGCTTTTGCGCCGGGAAGGTGTCCACGAGAATGGCCTGTTCGACTGGAGCGAGGCCACCGCCTCCGACGCCCTGCAGAACACGAAAGAAGATGAGCAGGCCCAGCGAGGGAGCGAGGCCACACAGCAGAGAACTCAATGTGAACAGTACGACACAAATCATGTAGTAGCGTTTCCTCCCGAAGACGCGGCTCAGCCACGCAGAAAGCGGAAGGACCACAGCATTCGACACCAGATAGCTCGTCAGAACCCATGTGCTCTCGTCATAGCTAACCGCTAGGCCGCCGGCAATATGGGGCAAGGCGACATTGGCGATAGCCGTGTCAAGCAGTTCCATGAACGTCGCAAGTGTCACCGTCACCGCGATGATCCACGGATTGATGGCGGGCCGCGCTGCGGCCACATTTGATAAGGAAATGGAGCCCGCGGTAGTGCCCATACAGTGCCCGGTTTCTTGGATGCATTAAGAGACCGATCGGTCTCATATAATTATGGTACAATGCAGTTAGCGACCAGTCGGTCGCAGTCAAGTTGTTTGTTGGGAAAGTGATATGCGTAAGGGCGAGCAAACTCGGCAAGAAATCATTCGCAAAGCGGCGCCGCTCTTCAATCAGAGGGGTTTTAACGGGGCAGCCCTATCCGATTTGATGAAGGCGACCGGTCTTGAAAAAGGCGGAATCTACCGGCACTTTGATAGCAAGCAGCAGCTCGCAGCCGCCGCATTCGACTATGCATGGCGAGAAACTCTAGACGCGCGGATCCACGATCTAGATGCCATATCGAACACTGTGGACCGGCTCAAACAATTGATTGCGAATTTTGTTGAGCGGCGCGGGGCAATCCCAGGTGGCTGTCCGTTGCTTAACACGGCTATCGACACGGATGACGGAAATTCTGTTCTGCGCGAGCGTGCACGCAAGGCCTTGCGTGGGTGGCAGAGCTACCTCATGTCGATCATCAATGCTGGAATCAAAGCGCGTGAAATCCGCCCCAAAGTCGACTCGAAGAGATTGGCGACTCTCATCATTTCTTCCCTCGAAGGTGCAATCATGCTTTGCCGGCTTGAACGAAGTGAGGAACCGCTGCTCGCCGTCCAAGCCCATCTCGACAACTGCCTCGAAGCAGAAGTGCGACTTCTCAGGGCATAGTAGTTCTCCTTTACCGAACGCTTCATGTTGAGGACTGACCGCTCAAACGCAAAGAGGGCCTCCCATGCTCCGGAGGCCCTCTTTCTTCGCAGTTCTGAAACAGTGCGCATTAGTTGCCGTAGGCCTCGGCGTCTCCGGAAGCGCTGCGCTTGAGTTCAAGAGTCAGCGCAATCTTCACGTCGTCGCGGATGCGAGGCGTGGCAGGGTCCGGCCCGGGGTAATCTTCACTCACCGTCACCGAAGCCGGTGGGCGAGAAGAGATGACGACCGGGGTGTCGGTGCATCCCGTTCCGTGATATTCCTCGCCGTTTCTGGCGGGCTCCTGGCAGGCCTGGTCCTCGACAACAGCCGGCCAATTCACGTTTGTCACCGCTTCGAAAAATCCGGGGAAATCCTCGGTCTTGATGTCGGCGGACGCAGCCAGTTTCAGTTTCCGTCTGGTCCCGGCAATGGCCGCGGCTGCGGGAGCCTTGTCAAACACAAATTTCACTTCGCGAGTGGCGCTGCGGACTTCAGGTTCGCCATACACGGCACCGCCGTACGCTTCGTTATAGGCTATAAGGAAAGGCCGCTCGAGGTGGGAAAGCGTGAGATCGCCCGTCACTTCAAGTTTGCCGTCGCGGGTGAATTTGGCTTCTTTCGACCGGAAGTTGATGGCGGTCGAGCGAGCCACATTCGAGAATTCGGCCGCATTCACGCTGCCGTCTTCGTTGATCGAGGCCGGGCCCGCATCCGCGGGATAGATCGTGAAATCGAACGAGCAATCTGTAAGCGAGCCTGCATCCAAGCGGACGGATCCCTTTATGCGTGCAATGCCGACGCTAAATATTGCGTTTGGGTCGGCAGCGGAAGCAACAGAGAGCCGGCCGACGGAATGTTCGGAATTCAATTTCCAGTTTGTGTTCTGCGCAAGTGCCGGTGCTGCGACTCCGGCCGCGAGCAAGGTGGCCAGCGCAAATTGAGTGACTTTGTTTTTCATTTTCTCCTCCGGTTACAACAAAGCATATGAGGTGCCCGATCGCGAGTAAGTGCATCTGAGTAGCCAATTGGATTTCACTGAAAACAGGGCTCGAATGAGAAATTGGACTGACAGAAAGTTACGAAGTGCCAGAATTCTGGGAGGAGCAATGCCGCCGACGTATGCAACCGACGGTCCCCGGCAGAGCCTTTGGCCTAGCATAAATGAATCTGGCTAGTCGCATGGTGCATCGAAAATTGGGCATGCTCCCGGATTCCTCCTCGCGGCAACTAGTGGCGATGTGTTTGTGCGATACTGACGGTATTTGCTGATAAGTGGCTGGTTTATGGCAGACGCCAAAGCGTCATCCAACCTACAAGCGCTTTCAAGATCCCCATCCCCCGTGCAATCCCTGCCCAGCGAGGCGGTGTTGGATCTGCTAAAGATGATGCTCATCGGCGCATCCCTGAACGAAGTTCTGACCAGTGTCACCCGCCTAATCGAAGCCCACAGTGAGGGAATGTTGTGCTCGATTTTCCTGTTAGACGAAGAGGGGTTGCACTTGCAATATGGCGTCGCCGCAAACCTGCCGCAAGCGTACCGGGCAGCGACGGATGGAATATGCATCGGCCCTAATGTCGGATCGTGCGGCGCAGCCGCTTACCTTCGGCAGCCTGTCTTCGTCCCCGACATACTTTCTCACCCGAATTGGGCCAACTTCAGAAGCGTTGTTCTCCAGAGTGGGCTGCGGGCCGCCTGGTCGACCCCCATCATGTCGCAGGGTGGCAAGGTGCTGGGTACTTTTTGCATGTACTACCGCGAAGTCCGGCATCCGGGGACGGACGACATTCAGTTGATCGAGTACGCCGGTCGGATTGCCGGAATCGCCATTGAGCGCGATCGATCGCAGGCGGCCCTGACGCTGGCATTCGAAAAGATCAAGGCGAATGAGCAGAGCCTGCGCCTGATCGTCGACACCATTCCTGGGTTTTTGTGTACATTGAGTGCCGCGGGCGAGGTCGAACACCTCAACCGCCAAGTCTTGGAATACTTCGGCAAGACGACCGAGGAATTGAAGGTTTGGGCCACCAGCGACGCTGTCCATCCGGATGACCTTCCTCGCGTGATCGAGGCGTGGAGGCGCTCGGTCGAAACCGGGCAGCCGTATGTTTTTGAGTCCCGCCACCGGCGTGCCGATGGCGTGTACCGCTGGTTCCAATCGCGCGCTCTCCCAGCCAGAGACACGAACGGCCGGATCACCGGCTGGTACATGCTGTTGACTGACATTGACGACCGGAAGCGAGCGGAAGAGAAGTTGCGGCAAGACGAGCGGGAGCTTCGGCAGATCGTCGATACGATCGCTCAGCTCGTTATCTTTTTGAGCCCAGAAGGAGATCCTCTATTCGCGAATAGGTTCACGCTGGATTATACGGGCCTTTCACTCGAAGAGCTGAAGGCGGAGGGCTATCGTACGCGGGTGTTCCATCCCGATGATGTGGAGAGGGTTCGCGAGGAACGCCGAAAAGCGCTCTTGCGCGGCATTCCGTTTGAAAACGAGCAACGGGCTCGCCGACATGATGGGCAGTATCGCTGGTTTTTCATCCGCTATAACGCGCTGCGCGATGAGCAGGGCCGCCCCATTCGCTGGTACGCGGCCGGAATCGACATCGAAGATCGCAAACAGGCCGAGGAAAGAACGCGGCAAGAGAACTTCGCGTTGCGAGAGCAGATCGATCAGGTCTTTATGCTCGAGGAGATCGTCGGCTCCTCTCCGGCCTTGAAAACTGTCCTGTCTGGCATCGTGAAAGTCGCTCCCACCGACTCTACGGTGCTGATCACGGGCGAAACCGGCACCGGGAAGGAACTTATTGCGCGCGCCGTACACAAGGGTTCGCAGCGTGCTGGCCAGCCTTTTATTACCGTGAATTGCGCTTCGATTCCTTCTTCGCTCATCGCCTCAGAATTGTTCGGCCACGAGAAAGGAGCCTTCACCGGTGCCCTGCAACGTCGACAGGGTCGTTTTGAGTTGGCGCACTCCGGCACAATTTTTCTCGACGAAATCGGCGAGCTGCCCCATGAAACTCAAACGGCGTTGTTGCGTGTGCTCCAGGAACGCCAATTTGAACGAGCAGGAGGCAATCATGTGCTTTCAACTGACGTTCGAGTGATCGCCGCTACCAACCGCGATTTAGCGGCAGCCGTTGCTTCAGGGACATTTCGCGCGGACCTCTTCTACCGGCTGAATGTTTTCCCCGTTCACGTGCCGCCGCTTCGGAACCGAAAGGAAGACATTCCGATGCTGGTCGAGTACTTCGTGAAGCGCTTTGCAGAGAAGGCGGGAAAGCAAATCAGCAAGATCGACAAAAATACGCTCGCGCTATGCCAGTCCTATGCTTGGCCCGGCAATGTTCGTGAGCTGCAGAATATCATCGAGAGATCCGTAATCCTCTGCACTGGGGATACCTTTTGGATCGACGAGGCCTGGCTTTCAAGCCAGAATGCACCTCGCCCGGAGTCATCCAGTTCTCTGACACAGAACCTCCAGAACTACGAGAAGGAGCTCATCGAAGCGGCTCTTGCCGAAAGCAACGGAAAAGTTGCTGGACCCAGTGGTGCGGCTGCGAAACTCGGAATTCCGCGGTCGACCCTTGATTTGAAAATCAAACAGCTCAACATAAAGAAACACGCCATCCGGTAAGCCGCTCGAACGTCTCGCGCTTTTACGTTCGCAAAACGAACTCGCTTTCTCGACGGATCTGAGTTCGTAAGGCGATGATGGTGGCTTTGGGGGCTCCTGCAAACTGGGTTGCAGCGAGCTACGGTTGGTGGTCGCTTGACCTTCTCCGCATCGAAAACGGAATTCTGGTCGAACGCTCGGACGATGCGTGGTCCTCGCTGCTCTCTGACTCCGTCCTGCATTTGCGTGCGGACAGCAGCATACGGGATTCTCGATAAAGAAAGACTCCAAGCGGTGATCTTCGTTGAACTCCCGGAATTCTGGCATTTCCCAAGATTCTGTCACTCCAATTTCTTCTTAGAGCCCTGTTTTCAATGGCATCCAATTGGGCACTTGGTTGCACTAGTGGTGACGGGATCTCGGACGGAGGGAATCGGTCACGTGATTTACGAGACGGGAATAGCGACAGCTCGTGCGGCATCCACCCGTGCTTCCACGGAATGGGATGAACAGAAGGTGATCGCCCGAGCGAAGAGCCGGTCGAAAACCGCGTTCGGCGAACTGGTCACGCACTATGAACGGAGAGTGTTCCGTCTGGCTCAGAACATCACCCGCAACAACGAGGATGCCGAAGACGTTGTTCAAAACGCATTCCTAAAAGCGTTCCAAAACCTACCCGGCTTTCGAGGAGATTCGCGCTTTTATACCTGGCTCGTGCGCATTACCGTCAATGAAGCATTGATGAAAATTCGCAGGCGTCCCCGCTACAAGGAAATTGCAATCGATGAGTCGAAAGAAACCGATGATTCTTGCGTCCCAGTCGAAATCGAAGACTGGGGCCCCAACCCCGAGCAGCACTACTCGGAGCAAGAGCTGCAGCGAATCTTGGCCACGACCATCAACGAGCTTCAGCCAGGATACCGGACAGTCTTTCAACTTCGGGACGTTGACGGCCTTTCGACGGAAGAAACGGCCCAAGCCCTCGCTCTTACATCGTCAGCGGTGAAGACCCGTTTGAGACGCGCGAGGATGACATTGCGGAACTCTTTGGACAAGTACTTCCGACCAACTGGTTCCAGGTGGAATCGGCGCGGCGGCGCCGAGGGTATTTGCTATGACCGTGAGACATCTGAGTTGTGCGACCGAAAACCGACGCCCGACGATGAAGTCGGGAGGAGAAGAAGTGTGCAGTGCAGTAGCCGCAACTCAGTGCGGATTCGGATGGCCTGATCGATGACGTTTAGGATTGAGACAGCGACGCGAGGAAGATGCACAGTGTTCATCCTCAGCGGCCGAATCGAAAAACAGGCCATAGCCGAGTTGAGGAGACTTCTTGAACTCCCATCCGATCGCTGCGATTTCGTTCTGGATCTGAAGGACGTTAGCGTCGTTGATCGCAACGTTGTGGGCTTTCTCGTTCGTTGCGAAGCGGATGGCGTCAAGATTGAAAATTGCGCTCCCTATATTCGCGAATGGATGGAAAGAGAAAAAGATTGAGTGTGACATCGAGGTGGCCGTGAAGCGCTTCTTGTTCAACCAGGACCAAACGCAAATGAGAGGTACGTACAACTGACATCCACATACAAAGCAGTGGAAGTTTCCGCACCCGGCGTGCTTCGAGTCGTGGAACGTCAAATCTCGGAGCCTGGAGCAGGCCAGGTTCGGATTCGGGTCGAAGCATGTGGAATCTGTCACACCGATGCGGCTACGGTCACGGGCACTTACCCGGGGCTGACATTGCCGCGCGTTCCGGGGCATGAAGTTGTTGGCCGCATTGAAGCGTTGGGTGCAGGCGTGTCCCGATGGAAAATTGGTCAACGCGTTGGCGTCGGCCTGATTGCCGGAGAAGACGGGGTGTGTGAACCATGCCGGCGCGGAGACATCGTGAATTGCCAGAACCCGGTGGTATCGGGAGTAACCGCGGATGGAGGATACGCGGAGGTGATGATCGCCGAAGCGCGCGCCATCTCTTTTGTTCCTGACGAGCTCACATCCGCACACGCCGCTCCTCTCCTCTGCGCTGGCATTACGACCTACAACGCTCTTCGCAACGCCGGCTTGCGCGGTGGAGATTTGGTCGCCGTGCAGGGTATTGGGGGCCTGGGACATCTCGGGGTCCAGTTTGCACGGCACATGGGATTCCGTACGGTCGCAATCGGGCGTGGGCGCGACAAAGAAAAACTCGCAAAAGATTTGGGCGCGCACATTTACATCGACGCTGCCGTCGAGGATGCCACGGCGGTATTGCAGCGCATGGGCGGAGCAAGAGCGATTCTCGCAACAGCCAGCAGTGGCGACGCGATGGGACCGCTCGTCTCCGGTCTTTCAACTCGCGGGAAATTCATCGTAGTCGGTGTGCCGCAGGACCCCATCCAATTGAATGCGTTCCCGCTTGTCTTTGGAGGCCGCGCAATCTACGGGAGCTTGACTGGCACGCCCATCGATGGCGAGGACACTCTTGCCTTCAGCGTCCTCGAGAATATTCGCCCGATGAGCGAGACAGTTCCTCTTGAACAAGCTGCGGATGCCTACGCTCGCATGATGCAAGGCAAAGCACGTTTCCGTATGGTGTTGGTTACGAACGACGGAGTCACTCGAGGTGCAAAGCCACCAGCCTGACGGCTGAAATCGGAGTCGAATGTCTTCGCGGTTCGTTACCCAGAGTAGATGCACGAACAAGCTTCGACGATCAACAGCAATCAAATCACAAGACAAGGAGATGAGTATGTCATCGACAGCAAAGAGAATCGGAAGTGCAGAGCCCCCGGCAGCCTCCGCTCAGGCGGCGACGGGAGGTGTTTCGGTTGGGAACGCGGCAAGTGGCGAAGAAATCAGGCTTCGCGCCTACGAAATCTATGTCGAGCGCGGCGAACGGCCAGGATTTGAGTTGGACGATTGGCTCCAAGCCGAACGCGAACTCGAAGGTCGGACGCTTTAGCCCGCGCAAGCGGGCTAGGAAGCAGATCCGCGACCCCGGTGCATCAAGGACGGAAGTTGCATATGGACATCACATTTGTTTTTCTGCGACTGGCGAAGAGGCTGATCGCTGCCGCACACTGCACACATAGGTTTCTTCTTGCTTTCTTTGTTTTTTCTGCAATCGCATACGCACTCAATTTTTCCGATGATGAGTTCAATCCAGTTGAACTGCCCGTTTTGGAAGCGATCATTCCAAAGGTTCGTGACAGTCGATTTTTCGCCCAACCGGGCTCGGCCGTCGTTTGGGCACTTGACCATGGCGCATCCCGAGCTCTGGTCAGAACACGTTGCAGAGTTTATGAGGTCGCTCGAAGATGACGCTCTGCAGCGTTCAAACTCAAACTAGAAAGCATAGGAGGAGTTTCTTATGTTGTATGCGAAAGGAAGTTCTGGCATCCTTGCAGCAACGTTTGTCGCCCTGATGATCGCTGGAATTGGCGCGGGACCAGCAGCGCAGACGCACACTGTTCAGTCGTCAACCTCCAATTCCAACGAGCTTACGCAAACTAAAATAACCCGGGCGATGTCCGCCGGGCCAGCGAACGTCGCCAATGGTGCGAGGATCGTCGACACTGACGCGCAGGGCCAGATGGTGGTTCTGCGCGAGGGGAACAACGGATTCACCTGCATGCCGGGAAATCCAAGAGTTGCTGCCGACCCGCCCATGTGTGTTGATGCGCCTGCGCTTCGGTGGTACACCGACGCCAAAGCTCACAAACCAAAACCGACCAACACAGTTCCCGGCATCACCTACATGCTGGCCGGTGCCACTCAGCGCAGCGATTCGGATCCAAATGACACCACAAGCATGCCCATCGAGATAGGTCCGCACTGGATGATCATGTGGCCATTCGATCCGAAAACTACCGGACTCCCGACCACGCACAAGCCGACCGGCGCGTACATCATGTGGGCGGGATCCCCCTACGCGCACGTGCACATCATGGGACGCCCTTAGCAGTATCGACGTCGAAATAATGAAGTGGATCACTTGCATTACAGTCTGCGTAGTTGTGCTGCCAGTGATGACGTGGTCACACCGGCAGTGCCTCGGCTGAGCGAGTAAAGCTCGTGTCAATGTCATTTGATGCTTTGTCTAAAATTTCACGAGCGGTGATGGTGTTGCCGCGATGGCCCAGGATTTTCAAGGGCAGTTTAGACAAACCAGCCCGCTCAGGTATCCCGGATCAACTAGCCGGCGGGCCGTTTTCTTCGTCCGCAGCCGAGCGGGGAATTTATTTGCAGGCCGGATTCAACTTCTAGAGATCGGCAGTACAGCGTTGAATGAAACGAGCGCGCCCTCAATGATCCAACGCAATTTCCTTTGATCGCGCCTGATCGCCTGTTCCGGGTGTTTCGACGCGGCTCTGTCGCGAGAGCTCGGCTTGAGCCTTGACGACGGTGTGGCGTGCGTAATAATCCGGGTCCGCTTTGTCCTCAGAGCGGTAATCGGCGATACGTCGGATGACGAGTTCGGGATCGTCGCCGCGAGCGAGAGCGCGTTTCGCATAGGCCCAATCGTATTCGGATTGGCTCTTGTGGTCACTAGACACCGTCCGCTCGCGTTGTCGGTAGTCGTCGAAGGGCCGGGGCGCTTCGGGCGAGTTTTCCTCTATCGTGAAATCGCGATGCGTGTAGACCGCATCGCTTTCCTGGCGCACCTGAACGATAAATTCTTCGGGAATCTTGCGGTTGGCGAATCCCGGCAAGCGAAGCATGCGCGTCGAGTCGGTTGCCGCCAGATCCCCTTCGAATTGATTAGCGAGGCTGTGTAGCAAAGATTCCGCTTCATCTTGGTTGAGCCCGGTCACTTTCCACACGACCTGGTGCTTGCCGGGAGAGGTATTGAGGACGAAGTTTGGCGCTGGGACTTCGGTTGAATTTCGGATCGATTCGAGAGTTTCGCCCGCTCTCTTGTCGAGGTCGAGATAGACGTGACGGATATCCTTTATATCTTCCTTGGTCCGGCTGAACGCGCCCGCCTTAATTGGATTCATGCCCACATAGACATCGGAACCAGCAGCACTGCGGCTAGCGAGCCATGCCTGAAACTCGGGGCTTGCGATCGTTTCGGCCTTGGTGATCCTTTGGACCGTCTTGCCGGTTCCACGGTTCCTTACAAGAATCGCGGCGTTATCGTCAGGCCCGAACAGCTCCCGGACATACTCGGAAGCGGTAAGAGATCGCGGCGTGAATGCTGTGTCGATACTCATGGGTGATCCTGCTTGGCCAAGTACACCGCGCCATAGTCGAACAGGTCGGTATCCGGGTCGTATCCGTTGACAAAGAGAACTTCGGAAATATATCTGCGCCCAGGCCGACGCTCGACTTGGACGATGAGATGGAGCGAATCGGCGATGTTAGTCTTGATGGCTCGGTACGGAATTTCGATACCGCTTTGCAAAACACAACTCGTGAAACGCGCGAGACCTTGTTGCGCGGAATTTGCGTGGATAGTCGAGAGCGTGCCGGAGTGTCCCGTGTTCAGGAGTTGCAGCAGATCGAACGCTTCGCCGCCGCGAATCTCCCCGATCAGGACTCGGTCCGGGCGGTGGCGGAGGGAAGCCTTCAGGAGATCGCGAATGGCTACTGCCGGAAGACCGTTCTGTTCGCGGCGCGCTTCGAAGCGGACGAGGTTTTCCTGGCCCAGGTGAATCTCCGCCGTGTCTTCGATGACGAGCACCCGCTCCTCTTGAGGGATAAATTTTCCAAGCATCGATAAAAGAGTTGTTTTTCCCGTGCCCGTGCCACCACTGATGAGAATATTCTTGCGGGCGAGCACGTAGTCTTCGAGCTGGTTCGCAAGTGCACGGTCGAGAGTGCCGGCCCGAATCAGATCCTCCATCTCGAAGTGGCGAGTGTTGAACTTTCGGATCGTGAGGGTCACGCCGCCTAGACTGCATGGCGGGATGATTGCGGCGACGCGGCTGCCATCGGGCAAGCGCGAGTCAAGAATGGGCTTCGATTCGGAGATGTCGTCACCGAGACGCCGGGCGATATTCTTCACGGCGACCATGAGCGATTTCTCGCCGATGGACACGCCTGGCACTTGTTGCAGAAAGCCCCCTTTTTCGATGAACACGCGGTCAGCACCGTTCACCATCACTTCGCTGATTGAATCGTCGAGAATCAGGTGCTCGATGGGCTTCAAGAATGGCAGGATCATTTCGAATCCGTTCATCAGAGTTTTCCTTTGGTGAGTTGGACAAAGTAAGAGTCGTTCGGGTCGTTATAGTAGGGCTTCAGATAGCAAAACATCGGCGATGTGGGATTGATTCCGTCGTACGCAATGATGACGGACTGCGCGTTTCGCAATTCTATGAAAGTTTTGATGTCGAACCGATAGTCGCTGTGCGTGTTGTAACTCTTCGAAGCAACGATGTTCGCTTTGTGGGAGAGAGCCTTGCCGGTGAGCCAACTGACTTTGGTGTCGTGCCCGCTTTCGGACAAGCTGTAGCTGACTTTGAGCTGGTCCTCGCGTCCACAGAGATCGCTCGCGGTCTTGGCGGAGAAATCATCCGACAGAGAGAGGAAAATCTTGGTGCGGAACGTTTGCAGAAGTGTGCGCCAGCTTTCACCGGGCAGCGCGGATCGCAGCGAGCTAATGCTCTGAGTCGCGATTATTGGGATGCACTTTGGCTGACGCGAGAGGCTGAAGAATTTCTCGTCGCCGGTCGGATCGCTTTCGCCAACGGTTGCGAAGTGCTGGTATTCGTCGCAAAGGAACAGAACCTGCCTGAAATACTGTTCGGGGTGCGCTTCGATTTTCGGAACGCGATTGAGCACGGCACGCTCAAAATCGAGCTTCATCATCACGCCCAAAGCCTTCGCGAGACTGGCGTTCATGCCGATGGGGAAATTCAGGGCACAGACGCTTCCGTGCTCCAGGAGCCAGGAAAAGGATGGCAGAGCCTTTCCAAACCGATTCTCGGCGTTCTTCTGGGGGTCGTAACACTCCTTCTTCGGACAGAAGACTCTCTTTACTTTCGGGTTGTCATCAAAGAGCGAAAGGAAGACGGAGACACCCTCGACGATAGAGGTGCGCAGCCTCGGCTCGATCCCTTTCCAGTCGTCATGGAACCAACGCTGGACGGCTTCGAGTTGCGCTAGTTTTTCGGGATCGGCTTGGGTCGGGTCGTGAACCGAGCGAGCTTCGGATTGAATGCCTCGTATCCTTAATATGTCCCGGAGTTTGGGGGTAGCGAGTGCAAGAAAGCGGTCCTCTTTCTCCTCGTACGCAAAGCCAAGGCCCGCGAGATCGGCGATGCGCTCGCCATATAGCTTCGGCGTGACGGCCACGTAATGGCGTCCGAGAATGATCTCCTCGGCCTCCGCTATCCGTTCTTCGAGGAGCGGCGGAGAGATCGCGCACTGGTAGACATCGAAAAAGGTGACGTAGTTGTAAGCGACCTTATGCAGCAGGATGATGAACTTCACGAGATTGGTGTAGGCCTGCTGCCAGAAGGGTTCCTTTCCACGGCCGTAGAGATTGTTGAGTAGAGAAGCGATGTTATATGCCAGTGCGTAGGCATCCAGATCATTGTGCAAGGGGTTATAGCGGTACTCGGAATCGAGACTGATTTCGATGTAATCGTCGGGTCGGCCGTGATGTTCGAGAATCTCTTTTACCTTGCGGCAGAAGTCCCCTTTTACTTCCAGGATCAACCCGCCAATTCGTTTGGCCGTGTCGTTCGCCTTGTAGGCAAGAATCTGCTCGGCGAACGGAAACATGCAGCAGCTCGTCTTTCCCGATCCTACAGCGCCAAAAATCGCGATTCCCGTAAACAGTCCGCGTTCGGGAATAGTGAGCCAGTAGGGTGCTTCGGCCGGCACCGGTTTGCGAGGATTGTGTACTTCACCGACGACGAGAAAAAGATCCTCTCTCGTGCGTGGATCGGGATAGAGAGGGAGGCGCCCTGGTTCGATCGGGCGCCTCGCTTTGAGGGTGAAGATATAGAGACCCGAGAGTAAGGTCGAATAGGCCAGGTAAGGGGTCGTGAACAGAAACGTGTAGTAGAGATACTTGAAGCTCAAGAACGCTTCGGGAGCGCGCACGGCAATGATCCGCAGGAAGATTTGGTCATCGGGAAACGTGTGCCTGTAAAACAAAAATACTCCAGTACCCAGGGCTAGAACAGCCGCGAGGAACGCGCGCGATTCGAGTACTCTCTGCACTAGCCCGTCGCTCTGCCATCGCTCGTTTGCAGCTTGTCTGTACCGGACTGTCCCGCGCGGCGTTCGCCACGCCACTTGCGGTAATCCAGGTCACGCCACAGCACTTTCTTGAGTACGGCATTGATGACATGATCCGGGTTGCTCTCGATGAACCGCGCATAGTCCTCAAGCAACTCGTTCACCGGTTGTTCGAGCTTGATTTCCCGAGCCATCATTTCAGGTGCTTTCTTGACGATCGGCATTGTGTTCTCCTTAAGTGATTTGTGTTTCGTCCGAATCCTGGTCACCGTGGAAAAAACTGCGGTACGACGCGTCGTGCCGGAGGACGGAAGCGACCACGCGGAACTGGGGGGGCGGCGAATGCCGCAAAAGCGGAGTCGCTCTCCCCCCGATCTTGCATTTTTCCCTCCGTCACTTTCGGCTTCTCCTGCTTTTGGATTCCCCGGGGTTCGATCGACTTGCGCTCTCTCCCGGGTGAACAACGCGTCAATCGCGACCTTGCAACGCGGAAGTTTTGTCCTCTGTACCCAACTTGGGGGAAATCGGGGCCGAAATTTCATTCTGCTCAAGCTGGTAAGTGACGAACTTGATCGCGCGACTTCGATCATTCCTTCCAAATTTCTCTTCGATGGCAGCCGCACTGACTAGGCCGTTCTTCCAGGTTCGATACAGTGCTTCAAACCTTCCCCCTTGGAAGCGGTTGCGCGCCTCGTTGCGGAATATGAGCTCGGCCTCGCTCACCGCCGCGTATCGCTTTTCATCCCACAACTTGCGCACGCGAAAATAGCGCAGGAGATCTTCAGCGATGTCCGATTCGAGCGGGATCTTGACGAGCGAAGCGAAGATTTCCGTGGCCCTTGCGAAGTGAACCTCGGTCCGCGACACGTACAACATCCCAAACCCGGAAAGCTGCCGGAACAAGGGTAGGTAGGTCTCCAAGTGCCGGACGAAATCGGAAAAGCCAGGAGCGCCCTCATGAACATAGGTAAACGTCACCACAGGCGAGGCAGAACCAAGGAACATTGGAAACTTGTCGACGAAGTAGCGGACGCTCGAGCGTGAAGTCTTCCGGCCGAGGTAGAGCCGGGCCGGAAAGTAGCGCTCATTGATGCCCAATTTCTCGCAGAAATACGAAACCTTTGCGGGTTCGGTTTCCAGGTACTCGTACTGCTGGTTCGCGATAACGAAATCGAGAATGGCGATGCGCCGCTTGATGAATTCAATTTCGTGGGCGCGGTGATGGCCAAGGTTTTCTTTTTCGATTTGGCGATAGAGCCGTCGTGAGGAGAGGTGATGGATCACTCCGCTTTTTGGGAAACGCTCGGTCCGGGCGTGCCTGGACTGCTCGATCTTGCTCCAAAAGTTGGTCGTCCGCTTGCCCTGATGAGCTCCGGTACAGGCTAGGAACTGGCGGGCAGTGAAGTAACCGGAATGTGTGGCCACGATATAAAGAAACCGGGCCTCGGTTTCGGTGTAGCCGAGGGCCTTGAGGGAATCGAGGTGGGTAGGCGCGATATTCATAGCGTGAAGATTTCCCGAGTGAGTCCGCGCTCGTCTAGAATTCGGCGGAGACGCGATGCCTCTTCGGCCCGGCCATAGATTGCGAAGCCGGCCTTGGCTTTTTCGGCCAGAGATCGCGGCCGATATTCGCGGGTTGCCAGCTCAAGATCCACGCGCTGCAATACGAGTTCGGCGTTCTCGTATTCCACGCGCATATCAGGGACCGGGATCTTGCCGTTGACCATCTCCAGTCCGTGTTTTTCGGCGACCTCTGCTTTGCGATCGAGGTTGTCTTTTTCCGCGCCAAGCAAAGCAAGATCGCGATTCAAATTCCGCTTGATTTCGTAGTCGAGGATGACCCGAACCAAGCGGCCTCCCGAGCGCTCGATGCGGGCCGCCTCTTTCTGGTAGAGGCGATAGAGATCGGCGTCGTGTTTTGCCTCGCGAGACCTCACCAAGCCGTGGTAAAAGACTTGATCGTCCGGAAGCTGGTCGGTTCTTTTGAGAAGACGATGGCCGGTCTTGGTGAGTGTTACCACTCGCAATATTTTCTTCTGAGAGATTTCGAGGGTGTTTTCGGAAACCAGAGACTGGCGTTTGAGCCGCTGGATCTCTTTCTCCATTCGTTTGGAGTCCCCACCGTAGGCATAGCTGGCTAAGTCCGCTGCCGCGATGACGCGGAACTTGCCGATTTCTTTCATAGAGTGGATCTCGGAATCGCGGAGAAGATAGGCCCGGTCGCGAACGTCATGGGCGCGTTCAGCGCCGCTCTGCGCGTCGCGCGGCTTCTCAGCCTCCCGATGGAAGCTGCGCTCATCGCGAGCGCTCGTCTCCGCTCTGGAATTCCGATCGTCCTGCTGAGAGGAACGGACCGGTCTATGCCAAGGTACTGAGCGCGCTGGTGATGGTTCGCGGGTCTCTTGGTGATCGCGAGAAAAGACATCGCGTGACATTAGTGCACCTCCTCCTCGTTCCCGGGGAGGGGCATGTCGACGTGGCCAACATGGAACTGTTTGTCGAGGTGTGACAGCTTGCGCCCGGTATTCTTAAGAAGAAACCGGCGGCTGACGGCGAGCGCAAACCCGAACAGATTCACGAAAAGGACAACGGCGAAGGTGAAAATAGCTGAGCCGTAGGAGTGGAGCAGAACGGCTCTGTAGCGAGCCATGAACTTCAGCTGATCGAGCAGCCAAAATCCGTACGCGAGCACGATTGCGATGGTGAACAAAAGAGCATTGGCAACCATCATCCTTGCCTCCGGTTCCTTCGGGCTCTGCCTTCGAGTCCCGCGTCCTGTTTGGTTTGCGTGTGGGCTGGGAATTTCATTTGAACGCCTCATCTTCGCGGAAGTAGGTAATAGTCATTCCGAGCGGGTTGATGGGAATCAATTCGTTGGGCACCTGGGATTTGAAAAGAAAGACGAAGTTCGCGGTGTAGAGATCGCGCTTCAGCTCGCTATGGTCGGCGGGCGAGTAGTAGACGAGATAAAGGTCCACGCGGGCGCGGAAGGGCGGCGTCTGCATTTCTTCGAGCGCAACTTTCTTGACCTCCACGTCGATTTCAGGCGCTGCGGTGTTGGTGAGGAATTTCTTGAGTATGTCGTCCTTGCGGTACGCATCCAGGATGCCGTTCGCCAGCTTTCCATCGAGAAAATACAAGGACTTCGAGAAGTCATCCTGAATCGTGTAGCGGTTGCGACGGTAATAAAGGTTGCAAAATTGAGAGAGAAAATACTTGGCTTCGGCGTCCTGCGGCTTGTATTCCAGGTTGTGGTAGTTGATGGCTTCGGCGCGCCCGAGGTCGTCGATGCGAATCACCAGGGGGCGGAAATTCTGGAAGGTGCGAATGGTCTTCAAATCGGCCAGGGCCAGGCCTACGGCCACCAGCGAGACGAGAACCAGAGCAATCTTCAAATACGTGTTGGTCACCATGGGATCGCCGTACTGTTCGAGGTAGAGCCGCTTGGCATCCTCGAAGCTCGTGTCGTTCTTCATCCCAACACCTTTTCAATGAGGGCTGCCGAAGATGCGCCGGATGTGCCGCTGAAGATGTGATTGGTGAGCGACGGGATCTTGAGCAGCACGTAGATCGACGCAAGAAACGTAATAAAGAGGACCGGAAACCAGCCGATGATCTGGGCGGTCGAAAGCGTGCCAGCTGGCGGGAGGCGAAGCGCGCCTAGCATCAGATTTCCGATGACATAAACGACGGCTGCGGCGATGACTTGGTAGAAAGCATATTGGATGAAGCAGCGGAACCAGCCCCAGAAGAGCCATTCCATCTTCGGAACAATAAAAAATGGAATGAAAACCGGTCCGACTAACACGCAAACCGCCGTAGCGATGAACCCGTAGGCGATAACCACAATGGCGATGGCCTGGGCCGCGGCGAGCAGGATGGTCACGACGACGTAGATGGCGGTTCCGAAAAAATCTCCCCAACTGGGAGAGTCCATGCGGGATTCGAAGTCTGCAACCTGCGAGACCACCGTTTGGAGTTGCGCCTGATCGATCTGGCTCGACAGAAACTGCGCTTCGTTGGTGACCAGGTTGTGAAAACTTGTTCCGACGCCGGGGATCGGAGTGCTGTAGTAGTTGACCATGGCGAAGCCAAAGCTGATGGTCAGAAGCAAGCTCGCGAAATGATCGAACTGGAAGGAAGGCCTGCCGCTCGCGGAGGAAAGCGCGGACTTAATTCCAAACCAGGCCACGAGAATGGTGGCGAACGAGCGGAAAAGATTCTGGCCCATGGTGTCGAAGAAGCCGAGGTTCTGGGTAAGCAGATTGTTGATCGCCTGAAAGATGTACTGCAGGAAATCGGTTTGCACTGCCGTCAGCTCCTTCGACGCCTTGGGCGTCGTCCCGTTTCCACATGCTCACGGCATGCGGAAGTTTTGAAGCGAATTGGTGATGGTTCCGGTCACTTGAGCCAGGTTGCCCGAGATGCTTTCCTGGCGACCGATATCAGTGTTAATGGCGTTGGCGGTCATGTCGCGCTGTTGCTTGGCGAGAATGGTTTGCTGTTCCAAAAGCGAGGCGAGGAGTTTGTTAGAGTCCTGGACGCTGCGGAGCGTCAAAACGCCCGCCGCATTGATTTTGTTCAGAACGGAAACTTCGCTGTTGAGACTCGGGTCTCCCGAGAACGAGTCTTGTTCGAGATTCCCAATCTGGGTTTGGACACCTTGGGCACTGCTGCGGATCCCGCCGATCGTGGCCATCGCGTTCATGTTCGCGCCGTCCGCGAGTTGAATGGAGGCATACTGGGCCTGCACGCGCCCGAGTTCCAAAGGGTCCATTCCCGACAGTTCATATGGACTGTATTGGGAGAGTGGATTGGTCGCCTTGAGGTAGCCGGTGTTGATGTTGGGAAGAACACCGGTGTTGATGCCGTTAATCCAGGAGACTGTATTGCCGAAGGTGTTCAGCGAAGTGACGTTTCTCCACTGCGAGAACAGCGCGCGGTATCGGGCGGGCATGTTTTTGATGAACTGCGCCATCTGCATGGCGAGGTTAAGTTGGGAGGTAAGCTTCGCGTAACTCTTCTGCAGTTCAACAAGATGCTGCTGAAGCTGGTAGTAGCGCAGCAACGCGTTGTGGAAATTGGTTGGGTCGTAGACGATTCCACTCCCAAACTGGGCGGTGGCCCTACCAACTCCTAATCCCAATACGAGCAAGCAAATCAGAATCTTTCTTCTCATGGAACTGTTCTCCTTTCGCCTTCACAGATCGGAAGGCATCTTGTGGTTGTTGTAATCGGGCAATGCGAGATCGCCCGAGAGATAGACTTTGACTCGGTGGCCTTCCCGGATGGTCACCGTGGGCAAGATGTTTAAAAACTTCTCGAGGATCTGTGCCGAAGACTGCGCGGTCGATTGCGCGAATCCTTGGCGCATAAGGTCGGCGTTCGAAGCGGTGAGAGAACCCGAGGTCCCTGCCTCGCCAATGGCCCCGAGAGCGCCAATGGCGAGCGAGACTCCGAAGATGCGGAGGTAGTGGTTGTTGACCTGATCCCGCAAGCCGGTGTCACCGATTTGGTTGAGTCCCTTGAATTGATCGAGGCTGACGGAATACCCGTCGGGCATAAGCACGCGATGGAACACGACGGCCAAACGGTTTTGGCCGAAGGTGTCCACTCTTTTCGTTTCACCCAGCAACTTCGAACCCGCCGGGATGAGCAGATGCTGGCGATCATTGGAATAGACGTCGGTTGAGAGCAGGCACTCGACCGGACCGGTGAAGCTTCCGTCGAGGCGGTTGATCAGTACGGTTTCAAGGATGGTTCCTTCAAACAGCAGATAGGGTTTTCCTGCCGCCGCATTGGGGGAGCCAGCTGGCACGGCGGCAGGATTTCTCGTTTCCTCCTTTCGATCGTGGGTTGATTCCGCGGAATCGTTTCGCGCGACCGATGAAACAGTCGGTACAAGTGACACCGGATTCGCTTGCATCTCTTTCAAGAGTTGTGCGACCTGTGGGGAGTCGGGGCCCGCAGGAACAAGACTTTGCGCCGCTGGTGTGGCTTCTGATTCAGGCGCCGACGAAGTTGACCGAGTCTTGCGGTAGGTTAGCGCGACATTCGAGGAAAATAGCGACAGGTAAGCACGCCGCTCGCGCTCCGCCTGAATTGGATCCTCCGGTCGCTCGGCGGGCGGGTTTCCGGCCCCGCTCTCTGGTTGGATTTGCTGCGAGTCTTGCGACGAAGCACCGAGCAAGCGAGTCTGCTGGGCCAGCGCGCTTTGCGCCACGAGTTGTTGGCGCTGTAGCTCTTCGATGCGGTTCTGCAATTCGTTGATCTTGGTCTCATTGACTTCGAGTGGCGCCTGCGCCGGAGTGGACGAGGCCGTCTTGGTCGACGCCGGGGGTTTCTTTCCTCCCGTGAGCCACATGATGGCGATCATGAGGAAGGCCAGTCCGACGAGAAGCCAGGACTGCACGTTTTTCGGCAGAAGGCCTTGCGGTTGGGGATCTTTTTCCTGAACTTGCGCGGGCTGGCTCATCGCTCGTCCTTCAGTTCGCGGCACCGCGCCGCGCAAACGGCAGTTTCTTTTTGCCAATTGCGAGGTACCCCGAGTCGATGACTTTGGGTGCGATGTAAACGCCGTTCTCGAGCTGGAACGGGATCAGGTTCGGCTTGCCGTCTTTGATTTCGTAGAGAGCGGGTTTTTCGCGGGCCGCGCACTTGATGTAGGTAAAAGCGTCATCGTGGTAGATGGCGGATACCAGAAAGGGCCCGCGCGCGGCTTTCGCGTCGAGCAGATAATCGAACTGGAGTTTCGTTGCGTAGCTGGATCGGAAATGGCCCACTTGCTCGGCGGCAACGGCCTGCGCGGCACGTACCTGATCCGCCATTTGCGAGCGCAGCGTGTCTAATTCCTTTTTGTACGCTTCGGCCTCGCCAGCGCTCACGTAGCCGCGCAGGGCGGCATTCGTTGCGATGACCGAGCCTTCCTTAGGCTCGACGAAGATTTTGAGATCGGGTTCGACATTCGGCTGGTTGCTGATTTCATTCAGCAAAAACGAATAGACGTGACCGCTTGCGGTGATGAGATTCAGATTGCTGCGGATGCCGGCCCGGGCCGGGTGAACGTAGCAGAGGTTGTGCGCGCCGTTGATGATCCAGAATTCCTTGTCGCCGGTGGTGAAATCGAGGATCTCCTCATCCTCGGGTAGGACGATGAGCGTCGAAAACCTGAGTTTGGCACGCACGGGGACAATATCTTCTTTTGAATATTTCACGACACGTGCCGTTGCGTCCGTTGCGGCGTATACGGGCGAATGTTGTAATGTGGCCGCGCCCAAGACAACCACGGCGAACGTGCGGAGGAAAAAACTGTGCCACTGAACCGGTAATACCTGTTTCATGGAGTTGCTCCTTTTGAGGATGGTTTGTTCCGCTGCAAACCTTTTCCACGATCGAAGAGGATGCAGACGAGCCGCGGCACGCCGAGGGCGAATGCGGCCCAGGATCCCTTGATGGCGAGGGGCAGAAAAACAGACAGCGGATTGCTTTTCGTCAGCCAGGGGTGCCGACACGGGGAGAGAATCACGGTTGTTCTCCCGCGAGAACTTCGAGGCCTCGTTCGAAGCCGTAAGTTTCGAATGCCTCTTTCCGTTTCTTGTTGTCGTAAGGGTCGTTGGTGTAGAGCCAATAGCTTTTGGGATCGACGTTGAGATTGGCGATCTTGGCCAGTTCCGGGGTCTTAATCAGAAATTGCTGTTTGGGGATGAGGCCCGAGATCAGTTCCACTTCGTTTTCGTTCAA
>Ga0307477_10001072_pt1 | contig 24531 bp, 24 predicted proteins | sample atmos_gasesECM2C_FD_203316 | JGI IMG/M metagenome (GOLD analysis project Ga0307477, IMG submission 203316) | Hardwood forest soil microbial communities from Morgan-Monroe State Forest, Indiana, United States - atmos_gasesECM2C_515 | ecosystem: Environmental > Terrestrial > Soil > Temperate...
GGCGAATGGCTGGAAGACCGCGGACAAAAAACCGGTCAAGAACGGCGATCTGTGGCGTGCGCTTGACGAAGCGGCTTCACGTCATGACGTGGTCTGGCGTTGGGTGCAGGGCCACGCCGGCCATCTCGAAAACGAGCGGGCTGACGTGCTTGCGCGGTCTGCTATTCCCAGAACCTAATTATTCGGCTGCTTCCCTTGCCGCTTGCTCAGCACGGCCGGTAGCCATGGCCGATTTGAGACCGGTCATCGCAACAATTCCGATGAAGCCGGCCGCCGACAGAAAGCAATGCCACAGGAAGTGCGTGCCAAAAGGAATGTAGGGGCAGGCTGCAAGGTCAAAACTGCGGAACAATAAAGCTATCACGGCCAACAAAAGCGCCACGCCGCCATAGGCAGCGATCCGTCTCGAATAGCTGTACGTCTGGACGATCAGCGCGAGCGACGCGAGGATGACCACCGGCGCAAGCGCCACCCAGCGCTGCACCATGCCCCAATAAGGTCGCGACACCAGGAACCCGGCGTAGAACGCGCCCAGAAAAGCCGCTGCTCCAAGGTAAGACCATAAGCGCCTTGCCCAGCAGAACATGAATACGAAGAGAAAAAACAGGCCCGAACTCGCCTCAAAAAACAGCGCGTCCGGGTTGCGCAAGCCGTGCCATAAACCGCTGCCAATTCCGGTAACGATCTGGATCGCGGATAACACGTAGAGATCGTAGGCGCGCGGCGAGCGCTTGGCGACCACATAGAGACCCGCCAATCCGAACAGCACGATGACGCCGTTCGAGATGGTGTTCAGCGGTTCGACCGGGAAAACACCGGTCCGCGCCGATAACGTTTCGCAATAGATCGGACCAACGTCGAACGGAACCATGCTCAAATCTGGTTCAACAGGTGATCTCCGCTGGAAACCCCGAACGCGCCGGGTTCCTCGAGGTTGAACTGCTTCACCACGCCATTTTCAATCAACATGGAATAGCGGCGGCTGCGGCGGCCCATACCGTTTTTCGTCATGTCCGCTTCGAGACCGAGCGTCCGGGCGAAATCGCCATTGCCGTCCGCCAACATAGTCACGGCGCCCGCTTTGCTTTGCTGGCCCCATGCCCGCATGACCGCGGGATCGTTGACCGCGGTGCAAGCGACCACGTCGATCCCCTTCTTATGCAGCGCATCCACATTGTTGGCGAAACTCGGAAGATGCTTCGCGGAACAGACCGACGTGAACGCGCCCGGCACCGCAAAAAGAGCCACCCGCTTTCCCTTGAAGAAATCCTCGGTCGTGACCTCCTGGACCCCGCCCTCCGTGACTTGGCGGAGCGTTGCCGATGGAACTTTGTCCCCAACCTTGATCATCGATCATGTCCTTGCCTGGTTTGCCGAGGTGGTTTTAACCTACTGCCACCGCTCCCGGAAGGCCGAATGGGCGATCCCTTGCCTGGGGCGCAGGCACGAATATGCTGTTGGCATGGCGACATCTCGCGACCCTCGACTGGACCAGGGCGAGAGCTTTCTGGAAGGCAAGCTGCTGATCGCCTTGCCCGGCATGGTGGACGAACGCTTTGCCCAAACGGTGATCTATATGTGTGCGCACTCCGCAAAAGGCGCTATGGGCATCGTCATCAACAAACCGATCCCGGGGCTCTCTTTCACCGAAGTGTTGAAACAACTGCAGATCGACACCAAACCGAACTTAAGCTCACTACCGATCCTCTATGGCGGGCCGGTTGAGACGGGGCGCGGTTTTGTCCTGCACAGCGGCGATTATGACGGGAGCGACTCTACCCTTCCGGTTTCGGAAGACATTTCTCTCACCGCGACGCTCGATATCTTGCGCGCGATCGCCGAAGGCCGCGGCCCCAAGCAGGCGCTTTTCGCATTGGGCTATGCCGGATGGGCGCCGGGACAGGTCGAAACCGAATTTCAGCGGAATGGCTGGCTCCATTGCGAGTCGGACCCCACCCTGGTTTTCGGCGTCGACCCGGAAGCGAAATGGCGTACCGCGCTCCAACGCCTCGGCGTAGGTCCCTCCGGTCTGGTGTCGGATACCGGTCGCGCCTGATAAACGTCAAAAACCCGACGCCGTTGCGGCTTCGAAATTCTTGCGCCCCGTAACATCGGCAATCAGTCCAAGGCAGCGCTCGGCTTCCACGGTTTGTCCGGTCATCGTCGCGCGAAGTTCGCACCACACCGTACGGCCACCGGCCGCGCGAACGCGAAATTCCACGCGAAACGCCGTCCCGCTACGGTGACGATAGGCACCGAGAGCCTGCTCATACACGATCCGATCGTCAGGATGGATACGCTTGAGCCATTCTTCGCTCGAGAGTTCGACCGGATTCGAGGACAGGCCGATAAGCGAAGCTCCTTCCGCCGAAAGCGTGAGCCGCCCCGTCGGCAAATCGAGGTTGAACACGCCTTGATGGGAAGCAGCGACAGCGGCCATTTCCCACTCCTGCTCGATCGCCTCATCGGTCACGGTCGCCTGCAAGTCATCGTGTTTGTGTGCTTCGCGAAGTTCGCGCACGCGTTCAACCGAGTGTTCGGCCGGAATCGCTGTTGCCAACGCTATGAGGAGCGCTCCCGCGGCCGAAAATCCGCTTATCGCACCGGGCGCGACGAGGTTTACGCCAAACAATCCGAACGCGTTGCATGCAGCCGCAGCCGTAACCAGAGCAAAAATCGTCGCCGCCGGTGCAAGCCGGCGTGCGGCCGCAATTCCGATTCGGCCGCAGTGGGCAAGATAACCGGCGGCAAGGGAAGCGGCGAGCAAAGCAATCGCCCGCACGGCCACACTGGCAAACGGAACACCGGCGTAGGCGGCAATGCCTAGGCCAAGCGCGGCAAGCGCTGCGCCGTCACGCCAACGCGCCGCACCGGAGAGGAACGCTTCGAAAGGCGCCACATAATCCACCAGCCTTATGGCCGCAGCGACTGCAACCCCAATCGCCAAGGCAAGCAAAGCATAAGGTCCACCGAATGCCGTAAGTGCCGTCATATCGAACGTACCGGACCGGGTCAGTTCGGCAATCAACACTGCAAGCAGAAACAGCGCGGCCCAGCTCGGAAATAACCGCCATGACAGCGCTGCGGCGCCTGCAGCAAAAGCCGCGGCTGCAGTCAGCAATCCCCATACCAGGCCGCTGAGAATCGAAGCCTGTCGATTGCTGGCAATCAGTGCCGGTTCCATCCAGGCAAGAACTACCGGCCGTCCCGCGACATATTCGAAATGCAACGCCAACGTCGCCACGCGTCCGGGCGGCACGATGACCCGAAACGCTGCCTGGCTGAATGCAGGATCGCGCTCGATGACAATAGCCGTATCGGATGCGGCGCATTCAATCAGCGCCGGCCTGCCTCGCATCGGCGCGGAGGCAAGCGCGGCGCCGGGTGGGTCCACGGACGTAAGCACTCGCGCGACGGGCTGGGTGCTCCGATTCTGAACCGCGATGGTGAACCACGAACCATTGGGATCGGACGTCTCTCGTAGAGCTTGAAGTAAAACCGATGGTCCAAGATCGATCACCGGCTGTGAAGCGGCAAAGTCGAGCGCGGTGTTTTGGCGCGGCGCCTCATCCGCCGTAGCTGCAAGCGTAGGTTGGTCCGCCAAGGTGGCGGAGCAAAACCACAGCAACGCAAGCAACACACCGGATAGGCAGCGCCAAAACATCAAGAACCAAAGCTCTTATCGAACGGGCTTCACCTTACAGGCGCATCATCTTCGAGCAAAGCGAAGAGGATATGGTCGCGCCATTCGCCGTTAATTTGCAGATAGCGCCGAGCTCTACCTTCCTCGCGAAACCCGACTTTCACAAGGAGTCTGCGGGAAGGCTCATTCTCGGGAATGCACGCAGCCTCCAGCCTATGCAAGCCCAAGATCTTGAATGCAAATGGCAGCATCGCGTTCAACGCTCCATACATATAGCCGTGGCGGGCGTAGGGTGCGCCAATCCAGTAGCCGATCGCAGCGGATTGCGTAACTCCGCGGCGCACATTCGAAAGCGTACAGCCGCCGATCAATATCTCATCGGTCTTACGAAACACTAAAAACGGATAGGCGAGGTCGTTGCGGATTTCACGCCGATAGCGGCGTAACCGCCGGCGAAAGGCGCCGCGCGACAGCTCGTCAGGCGCCCAAACCGGCTCCCACGGCGCCAAGAACTCGCGGCTCACGCCGCGTAATGCGGCCCACTGTTTATAGTCGGGCATCTCCGGGTAACGCAGAAAAATATCGTTCCCGTGCAGGACAGGCTCGCGGCCGCCGGGAAAAATCATGCCGCGTGCAAACATCGATCAATCGACATCGTTCGGCGCAGGCGCACGGCCGAAACGGCGTGCAAAACGTTCGAGCGACTCCAACCGTTTCACCGGGCCAACGGCCGCGATCGCAGGGCTGCCCCGTTGGCAGAGTTCCTGCGCGAAGCCTTCGAGCGCAGCAGCGTCAACCCGCTCGATCCGGCGAATCAATTCGTCAACTCCCAGAACGCGGCCATAGACATGGAGATGAGATGCGATCAATTCACACCGGGCGTGAGGACTTTCCAAACCCATAAGAATTGAAGCCTTGAGCTGCGCACGAGCCCGCGCGGTCTCTTCCTCGCTGACCTGGGATGCCATGGCTTGCATTTCGGCGGCGATGAGAGGCGCAATCTCTCCCGCTTTGTCCTCGGCTGTGCCCGAATAAATGCCGATCATGCCGGTGTCCCGATAAGAATACGAAAACGCATAGATCGAATAACAGAGACCACGCTTTTCGCGCGCTTCCTGGAACAGACGCGAAGACATGCCACCGCCCAGCGCGGTTGCGAAGACCTGCGCAACGATGGCTCTCTCGTCGCCTGCCGGCGCACCGGGAAAAGCAAAAGCGAGATGCGCCTGTTCGAGATCGTCGTCGCCACGGATCTCGCCGCCGCGAAACTGGGCCGGCTCAACGGCGCGCTCCAAACCTTCCATAACCGGCGCGAATAGTTTTTTTCCCGCCTCAACAAGTCTGTCATGATCGACAGCGCCCGATGCGATCAGCATCATCGCACCCGCGCGATAATGTTTGCGCATATAGGAAACAAGATTTCCGCGGGAGAACCCGGCTACGGTCTTTTCGCTGCCGAAAATCGGCCAGCCCATAGGTTGGCCGGGATAGCAAGCCTCTTGCAGGTAATCGAAAATGAGATCGTCCGGCGTGTCGCGCGTCTGTCCAATTTCCTGGATAATCACTTCGCGCTCGCGGGACAGTTCACTCTCCTCGAACGCGGGGTTGATCAGGATGTCGGCAATCATGTCGAGCGCAAGATCGACATCGTCTTTCAGCACACGGGCGTGAAACGCGGTCTGCTCCCGGCTCGTGTAAGCGTTCAAGTCCCCGCCCACGGCTTCGATTTCGGTCGCAATATCTTTCGCCGATCGCCTCTTCGTCCCCTTGAACGCCATATGCTCAAGCATATGCGAGAGGCCGGCTTCCTCCGGACTTTCGTGACGGGCCCCGCAACTCACCCACACGCCCAAAGCCGCGCTCATCAGCTGAGGCATCGGATCGCTGGCGATGATCAGGCCGGAAGGTAATCGCGTTATTTGAACAGTCATTGGTTTTCGACGCGCTCTAAGATGAATTCCTTGATCGCAGATATGGCATTGGGAAGCACCGTGTAGCGCTCTTCGCGGGCTAGCAGGTCGCCAAGGCGCGCAGGAAACGCACTCGGTCTTCCAATGGCCCGGGTAATGGCATCCGGAAATTTCGCCGGGTGAGCCGTAGCCAAAGCCACGATGGGGCCTTCCAGCTGGTCCCGGAGCTTCTCGGCTGCGGCAAGGCCGACCGCTGTATGGGGATCGATGATGAAGCCGGTCTCGCGCTCGATTCGAGCAATGGTCGCGATCGTTTCCTCATCGTCGGCACGCGCCGCAAGATAGCGGCGCTGAAGCGCCTGCAATGCGCTAGCCGGTATCATAATGCGACGGGTTTTTCCGAACGCACGCATCGCCTCGGCGACCCACGCGGAATCCCGATCGGACGCTTCGAATATTGCGCGCTCGAAATTGCTCGCGACCTGGATATCCATCGATGGACTGAACGTCGGCAGCGCATGTCCGGCACTGTATTCTCCCGTCGCCAAGGCGCGAACGAGAATATCGTTGACGTTGGTGGTGATGGCCAGCCGAGCGACGGAAAGGCCCATCCGTGCGGCTGCTTCACCGGCGAAAATGTCGCCGAAATTGCCGGTCGGAACGACGAAATTGACCGGCCGTCCATGGCCCGCTCCGAGCGAAGCAGCCGCGGTAAAATAGTAGACGGATTGCGCAAGGATTCGAACGAGATTGATCGAGTTCACGGCGGCGAGATTGGTGCGGCCGGCAAAATCGGCATCGGCGAAGAGCGTCTTCACGATCGCCTGTGTGTCGTCGAACGTGCCTTCCAGCGCGATATTGTGAACATTTGAGTCCAGCGCCGTCGTCATCTGCCGGCGCTGCACATCGGATACACGTCCCTTGGGATGCAGCACGATCACATCCAGCTCCGGCCGCCCGCGAAAAGCCGCGATGGCCGCCGAGCCGGTATCGCCCGAAGTCGCAACGATGACGGTGGCGCGCCGATTTTGTTTGGCGAGCCCGCGCGCAAACAGCCGCGCCATCAGCTGCATGGCAAGGTCCTTGAACGCGAGCGTCGGCCCGTGGAACAGCTCCAACAAGAAAAATTTCGGCGCCAACTGAACTAGCGGCGCGACGCACAACTGCGAGAAGGAGGCATAGGCGGCCTCCACATCGGCACGGAGCTCGTCATGCCCGAAGGAATCGCCGATGAAGGGCCGCAGCACGCGAAAAGCCGTTTCGGGATAAGATAACGCAGCGAAATCACGAATCGTGGTCTGGCTGAACTGCGGCCAGTGCTGCGGTAGATAGAGGCCTCCGTCCGGCGCCGGGCCGCCCAGCAGCACATCGGCGAAACCGGCCTTGTGATCCCCTCTGGTGCTTACATATTCCATGCTGGCTGGAACGTTCTAGAATCCAAAGCTCAGGCGTCCACGGGAGCGGTGATAAAGCAGATAAATACCAATCAGCGCCAGGGCGAGGCCAAACCACGTCATCGCGTATTGCAGGTGATCGTTGGGAAAATCCACCTTTGTCTGCCCACCCAAAGGCCAACCGCCGGGATTCGGCGTCGCGTCGGCCTCGATCAGAATGGGGCTGGTGCTGATGCCCGCGGCCTTGGCCATGCTTGGCACGTCTTTGATAAACCAAAGGCGAGCCTTTTCATCCGGCGCGGGGGTAAAAAGACCTTGCTGCTGCGACATCCGGAGCACGCCGGTCAACGACACTTCGCCCGTCAGTTGCGCGGCACGGCGCGTCTTGGGATCGCGCACCGCATCCGGGACAAACCCTCGGTCGACCAGAACCACTTCGCCGCTTTCCTGAACCAACGGCGTGATGATCTGCGCCCCAAACTCGCCCTTTGGGCCTTGCGCAAATAAATAAATTTCTCTGTCATGGAGAAAATGGCCGCTCACGCGCACGTGGCGCCATTCGGCACTCGCGGCGCCGGCGCGCAACGCTTGGGAAAGCGGCACAGGCGGCGCGCTCATTCCCGCTTGCACACTGGCAATCAGCGCCTCTTTTTCGTGGAGCCGCTCGATCTGCCACACGCCAAGCCCGATCAGCAGCGCGAGACCGGGCAGAAACCACAGCGTCGGAATCAAGAGCGGGCGAAAATGGATCATGACCGGCGGTTAGATCATTCACGCGATCAGCCGAGAATACGCAAAACCGTGAGCCGCGCCTATTTCGCGATCCGGTCTTCTTCGGCCCGGTGCTTATATTGCAGCACAACCAAACCGGCTTTCAGCGGCCGGAGAAGTCCGAGCGATAGGATCACCACGGCCGGCGCCCAAATAATCGCGTGCACCCAATAAGGCGGATGAAACCGTACTTCCGTCAAAAGCGCGCCGCCCGCAACAATTGCGCCCACGATCAGGATGACGAAAACCGCGGGGCCGTCGCCGGCCTCAAACCGCGAATAATCCAGGCCGCACGCGCGGCATGACGGTGCCAGATGCAGAAACCCGCGAAAGAGCGGGCCACGGCCACACCGCGGACAACGCGCTAGAACCGACGCATACGCGACTGACGGCGCCGTGCCGCGTCCGCCGCTGCTCATTCCACCACGGCGCTGGCGCCCCAGACGTAGATGCAGGCAAACAAAAACAGCCACACGACGTCAACGAAGTGCCAGTACCAAGATGCTGCCTCGAAGCCGAAATGGCGCGACGGCGTGAACTGGCCCGCAATCGCGCGCGCCAGGCAAACGATCAGAAACGTTGTTCCGATGATCACATGAGCGCCATGGAAACCCGTCGCCATGAAGAACGTCGTGCCGTAAATGGCTCCGAGATTGCCGACGCCTGCGGTCAGCGATTTGTGGGCCTCATCCGTAAACGGCATCAGCTGCGCGTGGTTGAGCCCGAACGTGAACGTGGCATGGCTGTATTCATAGGCCTGCACGGCGGTAAAGCTCATGCCCAAAAGAACCGTGACGATTAACCCCTGAATCGCGCCTTTGCGGTCGTTGTTCAGAATGCAGTGATGTGCCCAGGTGACGGTCGCGCCGGAGGTGAGCAGGATCAGCGTGTTCAGAAGCGGGAAGTGCCACGGATCGAAGGTGACGATCCCCTGTGGCGGCCATTGCCCGATCGACACATCCAACGGAAACAGCGCCGAATTGAAAAAGGCCCAGAACCACGCGAAGAAGAACATCACCTCGGAGGCGATGAAGAGGATCATCCCATAGCGCAGGCCGAGTTTCACGACCGGCGTATGATCGCCAAAGACGACGGATTCGCGCACCACGTCCCGCCACCATCCGGCCATGGTGTAAACCAGGAGCACGACGCCGATCAGGAAAATCCAAGGCTGGCCGTTGACGGGAAGTCCGAAGAAACCGGTGTAGCCCGCATTCATCCAAAACACGGCGCCGATCAGCATGAGGCCCGCGCCCGTAGCCCCAATGATCGGCCACGGACTGGGATTGACCAGATGGTAATCGTGATGAACTTCGCCGTGAGCCATGGTGTCAGCCCCCTTGACCTTTCGCCGGTACGGACGCGGTCTTGCTGCCGAGTTTTTGATTGGTTGCGGGATAAAACGTATAGGACAGCGTAATTTCGCCGACCGTATCTTCTTCGTGGTTCTTGGCTATGTCCGGCGAGACGAAAAACGACACCGGCATCTCGACGGATTCTCCCGCTTCAAGCCGCTGTTCCGTGAAGCAGAAGCATTGGATCTTTGTGAAATAGCGCGCGGCGTCGTCCGGCGCGACATTGAAAGCCGCATGCCCGACGATCGGAACCGCCGCTTTATTCGTGGCGCGGAAATAAACCAGGCGGTCTTCGCCAAGCCGCACCCGTACCGATCTTGCTTCCGGAACGAACGACCAGGGCAGCGCCGGATCCACATTCGTATCGAAGCGAACGGTGATTATTCGGCTGCCCACGGCGCCGGGTGCGGCATTGGCGCGATTGGGCGTGCCGCCATAGCCGGTCGCACGGCAGAACATGTAATACAGCGGCACTGCGGCATAGGACGCGCCGACCATGCCGATTACCACCGCCAAGCAGGAAACAAGCACCGCATCATTGCGCGTCAGTTTCATCAGCCCGTCCTAATCCGCGACATGTCCGCCCAGCCGCACGATCGTCATGACAAAGAACAGCACGACCAGAAACAGAAGAACGCCCGCGACCGCGTAATTCCGCATGCGGCGCGCACGTTCAAAACGCTCTCTTTGTTCATCCCCATCCGTCATCCCGCGGTCAGAGGCGCGAAGGGCGCGATTCCGGCCGCCTGTTCCACCAAGATCGCGGCGAATAGCGCGAATAGATACAGGATCGAAACGCCAAACAGCCGCCGTGCCTGTGGTTCTCGTTCCACGTCGCATTCGCAGGCAACGAAAATGCTCTGCACCAAAAACCAACCGCCGATTCCGGCGTTAGCCGCAAGATAAACCAGCCCGGCAAAACCAAGCGCGAGGGGCGCAAACCCGCTTGTCACCGCAAGCGCCGCGTAAATGACGATTTGGCGCCTCGTTTGACCTTTGCCGGCCACCACCGGAAGCATGGGAACCCCGGCGCGCGCATAATCCTCGGTACGATAGAGCGCGAGCGCCCAAAAATGGGCCGGCGTCCACAGAAAAACGATCGCAACAAGCACCAGCGGCGGAATGGCCAATGATCCCGTCGCGGCCGCCCAACCTATCGCCGGGGGAAGAGCGCCCGCGAGCCCGCCTATCACGATGTTTTGCGGCGTTCGGCGCTTCAGCCATAATGTGTAGACGAAAACGTAAAACCCGATCGTGAAGGCGAGCAGCCCGGCTGCCGCCAAATTGACCAGCAGGCCCATGGTGGTCACGGCGCCCACGGCAAGCACAGTGCCGAATGCGGCCGCATCGCTCGCTGTCAGATGACCTTGAGGCACCGGACGTCCTTTGGTGCGAGTCATGATCGCGTCGATGTCGGAATCATATGCCATATTCAATGCGCCGGACGCACCCGCTCCGGCCGCGATACAAACGAGCGCAGTGAATGCCGTCGCAAGCGGAATATGAACAGGCGCCAGCGCCAGTCCGGCGATGCCTGTGAACAGCACAAGCGACATCACGCGCGGCTTCAAAAGAGCGAAGTAATCCGCAACGGTGGCAAACTCGCCGCCTGCGACGGTGATCGATTTCGGCCCCAACTCAACGGCGGACACGATCTCGTCCTTCTCTTAGTGATAAGCCGTATCGCTGATGTGCGGCAGATCATTGTAGGTGTGGAAGGGCGGCGGAGACGACACAGTCCATTCCAGCGTGGTAGCCCCAACGCCCCAGGGATTATCGCCGGCAATACGCTTGCGCAGGAATGCTTCCGCCATGCAGAGCAAGAACACCAGGACGCCGGCTGCCGAAATATACGATCCGATCGAGGCGACGTAGTTCCAGCCGGCGAAAGCATCCGGATAATCGGCGACGCGGCGCGGCATGCCGGCAAGCCCAAGGAAATGCATCGGGAAGAACGCCAGATTGACGCCGATAAACATCATCCAGAAATGCAGCTTGCCCAGCGTCTCATTGTACATGTAGCCGGTGATCTTCGGGAACCAGTAGTACCAGCCCGCGAAAATCGCGAACACCGCGCCAAGCGACAGCACGTAGTGGAAGTGTCCGACCACGTAATAGGTATCTTGCAGCACGACATCCACGCCGGCATTGGCCAGCACAACGCCGGTAACGCCTCCGATCGTAAACAGGAAGATGAAGCCGATCGCCCACAGCATCGGGGTGCGGAAGCTGATCGATCCGCCCCACATCGTCGCGATCCAGGAGAAGATTTTCACCCCCGTTGGGACCGCGATGACCATGGTCGCAAATACGAAATAGGCCTTGGTATCGACGGTCAGACCGACCGTGTACATGTGGTGGGCCCATACGACGAAGCCGATGAACCCGATCGACACCATGGCGTAGGCCATGCCGAGATAGCCGAATATCGGCTTTTTCGCGAAGGTCGAGACCACTTGGCTGATCATGCCGAAGCCGGGAATGATCAGGATGTAAACTTCGGGATGGCCGAAGAACCAGAACAGATGCTGGAACAGGATGGGGTCGCCGCCGCCCGCCGGATTGAAGAAGGTGGTGCCGAAATGCCGGTCGGTGAGCAGCATCGTGATCGCGCCGGCGAGCACCGGCAGCGACAATAGCAGAAGGAAGGTCGTCACCAGGATCGACCACACGAATAACGGCATTTTGTGCAGTGTCATCCCGGGCGCGCGCATGTTGAAAATCGTGGTGATGAAGTTGATCGCTCCGAGAATCGAGGATGCACCAGCAAGGTGTATTGAGAAAATCGCCAGATCCATCGCCGGGCCGGGCGAACCATAGGTCGAAAGCGGCGCATAAAGGGTCCAGCCGCCGCCCACGCCCTGCCCTCCGGAATCGCCTTCCACGAACATGGACAGGATAAGAAACAGAAATGAGAACGGCAGCAGCCAGAACGAGATATTGTTCATGCGCGGAAACGCCATGTCCGGCGCTCCGATCATCAGGGGCGTGAACCAATTGCCGAAGCCCCCGATCATCGCCGGCATGATCATGAAGAAGATCATGATCAGCCCGTGTCCCGTGACGAACACATTGTAGGTGTGCGGCTCTTTGAAGATCTGCATGCCCGGATACATCAGCTCGGCACGCATCATTATCGAGAGGAAGCCGCCGAACAGGCCCGCAATGATGGCAAACACAAGGTACATCGTTCCGATATCCTTGTGATTGGTGGAATAAACGAACCGCCGCCACCCTGTCGGATGATCGGCGTGAGCGGCATGCGCACCGTGCGCCGCGCCGTGATCGTGTGCACCAGCCATCGCGCTATCCTCGCTTTCTTCAGCGTTCCGCGGCGACGCGCGACGGCGCGTCCACTGCGGCAAATTTGGTTTTCGCTTGCTGCACCCACATGTCGAAGTCCGCCTGGCTCACGACATCGACCGTGATCGGCATATAGGCGTGGCGAGCGCCGCAGAGTTCCGAGCATTCGCCGTAATAGGTTCCAATCTGTCCCGCTTTAAACCAGGTCTGGTTGATGCGTCCGGGCACCGCATCCATTTTCACGCCGAAGGCAGGAATGGCCCAGGAATGAATGACGTCCGCGCCGGTGGTGAGGATACGAACGATTTTTCCGACAGGAACCACGACATGGTTGGTTGTGCCGAGCATCCTCGGTGGGCCATCGGGTACGATCGGAGCCGAGCGCCGGTCCGGCACAATCAAGGCGTCAAAGGTAAAATTACCATTGTCCGGATACTCATAAGTCCAGAACCACTGTTTGCCGATCGCTTTGATCGTCATGTCCGGCTTCGGAACGACGTCCACGAAATAGAGCAGGCGGAAGGATGGAATCGCGATCGCGACCAGAATGAGCACCGGCACGATCGTCCACAGCACTTCCAGCGTGGTGTTGTGGGTTGTCGCCGAGGGTGTCGGATTGGCTTTCGCGTTGAAGCGCAGCATGATCCAGACCAGCAGCGCGAGCACGAACAGGCAGATGGTCGTAATGATGTAAAGGACGAAATTGTGCAGCCCAATGATGGCGGTCATGCGGTCGGAGGCGGACGGTTGGAGGCCGAGTTCCCAAGCAAAAGGCTGACCCGCAACGGTTTGGGCTGAGGAGGCAAAGGACAGCATCGCAAGGCTGAAAAACGCCGTGAACGCGCCGAGCTTTCGGATCATGGGGCCCCTCCTATCGCTTCAGGCCAGCGGCCGGGCTCCGGCTCGATCCGGCAAAGCGCTAGATTCTGCGCCGATTTAGGCGGTGTATGGAACCCAAGTCATTGCGACCTGATGCCACGCACGCGCGCTTTCGACCGTCGCAGGCGCGCCACAGCCTGTTTTTGGTCATGCCATCGCGTGACGGATTGACGCGCCGTCCCTATATATCCTCCACCATCGAGCTAACGAAGCGAGCACAGCCCATGTCCAGCCATGAAGACCTGTTTTTTACCCAGACCGGAATGGAACGAAGCCGCGTTCAAAACCTGGTCGATAATACGCTGCACGGAGTCGATGACGGCGAGCTGTTCTTGGAATACCGCCAGACCGAAAGCTTCTCCTTCGATGATGGACGGTTAAAGGCGGCGACCTACGATACGACCCAAGGATTTGGGCTCAGGGCCATCGCAGGCGAGACGACCGGCTATGCCCACGCCTCGGAACTATCGGAAGCGGCGATTGCTCGCGCGGCTGAAGCGGTTAGCGTCGTCAAATTGGGCCACTCGGCAGTGCTCGCCGGTGCGCCGCCACGCACCAACATCCACCTTTACACCGACGCCAGCCCACTCGATTCGGCCCCCTTCAACGCAAAGGTGAAGTTGATGGGAGAGATCGACGCCTATGCGAGGGCCAAAGACCCGCGCGTGAAGCAGGTTTCCTGCTCCCTCGCCGGCGAGTGGCAGGTCGTCGAAATCCTCCGGCCCGGTGGTGAAATCTACAGAGACGTACGGCCCTTAGTGCGAATCTCCGTTTCGGTTGTCGTGGAGGAGAACGGACGCCAGGAAACAGGCTATTTTGGCGGCGGTGGGCGGCGCGCTTACACCGACTACATCGTCCCGGGCTATTGGCAAGCTTGCGTGGATGAGGCGCTCAGAAGCGCTCTGGTCAATTTGCAGTCCATCCCGGCCCCGGCAGGCGAGATGGTGGTGGTATTGGGCCCCGGCTGGCCGGGAATCCTCCTGCACGAAGCCGTCGGCCACGGCCTGGAAGGCGATTTCAACCGCAAGAAGACTTCCGCCTTTGCTGGCCTCTTAGGTCAGCGCGTGGCTGCTCCGGGCGTAACCATCGTCGACGACGGCACGATTGCCGAGAGGCGTGGGTCGCTTTCGATGGACGATGAGGGCACGCCGACCTCCTGCACCGTCCTGATCGAGGACGGCATCCTCAAAGGATTCATGCAGGACCGTATGAATGCGCGCCTGATGGGAATGGCGCCCACCGGGAACGGGCGGCGCGAATCCTTCGCCAGCCAAGTGATGCCACGCATGACAAATACTTACATGCTGGGCGGCAAGCAGAGCCCTGGGGATATTCTCGCTTCGGTGAAGAACGGAATCTACGCGGTCCAATTCGGCGGCGGCCAAGTGGATATCACCAGCGGCAAGTTCGTGTTCTCCTGCACCGAAGCCTATCGGCTCGAAGGTGGGAAGATTGGCGCCCCGATCAAAGGAGCGACCTTGATCGGCAACGGTCCCGAGGCCATGAAGCGCGTAACCATGATCGGCAACGACATGAAGCTGGACAGCGGCATCGGGACTTGCGGCAAGAATGGCCAGAGCGTGCCTGTGGGCGTGGGCCAACCGACGCTGCGCATCGACGGCCTGACCGTCGGCGGCACCGCCGCGGCCTAGCCCAAGGAACATCGGGGCGCAGCTTGCGTTTCGATCAACGCTATGGCCGAACGGCAGCTTTCCGTCGTCTCCAAACAGACCTTAGACACCGCCAGCCGCGAGATGGTGCGACTGTTGGGGCGGCAGCTCGGCGAAGTCATCCGCGAACAGCACGGTCAGGCCGCTTTCGACCGCGTCGAGGGCTTGCGTCGCCACGTGGTGAACGAACATCGCCAAGGCCGGTCGGCGGTTTCTTTGATCAGGCAGCTCAGTCACCTCTCCATTCGCGATCTCGTGCTGCTGATCCGGGCTTTCGCGATCTTCTCCGAGCTCGCCAACATTGCCGATGATTATGTGCTCCGTTCTCAGGTTGGCTCGGCCGAGCAAGGTCCACTCGATCTCCTGAAAAACCGTCCGGAGATGACCCCGGAACGGATTTACGGTTACCTCGCCGGCGCGCTCATCTCGCCGGTTATCACCGCCCATCCCACCGAAGTTCGGCGCAAGAGCATCATCGACCGCGAGGCCTCGATTGCCGATCTGCTTCCCTCGTACGCGGCAAATGAAGCCGCACGACCCGAGATCGAGATTCAATTGAAGCGGGAAATCCGCATTCTCTGGCAGACGCGCATGCTTCGCCCGGCGCGCATTCGCGTGACCGACGAAATCGAAAATGCAGCAGCGATTTTCGGGCGCACCTTTGTCACGCAACTGCCCGTGGTCAAGCGCAAGCTCGCGGTAGTTTTCGGCTTGGAAGGACCGCTTCCGCCCGCGCTGCGCGCCGGCTCTTGGGTGGGCGGCGACCGCGACGGCAATCCGTTCGTTTCGGCGGCGACGCTCGATTATTCCGTGCGCCGGCTCGCAGGCCTCGCCTTCGACCATTATCTCGAGCAGATTCACGCGCTTGGCGGTGAATTGTCGCTTTCCGACGAGCTGGTGCCCGTGAGCAAAGCCTTGAGCGCGCTGGCGGCCAAAAGCCCGAACGCATCGCCTCACAAAGCCGACGAACCGTACAGGCGCGCGCTGACCTATATCTATGCGCGCCTGTCGGCGGCGCGAAAATCGCTTTTGGGCCAGCTTCCCGCGCGAGCGCCACGCCGCGAGGAGACACCTTACGGTTTTGCACAGGAACTTGCCGACGATCTCACCATCATCGCCAATTCTCTTGCGCAAAACGGTAGCGCCGATTTGGCGGAAGGCAGGCTCGCGGAATTGCGCGAGGCCGTACAAAGTTTTGGTTTCCACCTTGCGGTCATGGACCTTCGGCAGAACGCCGCCGCGCATGAGCGCGCGGTCGCGGAGTTGTTCCGTGAAGGAGGCGTGAACGACGATTATGTCTCACTACCGGAAGCCGGACGTATCCGGCTGCTCGTGCAAGAACTCGCCAGTCCGCGTCTGTTGCGTACGCCCTACCGCTCTTATTCGAAAGAAACTTCAAGAGAGTTGGAAATCGTTGATATGGCGGCCCGGCTGCGCCAGCAATTCGGCAATACCGCCATCGAGAATTACGTCATCTCGAAGACCGAGAGCGTCTCGGACATTCTCGAGGTGGCCGTCCTGTTGAAGGAAGCCGGCCTGTTTGCTCCCGGCGAACGGCCGCACGCGGCGCTGCGCATCATACCGCTGTTCGAAACCATCCAGGATCTCAGGCAAGCCGCTCGGATCATGGGTGAATTCTTCGACCTGCCGCTCGGGCGCGCCATTCTCGCCTCTCAAGACGATCTGCAGGAAGTGATGATCGGTTATTCCGACAGCAACAAGGATGGCGGATACGTCACCTCGAATTGGGAAATCCGCTCGGCCATCGTCGCGGTGATCGTTGCGGCAAAATCGCGCGAGTTAAATCTGCGTTTTTTCCATGGCCGTGGTGGATCGGTCGGGCGCGGTGGGGGTCCCAGTTTCGAAGCCACGCGCGCGCTTCCGCAAGGTGCCGTCGGCGCCGGCATCCGTGTCACGGAACAGGGCGAAGTCGTGGCCAGCAAATACGGTCATCCCGATGTCGGCCGGCGGACATTGGAAAGAATGTTGGCCGCGGCGCTGCTGGCCGATATCGATCCCAAACCCGATGCCGCGGATGATGAGCTCGCCGAAAGCTTTTCCGTGTTCAGCGCCGAGGCCTATCGCGCTTATCGTGCCTTGGTCTACGAAACCGAGGGATTCGAAGATTACTTCCGCCAATCCACGCCCTTGCCGGAAATCTCGGATCTGAAGATCGGCAGCCGCCCGGCGTCGCGCACGACCTCCACGCGGATCGAAGACCTGCGTGCCATCCCATGGGTATTCAGCTGGTCGCAGGCGCGCGCAATGCTCCCCGGCTGGTACGGTTTTGGTTCGGCAACGGTGAAAATGCGCAAGCTGGGCCGCGAAGCCGAACTCTCCGCGCTTTACGAGCGCTCGCCGTTTTTCCGCACCATCGTCTCGAACCTCGAAATGATGCTGGCGAAATCCAACCTCGAGATCGCCCGTCATTATGCCGGTCTGGTTGAAGATCGCAAATTGGCCGCCGCCATTTTCGACCGCATCTCCGCCGAATGGGCAATCACCGAGGAGGCTGTTCTCAGCCTTACCGGACAGAAACGGATTTTGGAGGCCAATCCGGCGCTTGCCGAATCGATCCGTCTTCGTCTGCCTTACATCGATGCGCTGAATCTGCTGCAGTTGGACCTGCTTCGCCGCCGCCGGAGCGGATCTCAAGATGACGAGACGCTGCACGGCATTCACATGTCCATCAACGGCGTCTCCGCCGGCTTGCGCAACAGCGGCTAAGCGCCTTTATCACGCTTTGACGCGCGCGCACTTTCGCTTAAATTGGCGCGCTCTTCTCAAGGATCACTGAGATGACGGAATATTGGTTTCGACCGAAGCAGCGCGGCATCGGCGCGGGCGTGCCGATCCATTGGAAAGGCTGGGCGCTGTTCGCAGCCTATCTCGGTGCGATTCTCGCAGTTCCGACAGTATATGAAGCCTATCTCGGCTACCCCGGCACGCCGCTGTTGCGCATATTCGGCGTTGCGCTGATCTCGGTGCCGTTCCTGCTGGTGGCTTGGAAGAAGACCGAGGGCGGCTGGCGCTGGCGCAACGGCGAAGAGGACGCCGATGACGGAAACCGGGCTTGAGCTTTACCATGGCCTGCCCTCGACCTGCTCCAAGAAAGTCCGGCTGGTGCTTTATGAGAAACGGCTCCCCTTCAAGAGCCATCTCATGGACTTGCGCAAATTCGAGCAACATGCGCCGGACTATCTGAAGCTCAACCCCAATGGCGTCGTCCCGACCCTCGTGCACAACGGCTGGGTGATCGTCGAATCTTCGGTCATCATGGAATATCTCGACGATGCTTTCCCGGATGTGCCTCTTCGCCCCAGCGATGCCTGGGGACGCGCGCGCGTTCGGATATGGCTCAAATTTTCCGACGATTTTGCCTATCAAGCGGTCTACGCGCCAACTTGGATGATCCTCAATCGCGAGGCGATGAAGAATTTTTCAGCGGACGAGCGGGACAAGTTTCTTTCCCGCATACCTTCCGCCGAACGGCGCCAACGCTGGGTTGACGTGAGCACCCATGGCTTTTCCGAGGAGGTGTTGAGGACCTCCGTCGAGAAAATGCGCGCCTGCCTGGAACGCTGTGAAACCGCGCTCGAGCAAGAACCATGGCTCGCCGGAGCGTCCTGCTCGCTCGCCGACTTCGCGATGGCGCCCTTTATCGACCGCATCCACAATCTGCGGCCCGAATTTTTCAGCGGGGCAAAATATCCTTATCTCGACGACTGGTACGATCGCCTGCGCTCACGTCCGGCGTTCAAAAAAGCCATCGATTTTCAAGACGACCCCCGCGCCCCCGAAATGATCAACATCTAAAAAAACCTTTCCTTCCCCCCTTGGTGGGGGAAGGTGGCCCTCCGAAGCGCGAAAGCGCGTAGGAGGGACGGAAGGGGGGATCACGATCGAATATCCTCACAAAAAATTATACGCCTCAAACAGCCTGCTCAGATCGCCCTTCCATTCGCCGTGATACAGCGCGAGCAATTCCTCCGCCCGGGTTTGGCCCCGCTCCACCAGTTCTTGCAGCGGCTGAAGAAAGCCCTCTTCCGTCGAACCCGCCGAATCCTTTGCCGCGCGTGCGCGCAAACCATGCGAAGCAATCTCCAAAATGCGCCGCGCCAGTTCCAGAACGTTGGTTTTCCGGAACGGTGTGCGGAATGCAAGCATCGGCACGGCGGCCCGCATGGTTTGCCGTTCTTCCGCCGTCCAGTCCTTCACCAGGTCCCAGGCCGCGTCGAGCGCCGTCTGATCGTAGAAAATTCCCGTCCACAAAGCCGGCAAACCGCAGATTCGCCGCCAGGTCCCGCCATCGGCGCCGCGCACCTCGAGATAGGACTTCAGCCGCATTTCAGGAAAAATCGTCGTCAAATGATCCGCCCAATCGGCCATCGTCGGAGCAATCCCCTTAAGCTCCGGAACGCGCCCGGCAAGAAAATCGCGAAATGATTTTCCCGCCACATCGATATAGCGCCCATCGCGATAGATGAAATACATCGGCACATCGAGCGCATAATCGACATAGCGCTCGAACCCGAAACCGTCTTCGAACACAAAAGGCAGCATTCCCGCGCGGTCATTATCCACGTCGGTCCAAATCTGGCTGCGATACGAGAGAAAGCCGTTGGTTTTGCCTTCACGGAAGGGCGAATTGGCGAAGAGAGCGGTCGCGATGGGCTGCAAGGCCAAGCCCACGCGGAATTTCTTCACCATGTCGCTTTCGGAAGAGAAATCGAAATTGCCCTGCACGGTACAGGTGCGAAACATCATTTCGAGACCATAGCCGCCGACTTTGGGCATATAGCGGCGCATGATGGCGTAGCGCCCCTTCGGCATCACCGGCACTTCGGCCAATGTCCAGCTCGGCGCATATCCGATCCCCAGACAGCCGGCGCCGATCTCGGCGCAGATTTCGCGCACCTGCTTGCGGTGCGTATTCACCTCGACGCAGGTCTCGTGCACATTGCGCACGGGCGCGCCGGAAAGCTCAAATTGGCCGCCGGGCTCGAGGCTCAGCCCCGCCCCGTTTTGCGCCAGCCCGATGATGTTTTCGCCTTCCCGAATCGGCTTCCAGCCAAAGCGCTCCATGCCTTCGAGCAGCGCGCGAATGCTGCATGGCCCGTCATAGGGCAGCGGCTTGTGGTCCTTCAGGGAATAGACGAATTTCTCGTGCTCCGTCCCGACCCGCCACTGCTCGCGCGGCTTCGCCCCCGCAGCGATGTGCGCCACAAGGTCGGCACGCGCGGAGATCAACCCGCCGGCGGCTTGCGGGATAGACATCAAAGAATTCCTCTACGGGCGAACGGGATTTACGCGATCTGCTGGTTCCGTCGGAAACTAGAGGCCGTTCCGGCGAGTTACAAGCCGGACGGCTGCCAGTCGCCGGCGAGCGCCTGCCAAACGGCCAACGCCGCAAGCGCGGCCGTATCGGCGCGCATGATGCGCGGGCCGAGGCTCACGGGAAGCACGAATGAATGTTGACGGATGAGAACACGTTCTTGGGGATCGAATCCGCCTTCAGGACCGGTCAGCACACCCCAAGCGGCGGAATCTCCCTTTGCGCCATCCACCGCATCAGCGATAGGCGCCGCATCGCCCGCTTCATCGCAAAAGATCAGCCTGCGAACGGGTGGCCACGCCCGCAGCAGCGCCTCGAGCCCGACGGGGTCGCGCAACTCCGGCACGCTCAGCCGTCCCGACTGTTCGGCCGCTTCGATCGCATTGGCGCGCAAACGCTCCAGATTTACGCGCCGCGCCACGGTGCGCCGCGTCATCACCGGCTGCAGCACGCGCACGCCGAGTTCGGTTGCCTTCTGCGTCACATAATCGGCGGGCGTTTTCTTGATTGGCGCAAAAGCCAGCCACACATCGGGGACATCCGCTTGGGTCTTTGTCTGCGCTTCGCAAAAAAGCTCTGCTGTCCGCCGCGTCATGCCGGTGATGCACGCGCGCCATTCGCCGTCCACGCCATTGAAGAGACTCACGCGATCGCCTTCGCGCGCGCGCATGACATGAAGAAGGTAATGCGTTTGAGACTCGCTGGGCGCGATTTTGGCCCCAGCGAAAAGGCGCGCTTCCACGAAAAGGCGCAGTCGTCCGCCCACATCCGTCAAATCGGCGGGCGCCGAATCCCGCGCATTTCTATCTGGGACAAACATGCTCTAATCTTGCAGCACGCATGAACATCGATCCGCAAGTCCCTAAGACCCAAAGAACTGATCGCCCGGCCGATGCCGTGCGTTCCGGCTGGATCGAGCGCGCGCCGTCTTATGTGCAGCCCTATTTGCGCCTGATGCGGCTCGACCGCCCGATCGGTACCTGGCTGCTCTACTGGCCCTGCGTCTTCGGGCTTGCGCTCGGTGCGGCATCGGCAGGTGCGAGCTTTCCCAATCTCCGTTATCTGGTCCTCACCGGCATCGGCTCCATTGTGATGCGCGGCGCCGGCTGCACCTATAACGACATCGTCGATCGCGATTACGATGCCAAGGTCGCGCGCACGCGCGGCCGCCCGATTCCCTCAGGCGCAGTGACCGTCACCCAAGCTTGGTTCTTCGCAATTGCGCAGGCTTTGGTCGGGCTCGTGATCCTGCTTTTCTTCAACCGGTTTGCCATTGCGGTCGGGGCAAGCTCGCTCATTCTCGTTGCTCTGTACCCCTTCATGAAGCGAATTACCTGGTGGCCGCAAGCTTGGCTCGGGCTGACTTTCAATTGGGGCGTTCTCTTCGGCTATGCCGCGATGACCGCAACGATTTCGCTTGGCGCAGCCTTGTTTTATGCCGGCTGCTTCTTCTGGACCATGGGCTACGACACGCTCTACGCCCACCAGGACAGGGAAGATGACGTTCTGGTCGGGATCAAATCCTCTGCAATTCTCCTCGGTGAAAGAACGAAACCGTGGCTTTATGCCTTTTACGCTGCAGCCTTTGCATTGATGCTGGCGGGCGGTTTCGCAACAGGTCTCGGTTTCGTCTTCGCCTTCGCGATGCTGATGCCTGGCGCGCATCTGCTCTGGCAATTGCGTTCCTTCAACACCGGCAGCCCCCTCCTCTGTTTGAAGCTGTTCAGAGCCAATCGCGACACCGGCGCGCTGATTGCACTCGCCCTCGTTCTGGGCGCCCTGGCGCAGGTTTGACCGCCTCTGGGGATTCTCACGCCCGCTTTATCCGCGCCCACACTGTGCTTCAAGCGCCACCGCTCGTACCCGAAATCAGACTGCATTTGGCCGGCGAAGTGATGAAGCTCTGGCACGAAACCGAAGCTCTGGAGGCCTTCGGCGCCGCCGAATTGCCGCCGCCCTATTGGGCGTTCGCATGGCCCGGCGGCCAGGCGCTCGCGCGCTACATCCTGGATCATCCCGCTCAATTTCGCGGCAAGGCGGCGCTCGATTTCGGCGCGGGCTCCGGACTTGTCGCGATCGCCGCAGCGATGGCCGGCGCCACGCCGGTCCTTGCCGCAGAAATCGATGGGATCGCGCAGATTGCAATCGAGCTCAATGCCAGAGCCAATGGCGTCTTCGTCGAAGCGATCGAAAACGACATAATCGGCGCCGGAAAACGCTGGCATACGGTCCTCGCCGGCGACATGTGTTATGAGCGCCCACTCGCAGAAAGGCTGATTGCCTGGCTTAAGACTCTCGCCGCAGAAGGCGCGCTGGTGCTGCTCGGCGATCCGGGGCGCCATTATTTTCCTCCGCAAGGGATGACGAACCTTGCAACCTACACCGTTCCCACCTCGCGCGATCTCGAAGACCGCGACGCGCGCGAAACCTCGGTATACCGACTAACGCCCGCATGACGGTTGGCGGCTGCGCGAGCTTCATGCCACACTGAATGCCGCTCTCAGGAGAACGCCATGTCGGTTGAAGGAGAAGTCGCCCGCGAAGAAGCCCACGAACTGCATCGCGCGCTCGGCCCTGTGCAGCTTATCGCGCTCGGCATCGGCGCCATCATCGGCGCCGGTATTTTCGTGATTACCGGGCACGCTGCAGCGGCCTATGCCGGCCCAGGCGTGGTTATCTCCTTCATCGTTGCCGGAACGGGGTGCCTGTTCGCCGGCCTCTGCTACGCGGAATTCGCCTCCATGATCCCGGTTGCGGGCTCCGCCTACACCTACACCTACGCGACCATGGGCAAATTCCTCGCCTGGATCATCGGCTGGAATCTGGTGCTGGAATATCTGGCGGCGGCTTCGACCGTTGCGGTCGGCTGGTCGGGCTATTTCGTCGAGCTGTTCTCGCAGATGGGCATTACCATCCCAAAGGCTTTTTCGTCGGCTCCGATCGCTATGTCGAGTTTTGAAGACGTGTCGTTGACCGGTTCGTTTTTGAACCTGCCGGCCATGGCGGTGATCGCCATCGCAACGTCTCTCTTGGTCGTCGGAATCCGCGCTTCCGCCCAATTCAATGCGGTCATGGTGGCCATCAAGCTCTCGATCGTCGTCTTGGTGATCGCCTTCGGCTTGCCGCTGATCCGCCACGCTAATCTCACACCCTTCATTCCGCCCAACCAAGGCACTTGGGGCCAATTCGGCTGGAGCGGCGTGTTTCGCGCCACCGGCGTGATCTTCTTCGCCTATATCGGCTTCGATGCGGTGTCGGTCGCGGCCCAGGAAGCGCGCAATCCGCAGCGCGATATGCCGATCGGAATTCTGGGTTCGCTCATCATCTGCACCGTGCTCTACATCCTGATGTCGCTGGTCATGACAGGACTGGCGCCGTACATGCAGCTCAATGTTCCTCATCCGGTGTTCGTGGCCATCGATAATGCCGGGCCGCAGCTCGCTTGGCTGGGCGTGCTGGTCAACATTGGAGCCGTGGTCGGATTGGCCTCGGTCGTTCTCGTCCTGCTGCTCGGACAATCGCGCATTTTCTATGCCATGTCGCGCGATGGGCTGATCCCGCCGGTCTATTCGCGCATCCACCCGCGATTCCGCACGCCATGGCTGGGCACGATCGTCACCGGATTCATCGCCGCGCTCCTTGCCGGGATTATCCCGCTCGGCATTCTCGGTGAGCTGGTTTCCATCGGAACGCTGCTGGCTTTCGTCATTGTCTGCGTTGCGACTTTGGTCTTGCGCAAAAAGGCGCCCGCCGTGCCGCGGCCCTTCCGTGCGCCCGCGGTGTGGCTCGTCGCCCCGCTCGGCATGGGCATGTGTCTCTTCATGATGGCTTTCCTACCGATCGACACCTGGTTACGCCTCGTCGTCTGGACGATCGTCGGACTGGCCATTTACGGCTTTTACGGCGTACGCCACGGCAAGACGCCCAACTGGGTTCTCCTCAAGCAGCCGGCGGAATGATTGCGTGACGGCGGCTAATCCTGTCGACCTCACTCAGCCCGATCCTGTACTCGCTTCCGAGCACCACCTTCATCGCGCGCTTGGGCCGGCAAGCCTTGTCATGCTCGGCATCGGGGAGATCGTCGGCGCGGGCATTTTCGTGATCTCAGGCACCGCGGCAGCCGAGCATGCCGGACCGGCCGTCCTCGTGTCGTTCGTAATATCCGGTCTTGGCTGCCTGTTTGCTGCTCTCTGTTACGCCGAGTTCGCCTCGTTAATTCCCGAATCGGGCAGCTCGTATACTTATGCGTATGCCACTATGGGCCGCTTCAT
>Ga0307477_10001073_pt1 | contig 24491 bp, 18 predicted proteins | sample atmos_gasesECM2C_FD_203316 | JGI IMG/M metagenome (GOLD analysis project Ga0307477, IMG submission 203316) | Hardwood forest soil microbial communities from Morgan-Monroe State Forest, Indiana, United States - atmos_gasesECM2C_515 | ecosystem: Environmental > Terrestrial > Soil > Temperate...
ACTGGGCCTTCTCGACTGGGCCTTCTCGACTGGGCCTTCTCGACTGGGCCTTCTCGACTGGGCCTTCTCGACTGGGCCTTCTCGACTGGGCCTTCTCGACTGGGCCTTCTCGACTGGGCCTTTCTCGACTGGGCACCTCGCCCCATTCAATCAGCGGGGCGCCCGGGCGATCAGCCGCTCGAGAACACCTCGGGCGTGGGGTCGTCGAGGGAGAGCTGGAGCGTGGGATCGAGCGGCTTGTGGCCCGCAGGGCCCCGTCGCACCGCCGTGCCGATCGCGACCAGCTCGACCGCGTGGGTGAGCATGGTGTTGACGGGCCTCTCGGAGAGCTCCACCGCCACCACGCCGTCTGCTTTGAGCGACAACGCTTCGCGCTCCATCATCGCCATTGCCTGCTCACGCGCCGAGTACAGAGCATTTGTCTGCGCCTCGAGCTCCATGTTCTCGCGCGCGAGACCGAGAGATTGGGCTGCGCTGCGCGCGTTGAACCCGACCACCGAGGCACCGATGACGATCCCGGCCGCCTGGTAACCGGCCCTCGTGAGAAGGTGGAAGTCCCGCGCGGAGAGAGAGGTCGTGAACGGTCCCTCGCGGTGTTTCGGCTTTTGGCCCGTCTCCCCCGTGGCACGCACGGCTGTCCCGAGCATCGTGCACGTGAGCAGGTTCGCCCGCTCTCGTTCGAGCTCGAGGCGCATCGCGACCACCCCGTGCGCGGCTCGCTGGCTCACCTCGGAGTAGATGCCCGAGCGTGCGGCCGCGATGGCGGTGGCGATCGCTTCGCCCCACATCCTGGCCTCGGTCCCCGCGGTGGTGAACTGCGGGTACCAGCTGGCCGACCCCGCTCCAGAGACGATCTCCACCGGCGCGTAGCCGACCTCCTCGAGCAGTATCAACTCCCCGACCGTGAGATCCGAGAGGAACGTGTCGCGCGCGCCGGTGCCATCGGGACGGTACGGCGAGCGCAGGGTCTCGAGGGCCGCGCCGATGTCCGGTCGCCTCGAAGGGGTTGCCGCAGCCGCCCCCGAGTCCGCCGGTGCTCTCATGGCCTCAACGACACCACCGCTCGCGGTGCGAACGGCTCGAGCTCGGTGGACCAGCGCCGAACGGCGGTGCCCACCGCGAGCGCCAGCTGGTTCCACGATTCGCCGAATCGGCCGAAGTGGCTGTCGGTCCACTCGGTGTGCACCACCCCCTCCCCCATCGCGTGACCGCTGCGCGCCAGCCACTGCCTGGCGCGGCTCCTGGCCGCCCCGACCGCGGAGGGGATCTGGGCGTTGGGCCCAACGACCGTGAGGTCCCCCCTCGCTAGGCAATTCGGCTGCACGTACACGACGCCAAGGCCCATCGCCATCCCTGCCGCCACGTAGCCGAGGCCGATCAGCCGCTCGAAATTCTGGCCCGAGGCGTTGGTGAGGAACGGAGCCTGGAGGGGAGCCGATCCTCGGTGTGCCACAGCGGTGCCGGTCGCGAGGAACGTGGCGGTAGACGAAGTGCCGACCATATGCTCGAAGGACAGCTCGATGCCGATCGCGCCGTGCGCGTCGAGCTCCCTCGCCTCGTCGGAGAGACGCGCGAGCGCTAGGCGGTAGCCCTCGAACAGTCCTCCCGCGAGGGCCGTGTTCTCCGCGTTGAACCCGTAGTGGTCGGCGCTCACCCCGAAGCCGAAGCCGTGCACGCAGGGGTAGGACTCCGCGTACAGCCCGCTCGAGCGCGCCGAGCTCAGCCAACCTCCGAAGCCCACGCCGCCGAGTCCCATGCCGCCTGCAAGACCGATGCCGCCGCCGTAGCCGCCGCCCGCGAACGCCGAGGTCAGCTGCATCACTGCCGATCCCATCACGAATCCGACCGGAGAGAGGCCGACCCTACGCACGGCGGCCGCCTCTGCGACCGAGAGGTTGCTCGTCGGCGCTCCGCGCACACGGGGCCTGGCGTGAAAGGCGCCCGAGATGGTGTCCGGGTCGGGTTCCTCCATCAGCGGTCCATCGTGATGACCGGTACGGGAGGCGGCACGACGTGGTCGTCGCGGATCGATCGCACCCCGGTCCCTATAGCCAGGAACTCGATGGTGTGGCTCCCCCACATGTGCGACTTCTCCACCAGCTGCACACCGACGATGCCGTTCGCTTGGAGACGGGCGGCCTCCTCCTCCATGCGCGCCATGGCGCGCTCACGGGCGTCGTAGAGGGCCTGGGTGAAGTTGGGAAGCTCGGTCGCACGACCCGTGGTCGCCATCGTGCTCATGAACGAGCGGTGGGCGACGTGGTACACGCAGGTGCCGAGCACGAGCCCCAGAGGGGCGAACCCCGCTTGCAACAGGGTCCAGAAGTCCTGGCCCGACAGGTCGGAAGTGAAGGGCTTTCCCTCGGCGTTGCGCCAAGATGCGCCGTCCTTGGCCTTCACGGCGGTGCCCACCGCGATGAATTCGGCCGTCGAGCGCCCCCACTCGTAGTAATTGACGTCGAGGCGCACCCCCACTATCCCGTCTGCGGAGAGCACGTCTGCCTCCTCCTCCATCCGGGCCATCGCGAGCTCCCTGGCGGTGTACATCGCCTGGGTCAGCTTCTCGAGCTCCGACGACTGGCTCCAGCGGCGGGTCTGGAGGCCGATCTGATAGATGGAGCTGCCCATCACGAGCCCGAGCGGGGTGAACCCCGCCTCCTCCACCAGCAGGAACTCGTTGACAGTGAGGTCGGAGGTGAACAGCCTGCCGCCGCCGGGCTCCTCGGTCTCGCGCAGCCTGCGCAACGCGTCTGCGGGCAGTTGCTGCTCGGGGATGTTGGTCACCGGTCTCCTTTAGGTGAGCAGGCCATTGAGGGCCTTCCACGTCTGCTCGGAGCGCCGAGCCTCGTCCCCGAGCGCTGCAAGTAGCTCCTCGACCCACTGCGACATCGGGACCTGACGCGACGAGAGCACGATCCCGCGTACCTTGCGCGCGACGATGCACGCCACGGCCCCTCCGCGTTCGCGCCGAGCAGAGAGCATCATCCCCGCGTCTCCGGAGGTCAGATCCAGCTCCATGCCCGTGACGGGACGCTCGCGCTTGAGCAGCCCTCCCGAGCGCTCGAGCCTGACCCGGTCGCCGAGAGCCCCGGAAAGCTTCGATGCGAGCACCTCGAAGAAGGTGTCGGTGTCCGCAGCGTCGGCGCGCAGCTGTGCTGCGACGAGATCAAACGTTGCTTCGCCCTGCGCCTCTTCGAGGCCCTGCGAGAATCCCTGCGGTGCAGGGCTTTGCGGGAATTCCTGCGGCTCTAGGCCTTGCGAGAATTCTTTCGGCCCAGGGCCCTGCGAGAATTCTTTCGGCCCAGGGCCCTGCGACGCGTCCTGGCCCTCTTGGGTCACCGGCCCGACCGTAGCCCGCGCCCGGCTGACCTCGCAGCGCAGGGATCAGATGGTCAGACGCTCAGGAAGTGTGGACGAAGGAGGACTTCTCCGCCATGACCTGCCGCCTGTGCCACCGGGCCCACGACTCGATGAGGCCGTCGAGACGCGACAGCGTGTGCTCCCCGCAGCTGCAGACGCCGCCCATCCATCCGCCGGATCCGGCCACCCGGCCCACCGTGATGTGGTGCTGGGGAAGGTATTCGCGCCGCTCGTACCCGCGACGGCGCTCGTTTTCGTCCTGCACCGAAGCAGTGCGGGCCTCGTCGACCCTGCCCTCGAGGCGATACCTCTGCGTGACCAGCTGGCTCGGCACCGCCCGATCCCTGCGGTTCGAGTGACGCCGCTCCAAAACGGTCGTCTGGGTCATCTCGGTCCCTCCTGGCCGGCAGCGGCCCGGAAGCCGATCCCAGTCGATGCGGCCCGCCGTCGCTGCTCTATATAAAGACAACGGTGCAGGGGGAGCCTCCTTGCGACACGAAGGGAATTCGCGCCAGGCGCCGCCGGGCCGAGGTGACCTGCCCGGCCGGGCTCAGCCGGGCTCTGACTCGTGCCCAGCCGCGGTGAGCCCGAAGTAGGCGTCGGCAGGAGCCAGCTCACCGCGCACGACGCGGTCTATGACTCTGCAGATGGGCATCTCGACCCCGTGTCGCTCGGCGAGCTCCAGGACCAGTACGGCGGTATTGAGCCCCTCGGCCACCATGTGCATGCCGGCGAGGATCTCCTCGAGCTTTTGGCCCCTTCCCAACAGCTCGCCGACCGTGCGATTGCGGCTGTGCGGGCTCATGCAGGTAGCGATCAGGTCTCCCATCCCTGCGAGACCGGCGAATGTGGTGGGCTCCGCACCGAGGGCCACCCCCAGGCGCGTCAGCTCGGCCAGCCCCCTGGACATCACAGCGGCACGGGTGTTGTCGCCGACCTCGAGCCCCTCGCCTATCCCCGCTGCGATGGCGATCACGTTCTTGAGGGCCCCGCCGATCTCACAACCGATGACGTCGTCGTTGACGTACACGCGGAAGAGCCCGCGGGTCACGACCTTCTGTATCGCGCCCGCCACCGCGAGGTCCTCGGTCGCGACCACCGCAGCGGCCGCCTTTCCGGCCATGATCTCCCGGGAGATGTTGGGCCCGGTCAACGCCGCAGCGGGGTGGCCCGGCAGGACCTGCTTCACCACCTGCGTCATGCGGAGCAGGGAATCTCGCTCCAGCCCCTTCGCCAAGCTGACGACCGGGATCCACGGGCGGACATGGGGCTTCGCCGTCTCCAGCACCGCCCTGAACCCCGATGTCGGCACCCCTACGAGCAGGAGGTCGGCGGTCGAGACCGCGCGCTCGAGATCGGACGTCGCAGAGAGCTCGGCTGCGAGCTCGAACCCGGGCAAGTAGGACGGGTTGACGTGATCCTCGTTGACCGCCCGCGCGACATCCGGATCACGCGCCCACAGGATCGTCGGGTGGCGCGGCGCCGTGAGGGAGGCGACAGTCGTGCCCCACGAGCCCCCTCCGAGAACGGCGACCCTCACCATCTCGACCCTAATGAGTCAGGGCCCGGGCCCGCCGGTGGGGCTGCACGAACGCGGGTCCCACGGCTGGAGTCCCTCGGTGGAACCGCTCGGAGGCGCGAGGTCCGGATTGTCGGACAACTCCGCCGGGGCCGTGGTCGTCGTCGTGGTCGAGGCGCCACCGGCGCCCGACGGCGAAGTCGTGGAGGTCGAGGTGGACGTCGTGGAGGAGCTGCCCGGGATCGAGGACGTGGGGGTGGAGCCCACCGGGACGTCCACGGTGAAGTTGCTCCCCGTGACGAGCACCACGTCCCCCGCCTCCGACGGCGGGAGCGGGGACCCGACATCGAGCGTTGTGGTGGTGGTCGAGGAGGAGCCCCCCCCCGACGTGGCCGACGTGGCCGACGTAGATGTAGAGGTGGCGCCCGAGGAGCCGGCGCTCGACCCTGACGAGCCGCCCGAATTGCCTTGGACGAGCCCGGGGTCGTAGCCGAGGACCGCGAGGCCCGACAGGGACGACTGGACCCGAAGAGCGTCGGGGAGCTCGGAGCGGCTCGAGTAGAGGATCGTGGCCTCGGTCGTCGACGCGCCGACCTCCGTGTCCGTCACCGAGTTGACCTGGTAGCCGAGCGCCTGGAGCGCGCTCGATGTCTTCGCACCTTCGTCGTACTGGCCGCCTCCGTTTTCGACCGCGACCGAGATCGAGCTCGGTGACGGGAGAGCGTCGCCCGAAGGGTCCTGCACGGCGCTTGTCCCGAGGAACTGCGCGACGACCTGTGCATCTTCGGGCTGGACGGGAAACACCACGTCCCCGTAGTCGCCGCCTCGATAGAAGTACTCCTGGCTGTCCACCACGACGGGGAGCGTGTACTGCGGGACCGTCTCCGGGTCCACGCCGTGGAACTCGAACACGAGGTTGGCCATGTCGGTCGCGGAGAACCCTTGGTCGACCTCCAGGTTGCCGGCGAGCGAGTCTATGAGCTGGGCATCGGAGACGAAGTTGCCGAGCCCGCGCTTGGCGACCGCGGTGGCCATGACCCGGAGGAACTCGTGGTCCCGCCGGATGCGCGCGAGGTCGCTCAGAGGGTCGTAGGGCCAGCCGTAGTGAGACGACCCCGCGTCCTGGGAGGGTTGGTACTGCAGATGCCTGGCTCGCACCACCGCCAACGCCTGCGACGGTGTAAGCGTGACGCACCCGGCGTTCGGGATGTTGAGACCCGACTCCAGGTCGTAGACGGGCATCGGGAAATACATGTCCAGGCTGCCGAGAGCGCCCACCACCGATTGAAAGGTGTCGAAGTTCAGCTCCACGTAGTGCTGGATGGGAATGCCGAAGTCGTCGGTGATGGCGGCGATGAGCTGGCTGGGGCCGTCGGTGTCGCCGAGCGCGGCGTCGATCTTGTTGAGTCCGTCGTGGCGGGCGTTGGGGACGAGGGTGTCCCTCGGTATCGACAGGATCGACGCCTTGTGGTGATCGGGGTCGAGGTGCAGGACCATCACCACGTCGCTGTTCACACCTGTGACCCCCTGGTCGCACAGGCCGAACGCCGGGTTCTGCTGCTTGAGGCCGCATCGGGTCGTCGAGCCGATCAGAAGGATGTTCTCGACGTCCTTCTGGTTGCCGGTCGTCTTTATGTTGGCGAGGTGCTTTATGTCCACCCGGTGAATCCGGTTGTTCTCGTACCAGAGGTAGCCGGCGCCGGCGGCGGCCAGCAGGAGCACCAGGCCGAGGATGCTCGACCCGGTGATGATGCCGATGCGCCGGCGCCTTCGCCGGCGCACGGAGCGCTGTGCCGCCCTCCGCTGGGGGCGCGATTGCACGGCGGCCGCAGAGCTTCCTTCGCCGGGGAGGCCTCCTCCGGCTTGGGCCACGGCACCGGCCGCCCGGTCCGGGGGGTCTCCTTCGGCTTGGGCGGCGGCACCGGCCGCCCGGTCCGGGGGGTCTCCTTCACCGACCGGAGTCCCACCGCCCGGGGTGTCGTGCACGGCGGGGAAATCTAGTTTCGGCCCTGCCCCGCTCCCCGTCACCTCCTGTCACAGCGCCCTGCCCAGGACTTTTACCTGAGGAGACGGCTCCCTGGCCCGCCGCGCTCGCCTTGGCGATGTTGGAGGCGGGTTTATGTGTCGTTGACCTTCAGTTGGCTTAAGGAGCGTACCGTTCGTGGTGGAAGCGTGTCTAAGGGTGTTCAGGAGGAAGCCATGTGGGAACTGCGACGGACCCGAGAAGCTCAGAAAAGGGCTAGCGAGGGCGGGGGCTCAACGGCCGGTGGGCTGATGGGCCGAGGCCGCAAGGGTAGCGCCAACAGCCCGTTCGGCCGGCGCCTCCGGAGGCTGCCGCGCACGTCGGCAGCCCTCATGACGGCTGTCGGGATCGTCCTCATGGGTATCTCCCTGACGGGCCTCGTGGGCGCGTGGGCCAACGCCGCCAACCCCGCTCCGACGACGACCGCCAAGGCGACCGTCAACTCCGACGGCACAGTCTCCGTGAACATCTCGGGGACCTGGGTATGGCCCGGGCAGGCCTGCTCCGGCCGCTACGGCGAGGGTTACTCCGTCGACTGGTGGGGCATCAGCTCCTCGAGCACCCCCAGCCCGAACTTCACCCTCACCAACGCTTCCGAGGTCACCGGCCCCGCCACCACGACCACTGGCTCTGTCTCACCGGTCGGCGCCCAAGACATCAAGGGCAGCGGCGGCATCGCCGACAGCTTCTTCCACATCGGCCAGTACTACTCAGGGCAGGACATCAACTCCGCGAGCACCTGCACCGACACGACCTTCTCCGGCCAGTCGGGGGGCAACAGCACCGGCTCGACCGGTCCGTGGGCCGCCTCGGCTACGTACCCGTCGCTCGCCGACCTTCCCCCGAACCTGTGCGTGATCCTTTACGACGAGCACGGCAGCCTGGGTAAGGCAAGCGGGAGCGCCAACGACTTCAGCCCCATCAACGACAACGACAACTCGATCCAGACAAACGCCTTCAACCCAGCCGTCGGGCAGGGCTACTGCGTGTCGTTGCACTTCCAGCCGAACGTCTCGGTCGTGAAGAGCGGTCCCGCCACGGGCAACGCCAACGGCAACGGCACCTACAGCATGGTCGCCACCAACGCAGGGACCGCGCCCGCACCGGGTGTCGTGATCACCGACACCCTGCCCGTCGGTGAGACCTACGTCTCCTCGACCGACGCCAACGGCACCTGCTCCCTGAGCGGCTCGCCGGTGAGCGGCACGAGCCCCGGGGTCGCCCAGACCATCAGCTGCCCGGTGGGCACGGTCGCTGCCAACGGCGGTACGGCTTCGATCACCGTCACCGTCAGCTACGGCGCGAACACCGCTGGCGAGACCCTCGTCGACTGTGCCGACGTCGCCGGTCAGACCAACCCGTCGTGCGTCCACACGGTCATCTTCTCCCAGAGCATCGCCGGGCACATCTACCTGTGCAGCAGCGGCTCGCAGACCACGACCGAGGTTCCCGGCGGCACCCTCGCCGCCACCGGGCCGCAGGCCGTCACCGCCACCGCCAACCCGCTCGCTCCGGCGAGCGTGCCTGCCGGTAGCTACGTGATGGGCGCCACCGCTCCGGCCGGGTACGAGTTCGTCACCTGCGGAGGCTCTTCCACGGTCGGAACCCCGGACACCACGGCCTCCGACCCAGTGACCGTGCCCGTCAACGGGAGCGGCGTCGGGATCTTCTACGTGATCCCGATCCCGAACAACCCGGCGATCACGATCACCGTGACGAAGACCAACGACGCCAACGGCTCGGGCGTCTACGCCCAGAGCGAGGAGGCTTCGGCAGCCGGCGAGAACGTGCCCTTCAGGGTCGTCGTGACCAACACCTCGACCGTGCCGGTGAAGATCACGGCTCTCAGCGACTCGTGGCCGAGCCAGGCTCCGTTCTCCCCCACCTGTGCCACGACGGTGGTCGGCACAACGCTGGCGCCCAACGCCTCTGCGACGTGTGACTTCACTGTCGACAACTACGCACCGGCGGCGGGAACTTCGCTGACCAACACGGTCAACGTGACCGGCTGCCAGGTGAGCGACACGACGAACTGTGACACGGTGCCTTCGACATCGATCGTGATCACGCCTCCCAACCCGGGCCTGACGGTGACGAAGACCAACGACGCCAACGGCTCGGGCGTCTACGCCCAGACCGAGACGGCATCGGCAGCGGGCGAGAACGTGCCCTTCAGGGTCGTCGTGACCAACACCTCGACCGTGCCGATGCAGATCACGGCTCTCAGCGACTCGTGGCCGAGCCAGGCTCCGTTCTCCCCCACCTGCGCCACCGCTCTGGTCGGCACAACGCTGGCACCGGGCGCCTCTGCGACCTGTGACTTCACAGTCAACAGCTATGCACCGGCGGCGGGTAGTTCACTCACCGACACGATCTCGGTGACGGGCTGCTCCACCTCGACGTCCTGCGTCACGCCGATCGCGACATCGACCGTGAACACCCCGGGCGTGCCTGCGGCCACGGCCGCGGCACAGGGACCCGCTCCGGCCACTGCTGCAGCGGGCTCGGCGTTGCCGTTCACCGGCGCCAAGCTCCAGCTCCTGCTCGAGATCGGGTTCGGCCTGCTGTCGACTGGATCGTTCGTGCTCTGGATCACGCGTCCTCGCCGCCGGGCGCTGGTCCGTCGGTCATGAGCTACGAACTGGTGACGGTGAGTGCGGACTCTGGGCTTACGCCCAGGGCCGCACTCACCGATCTCCGCTTCGCGGCCGGGGTGCTCTTCGCCGGGGTCGCAACCTTCGTTGCCGTTGACCTCGGCGCAGCGCCGGTCTCTCGGGTGCTCCAGAGTCCCTTGAGCGGGATCTCCTGGTTCACCAACTCAACGCCTCGAGCGCATCCGGGGCCCGTCACCTCTCAGCACACCGCAACTTCGCCTGGCTCGGCCACGGCCGGCTCCGGCTCGGCCTCGAAGACCGCTGCCGGAATCCAGGCAGCCACCTCCTCGGCAGCCGCGAGCTCAGCCACAACCAACCATTCGGTGACCTCCACCCACGGCGTGGCCGGTGCAACCAGCCCCTCCCACTCCGGCACCACGGTCCTGGGCCAGTCGTCGGCGACTGCCCAGCCGTCACAGTCGGTCCAGCAGGCGAACCAGGGCACGTTCCTCGGGACAGTGGCCCCGACCACCAAACCGACGACGACCCAGGGCACCACCAAGCCCACCACTCCGACGACCCAGACCACCCCGCCGCCGGCGACCCAGTTGACGACCCCGACCAATCTTGGGTCCTCGAACACGACCACGCCGACGACCACCCAGACCACCCAAGGCACGAGCTCAGGGACTCAGACTCAGGCTCCCACTCCGCCTCCTGCGGGCTCCACGAGCCAGCAGCTGATCAGCTCGGTCGACGCTCAGCTGGGCGGCATCACGACGACGGACCACGACACCGCTCAGAAGCTCGCCAACGCAGTCACCGCCCTCCGCACTGCCCTCGGCTCTTCGCTTTGGGCGGCGGGCGGCGGCAACATCGTCGCCTCTCAAAACGGCAACGCAGTGTTCGACAACGTGAAGCAGGCCATCCAGCAGCTCGACTCGGTGCACAACCCCTCCGCCAGCATCACCGCCGGCGTGTCGCAGCTCGACTCGGCGGTAAGGCTGATCGCCTCCACTGCGATCACAGCGAACTCCTGCTCACCCAAGAACTCCAACGAGCTCACCCAGGCCAAGCAAGAGCTGGGCAACGGCGACGCCAGCATCAGCGGCGCTCAGTACGACCAAGCCGTCGACCACTTCAAGAACGCCTGGACCCACGCCCTGAGCGCGCAGGGCACGGCCTGCTGACCCAGCTCGAGACAGACCCCCATGGCCGGTCTCGCCCAGCCCGGGGATGCTCAGCGCAGTGCCTGGACGGCGTTGACCAGGTAGGGCGTATATCCTCGGTCGTGGCCAACTACGCCGTGGCGCAACGCTGTTGGCGGCGCTCCCACCCGACATGAGCGAGAGGCGGGACCCACAGGCGGTGCGCATCGACGTGCTCGTCGTCGACGACGAGCCGGACGTCGCCTCGTCCACCGCGGACATCCTGCGCTCGGGTGGCCTCGTCGCTGCCACGAGCGCCACCGCCGAGGAGGCCCTGGAGGTGATCGCCGGCCACGAGGTGAGGTGCGTCATCCTCGACCACCAGCTCGCCGGGAACGAGGAGTCCTTCCTCGGTTCGGGACGTGAGCTCCCACCCGTGATCGTCATGTCGGGGATAGGCCGGGCCGCCATAGTTCGGCTGCAGGCCACCCATCCCGCCGATCTGTTCGCCTGCCTGGCCAAGCCAGTGCCGCCTCTGGAGCTCATCGAGATCGTCAAGAGGGCGATCGGCGAGCTCTGAGGCATGCCGCGCGCCATCCGGCTACGTCGCCAAGCTCGACAGGACGACGTAGTCGACGTCAACAGCCGGTTCCTCGTGGATTACTACGAGGACCCCGGCACCTGGCAGGACACGTTCTGGATGGGCGTCCCGGTGTGGAAGTGCCCGTTCGACCTCTGGATCTACCAGGAGATCATCACCGAGACGCGTCCTGACCTCATCGTCGAGGCCGGCACCTATCGCGGCGGGAGCGCCCTGTACATGGCGTCCATGTGCGACCTGGTCGGCCACGGAGACGTCGTCACCATCGACGTGACCGCACAGCCTGGGCGTCCCGACCACCCGCGAATCACGTACCTGCAGGGCTCCTCGACGGCCCCCGAAGTCCTCGCGCAGCTCGCTGAGAAGGCCCGGAGCTCCGAGCGCGTGATGGTGGTCCTCGACTCGGACCACTCCGAAGCCCATGTGTTCGAAGAGATCCGGCTTCTGGGCGCGCTGGTGACTCCCGGCTGTTACCTCGTGGTGGAGGACACCATCGTGAACGGCAACCCGGTGCTACCGAATTTCGGGGCCGGGCCGGGTGAAGCAGTGTCGAGGTTCCTCTCGGAGAACCCGGGCACGTTCGAGGTGGACAAGGGCAGGGAGAAGCTCCACCTGACCTTCAACCGCGGCGGGTACCTGCGCCGGGTGGGTTAACGGGTCCAGCGGACGCCAAAAACGCTCTGGGCCGATCAGCGCGACGCGCTGGTGAACCGGAGGAGCTCCATCCCTTCGTACGCGACCCAGGAGTTGTCCACGTGGCGGAACGGGAGCACGAGCGACCCCCTCAGCCTCGGGTCCGATCCCAGGTCCGAGTAGATCTCCTGGCACTTGAAGCCGAAGGTCTGGTAGCCGGGCGCCCACACCAGCCATATCGTCTGTCCATCTCGGGCCATCTGCTCGAGGTGTGAGGCGAACGCGGCGGGGCTGGCTGTCTCCGTGGCCTTCGCGTAGTCCACCCAGTCGACGAGCGTCGCCGGCGTCGAGCGCGGGAAGGTGATCGTCCCGTAGCGACCGTCGGGCAAGAGCACGCTGACCGCCGGGCCGAGCTGGTCCGGACAGAACGCCACGAGGTCCCCCGGGCGCGCGGAGCGCGCCAGGGCGGCGGCGACCTGGCCGGCCTCCGTCCGGCTGGTCCACGCGTTGGGAAGCGACGTGGCCAGGCCCAGCGCCGCTACGACCACTAGCGCTCCGGCCCGCGCGCGCTTGCCGGTGAAGCTGCCCAGGCCCAGCGCCAGGACGAGGGCCATCAGCACGAAGACCACCGAGGCGTAGCGAGCCTGGAACGCGCTGTCGCTCAGGTACCCGCCGACGAGGGCCAATGCGAGGGTCGCGAACACGGCCAGCGCGAGCACCTTCTCGTTGGCCCGCAGCGCCAGGTCGACGTGCCGGCCGCCGCGCGCTACCCCGATCAGGACGAGCAGCAGCAGCCCGAGGTACACGGCCGCCAGTGCCCAGCCCTGGTATGTCGGAGCCCCGGCGAGAGAGGTCAGCGAGTCGTAGACGACCGCGAAGCTCCCGGTCCCGGCCCAAGGCGAACCCGTGTGGCGGACCTGGAAGACGAAGGTGGCCAGCCACGGCGCGAAGGCCACGCAGCCCGCCATCATCGCCACCAACGAAAGTCGCGCGCCTCGCCGGCGTGGTTCGGGGCCCCGCCACGCCTGATGAGAAAGCCAGATCCCCGTGGCGCCGACGAGGTAGATCGACCAGTAGTGGCTGTATAGAAGCAGTGCGCAGACCGCACCTACCGCCAAGAGGTTCGAGCGCGTCGGCCGGCGGATGCTGCTCCCCAGCGCGACGACCCCCGCCGCCACCAGCAGCATCACGAGCGAGTACATCCGGTTCTCCGTGGCGTAGTCGACGGCGAACGGCGAGGTCGCCACGACGACCAGCGCGCAAATCGCCATGGCGCGGCCCCCGATGCGGCGAGCAGCCACCCAGACCAGAGGCAGGGTCGCGCAGCTCATGACCCCGGCGAGCGCTCGCTCGGCGAAGGCTGAGCTTCCGAACGCTCCCATCCAGAAGTGCAGCAGCACGTAATAGAGAGGTGGAGAGCCGTCGCGCAGCAGCGCTGCGTGTAGCTGGGAGAGGGGCAGGCGCGCGATGTCGGAGGTGAGCGCCTCGTCGAGCCACATGCCCGAGGTGGCCACGAAACGCAGGGTGATGCCGGCCACGACCACAGCCACCGCGCCCACGACCAGGAGCCGGTCGTAGCGATATGCAGGGGAGGCTGGGGCTTCGTCCTGCCCGGAGACTGGCGTGTGGACTGGCTCGGGATCGGGTGCAGGGACCGGCCCGGGGAGCTGGACCGGGGAGCTGTCCTCGGTCCCGTCGGCGAGCGGGTCGGGAGCGACGAAGGGCGGCTCCTCGACGAGGGCGGTCACCTGCGCCCGGCGTGCTCGGTGGGGCGACTGGGCGCGGCGACCGGAGGGTCCGAAGCGGATCCCATCACTTCAAGGTACGAGACGCATGAGGCGCAGACCAGGGACTTTGGTCCCGTACTGGGAGCCTGTCTCGATCCGCCCGGCGCCCGAAGGCTACCGTGAGGGCGGCTGAGGTCTCGGCGGGGTGCGGGAAGCTCGCGCAGCGAGCCCTGGTCGGAGTGCAGCGGCAGGTCGGCAACAAACGGGCGGAGGACATCGACCGATGGGCGGGACCTCGAAGGGTGCGTGCTGGGCGCGTCCCCGTAGGGCTGGGCGTCACTCACACGGCAGCACGGGCTCACAGGGCTCGACGAAAAGGCGCGCCCGCGTGATCACCTCGGCCGCGCTGTGTGCCACGGCGCTCAGCGTATCGGCGGCCGTGCCCGTTTCCACGGCATTCGCCACCGCATCTCCGGCCAATCCCTTCCCCTCCTGTGGCCCCGCGCCCGCGCCGGGTACCACCATCGACGTCGCCGTGGGCGCTGTCGCCTGCCAGGAGCTCACCACCCACCTGCTGGGCGACGGAGTGGCGGCCCCGTTCGAGTACTACGTCCCACCGCAGTGCGCGCCCGCCCGCTCGGTGAGGTGCCCGACCGTGTACCTGCTGCACGGCTTCGGAGGCGATTACACCGAGATGCTCGGCAAGCCCGGCACGACGAGCTCGGCCTGGATCGCGGCGGAGACGAGCCAGCCGCCGCCGGGCTTCGAGGCCGACCCCTGGAACTACCAGGATCCGAGCACGTGGACCAAGGCGCCGGCTCTCGGGATGATCCTCGTCGCGCCCCTGGGCCAGACCCTCCCCGGGGGTTACGGGCCCCATGCGGGTATGGACAGCTACTGGGTGAACTGGAATCCCCGCTACGCGCTCGGAGGTGACGACCAGCGTTACGACACACCGCCGCCACAGTTCGAGAGCTTCTTCCTCGACGAGCTGGTCCCCTTCGTCGAGGACAACCTGCCGGCGGGCACCGGCCGCGACTACAGGGCGATCGCAGGCGTCTCCCTCGGCGGGTACGGCGCATTCGAGCTCGGGCTCGAGCACCCCGACGAATGGACGACGATGGAGGCGGTCTCGGGCGCGTTCAATTTCCTTTTCGCGCCGGCACCCCAACCCGGCTACGTGACCTCGCCGGTGGGCGTGCAGCCGCCGGTGCCGATCGCCTACGAGCAGCTGCCTTCGGCGACGGGACCCGCCACCAGCGCCCCGCTTCCTTCGCAGGTCGGTACCTTCACCACCGCGCTCGACGCCTTCGGCGACCCTGTGGCCGACCAGGCGTACTTCAGAGGCAACATGCCGACCGACCTCGCGATGAACGCGCAGGCCACGGCGTCCGGTGGGCAATCGCTCGGCATCGACTTCTTCTCCAACGACATGGTTCCGATGCAGACCTTGACCGGCGACACCGGCGCGCTCGGCAACGACGTGAGCAGTGAACCGTTCGAGAACATCGTCTTCCCGATGAACCTCGACATGGTGACCGCCTTCGACGAGGAGGGCGTGTCCTCTACCTACGCGTTGCACCAGGGGAACCACCAGGACTCGTACCGCAACGCTTGGTTCCGAGGCCTCGAGGAGTACGCGTACTCGCGGCTGCTCCACGCCGGAGGAGGTGGCAACCCGCCGCCTGCACCGCAAGTGTTCGACTACAGGAGCATCAGCACCGCTTTCTCGATCTGGGGTTGGCAGTTCAGGGTGGATCGCCAACCCGTGGAGTTCCTGACGCTCAGGTCGGTCAGCTGCCGAGGGCTCACGCTCCAGGGGACGGGGCTCGTGACCGTCAAAGTCCCGGGGCCGTGCCACACAGGCCTCGCCGGCAAGGCTCTATTCACCGTCGATCTCGGGCCGTCGGAGGCCACGAGCGACCCGGCCGGCCTCGGGGCCGACCCCGCCTACGGTCGCACGGTCACCGTCACCCTCGCCCCCCTGCACTGAGCGGGCTCCGCACCGCTCCGCACCGCACCGCACCGCACCGCACCTCGCCGCCATCGGCTGAGCCCGCGCCACCTCGGCCCCCTGGACCGACGGGGCGTCACCCGTCGCCATCGGTTACGTTCCGTTGCATGACGCGCGTCGAGACCACCAGCGGCACGATCGAGGGGACGGTCGAGGGGGGCCTCCACGTGTTCAAGGGCGTACCCTACGCCCGGCCGCCTGTGGGCGAGCTGCGGCTCCGGGCGCCCCAGCCACCCGAGCCTTGGGCCGGTGTCCGCCCGGCCCGCGAGTTCGGGCTCTGGGCGCCGCAGAGCACGCCGGTCAGCGCCCTCACCGGCGACCCCCCGGGCGAGCAGGGGGAGGACTGCCTGACGCTGAACGTGTGGACGCCCGGGACCGAGGGAGCGAAGGAGGTCCTCGTGTGGGTGCACGGGGGCGCCTTCCTGGGCGGTAGTGGCGCGTCCGTCATCTACCGCGGCGATCGCCTTGCGTCACGCGGCGACGTGGTGGTGGTCACGATCAACTACCGCCTAGGCATTCTGGGCTTCCTCGCGCACCCGGAGCTCGCGGACCCCGATGCCGGAGGCGCGTTCGGCAACTGGGGGCTGCTCGACCAGGTAGCCGCGCTGGGTTGGGTGCGCGACAACATCGCCGCCTTCGGAGGCGACCCGAACAACGTGACGGTGTTCGGCGAGTCGGCGGGAGGCATGTCGGTGTCGGACCTGCTCGCGGTGCCCGCTGCGCGCAATCTCTTCCGCCGCGCCATCGCCCAGAGCGGTCCTCCGTGGGCCATGTCCGCAGAGCACGCGGAGGAGACCGCCGCCAAGCTGATGGCCCAGCTCGGCGTGGCGACCCCGCACGCAATTCGCGAGCTACCCGCGCCGGCGCTGCTCGAGGCCCAGGAGTCCTTGTGGGCCCGGCGCGTCGGGGGGATGCTCCCGCTCACCCCCGTGATCGACGGCGCCGTTCTACCCGTGCACCCGCTCACGGCCCTCCGAGAGGGCGCCTCGGCCGAGGTGCCGCTGCTCATCGGGACCAACCGCGACGAGTTCAAGTTCTTCATCGTGGCCGACCCCAAGGGCCGCGACCCCGACGAGGCGCTCGTGCGCCGGCGAATCGAGCAGTCCTCCACCGGCGGTGAGCGGCTGAGCCCGGACGAGCTCATCGAGAGCTACCGCGCCATACGCGCCCGGCGCGGGGCGCCGGTCGACCCCCGAGAGCTCTGGTCGGCGATCCAGAGCGACCGGGTCTTCCGTATCGGCTCCATCCGCGCAGCCGAGGCTCACGCCGTGCGCCAACCTGCAACGTTCTGCTACCTATTCACCTGGGAGTCACCGGCGATGCACGGTGCGCTCGGCTCGTGCCACGCGCTCGAGCTTCCCTTCGTGTTCGGCAATCTGGACCTGCCCGGCCTGGACCGCTTCGTCGGCGCCGGCCCGGACGCGCAAGCGCTCAGCGCGCAGATGATGGACGCGTGGCTCTCCTTCGCCAAGACCGGCGATCCCGGGTGGGCTCCATACGACGCCGAGCGCCGTTCGACGATGGTCTTCGGGCCCTCGAGCGCGCTGCAGGACGCTCCGATGGACGAAGAGCGCGCCCTCTGGGACGGGGCTTGATGGGAGACCTCGTCGGTGCCCACTGGCCAGGTGAGTGGAATCGACGATGAGTGACGGACTAGCTCGAAGATGACCACGGTCGTGCACGAGCTCGAGCTGCCGACGCTCGACGTGACGGGCATGGAGCGCTCAGCGGCACTGTCCTCGGTCTCTGCCGCGCGCAACCGGCACTGGCTTGCGCGCGCGCCCCTCGGGTACTCGGTCACCCGCTACGAGGACGCCGTCGCCGTGCTTCGCGACCGGAGGTTCCATTCGGCCGTCTCCCTCATCCCCGAGCTGGCGGGCCTTACCCCCACCGACCGGGTCGAGGAGCGCCGGCGGAGGTCGATCCTCTCGATGGAGGGCGACGAGCACGCGCGACTGCGCCGCCTGGTGGCGCCGGCGTTCACCCCCGCCTCGGCGGACCGACTGCGTCCCTACATGCGCGAGGTCATCGGGGAGCTGGCCGACGCCGTCTGCGCGGCGGGGCGCTGTGAGCTCGTCGCAGAGGTGTGCGAGTGGTACCCGATACCGGTCATCTGCGAGCTCCTCGGCGCCCCAAAGGAGGACATCGAGCTCTTCTCCGCCTGGGCGACCGACATCTTCAGGATCTTCAACCAGAACCTCGTCAACGACCAGCCCCTCATCGCCGCGGCCATGTCGGAGCTTGGTGAGTACGTGTCCGCCATGGTCGCCGAGCGCCGTGCCCGTCCGCGCGCCGACCTCCTGAGCGACCTCATCGCCGCCGAGGAGGCCGGCGACCGTCTCTCGAGCGACGAGCTCGTCATGATGGTGCAAGCCATACTCATGGCAGGGACAGACACGACGCGCAACCAGCTGGCCTGCTCGATGGCGCTCTTCGCCGAGCACCCGCAGCAGTGGGCGCTCCTCGCCGCGAACCCTCAGCTCGCGCCGCGGGCCGTGGAGGAGTCGATGCGCTACCTCGGGGCAGTCCGCGGCACGTCGCGCGTCGCCTCCGAGGACATCTCCTACAGAGGAGTCCTGTTCCCTCGAGGGACGCTCGTCTTCGTGACCCTGGTGGGAGTGAACAGGGACCCGGGAACCTTCGACTCCCCCGACATCTTCGACATCTCGACAGAGCGAGAGGCCGCTCAGATGACGTTCGGCTCGGGGATCCACCACTGCCTCGGCGCCGCCCTCGCACGAGCCGAGCTCCAGGAGGCGTTAGCCGAGCTCTCGCGCAGGATGCCCGGTCTCTCACTCGACGGGCCCGTGGAATGGAAGCCCACCACCTTCGGAATCTGGGGGCCCGCCCGCCTACCGGTGCGCTTCGACCGGTCGTCACCGGCGAAGTAGGCACGGCGATCAGGACCTCGATGCAGCCAGAGTTCGGGGGCAGGATCGGTGACGACTGGCGCGACTCGGAGCCGTGGTGGCCCCCCGAACCCTCTCCTCCCGACCACGCGCCGAACGTCGTGCTGATCGTGCTCGACGACGTCGGCTTCGCCCAGCTCGGCTGCTACGGCTCCGACATCGATACCCCGGTGATCGACGGGCTCGCCGATCGGGGTGTCCGCCTCGCCAACTTCCACACGACGGCCCTTTGCTCTCCGACTCGCGCCTGTCTCCTCACGGGTCGCAACCACCACCGAAGCGGTATGGGCAGGGTGGCCGACCTCGCGGCCGGGTTCCCCGGCTACTGGGGGAAGCCTCCAAAGGACAACGGATATCTGTCGGAGATCCTCCGATCGCACGGCTACGCCACCTACGCCGTAGGCAAGTGGCACCTCACCCCCGAGGACGAGACCAACATGGCGGCGTCGCGCGCGACGTGGCCCCTGGCACGGGGCTTCGACCGCTGGTACGGGTTCCACGGAGGCGAGACCCACCAGTTCGTCCCCGCCCTCTACCACGACAACCACTCCGTGCGGCCGCCGCGGAGCGTCGAGGACGGGTACCACCTGAGCGAGGACCTGGCCGACCGCGCCATCGAGTTCCTCTCCGACCTACGCGCAGTCGACCCCGACCAGCGGTTCTTCCTCTACTTCTGCACGGGCGCATGCCACTCGCCCCATCAGGCGCCACGGGAGTGGATCGACCGCTACCGCGGGCGCTTCGACGACGGCTGGGACGCCTGGCGCGAGCGCACGTACGCCCGCCAGCTCGCAAGCGGCGTGATCCCAGAGGGCACCGACCTCTCCACCCGGCCCGCTTGGGTCCCGTCGTGGGGGGAGCTCGACGCCGACGAGCGGGCGTTGGCGAGCCGCTTCATGGAGTGCTTCGCCGGTTTCCTCTCGCACACCGACGCCCAGATCGGCCGGCTCCTGGAGTTCCTGGATGAGACCGGCGATCGCGACGACACGGTGGTCGTCTTGGTGTCGGACAACGGGGCGAGCGCAGAGGGCGGGCGCGACGGGTCGATCAACGACATCCGGCTGACCAACCTCGATCCCGCGGGCGTGGCGGAGATGCACGACCGGATGGACCAGATAGGCGGCCCCCTCACCCACAACAACTACCCGTGGGGATGGACCATGGCGGGCAACACCCCCTTTCGCCGATGGAAGCGCGAGGTCCACGAGGGCGGGGTGGCCGATCCCTGCATCGTGTCGTGGCCCGCCCGGTTGTCGGGATGCGCCGGAGACATCCGCCACCAATTCGCTCACGCCGTCGACGTCCTCCCGACAATCCTCGAGCTGGCCAGGATCGAGGCACCGGCGGAGATCGACCACGTGCCTCAGACCCACATCGACGGTGTCAGCTTCGCCTACCTGCTCGACACCGACGGAGCCTCTGCTCCACAGCGACACGAGACCCAGCACTTCGAGATGTTCGGCTCGCGAGCCATCTACCACCAGGGTTGGAAGGCTGTCACCTTCCACCCGGTCGGCCCCATCTACGGGGACGGGCTCGACCCCAACGCCCCCTTCGACGAGGACGTCTGGGAGCTCTACCACGTGGCCGCGGACCTCTCTGAGTCCCACGATCTGGCGTCGGAGCACCCGGACAAGCTGGCTGAGCTAGTCGAACTGTGGTGGCGCGAGGCGCGCCGCAACCAGGTGCTCCCACTGGACAACAGGGTGCTGTGGACGCTCGTCCACCCGAAGCCCGACCGCCGTCGGGAGCGCAACAGCTTTCGCTACTTCGGTGCCGCCGCGCAGGTCCCCGAGACCGTCGCTGTCAATGTCCGCAACCGCTCACACAAGATCAACGTGGCGGTGACCGTGCCCGAGGGAGTGGTCCCCGAAGGAGCCCTGCTGGCGCTCGGCTCCGCCCTCGGGGGTTGGTCGCTGCATCTGATCGGCGGACACCTGCGTTACGTGCACAACCTCTACGGCAAGGAGCGCCACGTGGTGGCCTCCGAGGAGGTGGTGACGGCCGGGAAGCACACGCTCGGGTTCACCTTCGATAAGGACGAGGGGGCCGGCGGGACCGGCACGCTCTTCGCCGACGGGCGACTCGTAGCACGCGAGACGATCCCGACCTTCACCCCATCCGGGTTCAACGGGGTGGGTGCAGGGCTCACCTGCGGTTACGAGTGGGGGCCCGCCGTGGGCGAGGGGTACACGGCGCCGTTCTGGTTCAACGGCACCATCGACGAGGCAGTGGTGGAGGTCACCGGGCCGGTGGTGCGCGACCCGCTGGCGGAGCTGGCGGCCATCCTGTCCGAGCAGTAGTGGCGACGGTCCTCGCCGGTCCAGCGATCAGGTCGCCGCGCGCCAGGTGAGGACGCGGCCCCTGTTGTCGACCGCCAGGCACGACGTGGCGCTGGGGCACGAGACGTCGAAGAAGACGTGGCCCGTGTCGATCGGCTGCGGCTTCGACCACTTGCCGCCGCTGTAGAGCACCGCGCGACCGTCGCCGTCGACGACCATGCAAAGCGAAGGGCTCGGGCACGAGATCGCGTTGAGCGACGGGCTGCTGTCGATGTGGGCGGGCCTCGACCAGGTGCTGCCGTCGAAGCTGAGCGCGTCGCCGGCGTCGTCGACAGCCATGCAGAACGTGGTGCGCGGGCAAGAGACGTCCTCGAAGCCGTTGGCGTCGTCGATGGGCTGTGGGCTCGACCAGGTGCTCCCGCTGAAGTCGAGCACGTCCCCCGAGTCGTCCACCGCGACGCAGAACGACGCCGTGGCGCACGAGACCACCATGCTGGTGCTGTCGACGGCGAGTGGTCTCGCCCAGGTCCCGCCGGTGAAGCGGACCACGTCGTCTCCTGAGACCTCTCCTGACTCGCAGAACGTCGTGGTGGGGCACGAGATGCCGTCCATGCTCTGATCGTCGACGAGCAGGGACCGCGCCCACGTCCTGCCGTCGAACCGGAGAGCGTCACCGGAGACGTCGACTGCCATGCAGAACGACGTCGTGGCGCACGAGACGTCGAAGAGATTGTTGTCGCCGTCGATGCGCACCGGCTTCGACCAGCTGCTCCCGTCGAAGCTGAGCGCGTCACCGGCGTCGTCGACCGCCATGCAAAAGCTCGTGCTCGGGCAAGAGATGCCGTCGATGATCGTCCGGTCGACCGGGAGCGGGCTCGACCAGGACGCCGAGCTCGGGATCACGACCAGCGCTACGACCAGCCCGAGCGCTGCGAGCGCCACCACGGGCCCAGCCACCAGGAAGACGGCCCGCAACCTCATGCCAGGACCTTGCAGGCTCTTCGGGATCTTGCAGGCTCTTCGGGGCGTTGCGGCTTCCCGGGCTTCAGAGGCCCCGAGTCCCGGCTGTGCCCTGGAAGCGATCGCGGTGGATTCTCGCGTCGGCGGGCGCATCTCCCACCCTCTGGAGGTCGCGGCGTGTGACCCCCAGGTACGCGACGAAGCAGAAGATCACGCCCGTGAGCACGAGCGCCACGTTGCCGGCACCCCAGCCGAGACCCCCGACCTCGTGGGGCTTGCCCATCCAGTCGGCGAAGGACGCCCCGAAGGGTCTCGTCATCACGTAGGCGAACCAGAAGGTGAAGATCGCGTTCCACCGCAAGAGGCGGAAACCGACTGCCGGGATTGCGATCAACCCTGCGAATAGCATTCCCGACGCGAAATAGCCGAGGTGGAAGGTGTAGGCCGTGAGGTCTCCCACGGCCGTGCCCATGGCGAAGGTCGCGACCACCGCTGCCCAGTAGAAGGCCTCTCGACGCGGCGAGTCGACGGTGTGTATCGAGAGGGTCCCCTCGGTCCGGTACCAGCTCACGAACACCACCAGCAGCACGGCGCCGTAGAGGATGCTCGACAGGGCGTACGGAACCCCGAGCCCGACGTGGAGGACGTCTGCGGCCATCGTCCCAAACACGCCGACCCCGACAACCGCCAGCCAGTAGGTCCACGCGATGTACCGGCGCGCCGAGAACTGCAGCGAGAGCGCGACCAGGAAGCCGAAGAAGCCGAGCAACACCGCCGGCACGGGATGGATCCTGTGAACGAGGAAGTCCGACGTCGCCTCGCCCATTGCGGTGGACAGGGCCTTGATCACCCAGAAGTAAGCGGTGATCTCCGGCACCCGCAGGGCGCCGCGGGTCGTGAGTCTTGCCATCAAGCTACGGTCTGCCACGTGCACATAATGGCCCAGGAGATCCCCTGCACGAGCACGCCGGACTTCGCTAGCGTCGTGCCGTCGCTGCTCGTGTACCGCACCCGCACTCGAGCGCCCGCGACCCGACAAGAAGACCAGAAGGGCCGATACGAATACATGGCACACACGAGATGAACAACGAGCGCCCGTCCAGGCCTCTCAGACTCCTCCTCGCAGTCAGCGCGCTCCTCGGAGTCGGCGCCGGGGTGCTAGCGAACCCACTTCACGCCGCCGCTCAGGGAGTCACGACGACGTTGGCGTGGAGCCAGACTCTCGGCGACACAGGCAGCCCGGTCGCCCTCTCGTCTCCGATCGTCGCAAACCTGGCAGGCGGGCAGGCTGCCGTGGTCGGCGACCGCGCCGGGCACGTCTATGCGTTCAACCTCGGCACCGGCGCGGCCGTGCCCGGTTGGCCGTTCTCGACCGGCGGGGTGCCGGTGGACTCCACTCCCTCGGTCGATCCCGACGACAACACCATCCTCGTGGGTGTGGGCAACTCCGCTACCCCGACCGAGGGCGGGTACCAGGCGATCTCGGCCGGGGGCGGCAACGAGTGGTACTCGATGGTGCAGAACCCCTCCACGGACGCTTCCCCGTACTACGCCGTCCAGGCCTCCATGGCCGTCGGGAACCTTCAGGGCCAGACCGACACCGTGGCGGGAAGCCTCGGGGAGGCGCAGTCCGCCCTCAATGCCGGCACCGGCGCCATGCTCACAGGGTTCCCGTGGTTCCAGGCCGACAGTGACTTCTCGACGCCGGCGCTCGCTGACCTCTACTCGAACGGCGCGACAGAGATAATCGAGGGCGGGGATTCCTCGCCAGGACTGGCATACAACGTGCAGTACACCCCCGGCGGGCACATCCGTGTCCTCGCCCCCAGCGGCAACGCGGGCACGGGCAATCCCGCCGGCGGGCTCGACTGCGAGTACAACACCAACCAGGTCGTCCAGTCCTCACCGGCGGTCGGGAGCTTCCTGTCCGGACAGGCGCTCGGCATCGTCGTGGGCACGGGCACCTACTACGCCGGGGCCTCCAACACCGACCAGCTCCTGGCCGTCAACACCCAGTGCCAGCTCCAGTGGGCCGCGACCTTGAACGGCTCCACCACCAGCTCTCCCGCGCTTGCGGACGTGCTCGGCAACGGCCAGCTCCAGGTGGTCGAGGGGACGGACACGGGGTCCAGCGGGTCGGTATACGTCCTGAACGGCGCCACCGGGCAGCCGATCTGGAGCCAGCCGGCAACAGGGCGGCTGATCGGTTCGGTCGTCACCGCCGATCTGACGGGCTCGGGCTACCAGGACGTGATCGCCGCCACCACCAGCGGCGTCGAGATGTTCGACGGCAAGACAGGAGCTGTGCTCGGGACCTTCGACCAGAACAACATCGCGTTCCAGGACTCCCCGCTCGTCACCGAGGACTCGGACCGCACCATCGGCATCACCGTGGCCGGGTACAACAACGCCAACCAAGGTGTCGTCCAGCACTGGGAGGTGTCCGGCTCCGACGGCGAGCTCGTCTACGAGGCGGGCGCCTGGCCGATGTTCCATCACGATCCACAGCTCACCGGCAACGCCGCCAACCCTCTGCCGAGTCTTCCTTCGACTTGCAACCCGAAAGACCACGCGGTGAAGGCAACCTCCACCTCGTCGCCGGCCGCGGTCTCCACGAGCGGGCTCGGCTTCACCCCCCTCTCCTCGCCGGTGCGAATAGCAGACACCCGCCTGGGGGCCGGCGACCCTTCCACCTACGCGGGGGACACCTTGTGCGCGGGG